>CEOF01202126.1_pt1 | contig 16977 bp, 16 predicted proteins | sample 361311 | NCBI WGS metagenome assembly CEOF01 (sample SAMEA2619667, study PRJEB7988) | marine metagenome | biome: marine biome (ENVO:00000447); feature: surface water layer (ENVO:00002042); material: "saline water (ENVO:00002010), including plankton (ENVO:xxxxxxxx)" | depth 5 m
CCAGTCAAAACGGCCTCTGCCCGATTCCCGACGAAAACCGGCTTGGCCGTCGCCGGACGCAGCGGAATCCCCTGAAGGTCGCACATTGCACGGGCGGGGCTTGCCATTCATAAGTGTTGTCAAAGCCCATCTTGGGTGCAGACAAAAATCAACAAACTGTCTTGGTGCCATTCGAAACGGCACGCTAAAGCCATTTTTCTGATCGCGCCGTCGAGGCGCGAGTGCCGGCACATCTGCCGTCAGGATAAGGGTGTCGTAACCCGCCGCTGCCGCGCGCGATACCAGGCTTTGGGTCAACTCATCAGACTCTCCGGCGTACAATTGAAACCAGGCATTGCCATCCGACTGTTCCAGCATTTCCTCAAGAGAGGTTGAGGACATCGTCGAAACGCCAAGAGGAAATCCGTAGTGTTTTGACGCTCGAGCAAGCACCTTGTCGGCGCCGGGCCAAAACAGGTTGCACATACCCATCGGCGCCACGCCAAAGGGTATCTGCCACTCTTTATCGTGAAAGCGTGTCTTGAGAGAACGCTCTTCGACATTCACAAGCACTCTACCCTGAAGACAGACTTCTTTGAATGCCGTCAGGTTTCGCCGACTGGCGGTCTCCTCTCCAGCCGCGCCATCGAGAGCATCAAACACCATTCGCGGCATCCTTTGCCTCGCTTTCGTTCTTAGGTCGCTGACATCAAAACACTGCATATAACTTACCCACCGCGAGGCCGCTTAAGAATCTCCAACGCTTTGGGTGCTGACAAACTGTTGAGGCAGATCGTTGGGGCCATCTGAATTTCAGGACGGTTCTGTTGCCTGAAACGAGCCAGTATCGGTGGTTTCCATATATTTGACAAATACATTTTGATCGACAATATATTTGTTTTTTATATAATTCTCTCGATATAAATCTAAAGCAACTCGATGCCTTTCGGGCGACCCTGCGCACGGGCTCGATTACCGAGGCCGCCAAGACACTTGCACTATCCCAACCCAGTGTGACGCGGTTGATCAAGGAACTTGAGCGGTCAGTCAGGTTTAACCTTTTTGTCCGAAATGGCCGTGGCATCACGTCTACCGTCGAGGGTCGACGGTTCGGGGATGCGGTTGAAAGCCTCTTTACGGGTACAGACCGACTCAAGGAAAACGCGCAGGCCATTCGCACCAGCGCGGATGGTGAAGTGCTCATTGGTGTTACTCCTGTTCTGGTGTATCAAATCACTCCCGAAGCCATCGGGACAACCCATCAGAACAAACCCCCGCCTCAACATCTCGCTACGGGTCAATCATTCTGCCGGCTTAATCGATTCAGTTACCATGGGACAACTAGACTTCGCGGTCGTCAATGTCCATCACAGGCCCGAATCACTCACCGTCTTCTATGAACAGGAACTTCGGTATGTCTGCCTCCTGCCTCAAGATCACGCCCTTGCCCAACCCAACACCGCAATCGACCTCAACCAACTACAGAAAGCAGACTGTATTGCCTATGAAAGTTCACGCTTGCGTGGCGCAGATGAAAACTGGCAGAAAATATTGTCCTGGCCCTTTGTGAGCCTATCAGCCTATTCCAACATTGCCGTCGCCTCTCTTGCCAGAATCACCGGCAAACCAGCGATCGTAGACCCCTACACCGCGAAAACCATGGTGGCTCTGGGCGGCGTGACCACTCGGCCTATCAAACAAAAGCTCGTTTCCACTTTATGCGTAATTTCTCGCGGGGCTGATACATTGTCTCTGGCTGCGCGGGCGCTTGCTGAGGCGGTGGTGACTGAACTCCAGCGCCCCGGATAAGATCACACCGGCATAAGATGACTGGTTGAGCCAACGTTCTGATTACCCAATCGCTGGAACTCAATTCCAAACGCGTTTCGATTATCGATGACAGAAGATTTCAGACCATTCCTACAGGCAGGGCCTACGGTACAAAGCGATGATGACGCCGTTGTCGGCTTTGCCCGTAGAGCAATTGGCACCGAAATGCAGGCTGTTGCTCAGGCAGTGCGGCTTTACTACGCAGTGCGGGATGAAATCCGTTACGACGGCTATGATCTGGATATCTCAGTCAACGGACTCTGTGCTCGACGCAATCTGGAACTGGGTCACGGCTGGTGCATTTCAAAAGCGGTTCTTCTGGCAGCCTGTTGTCGGTCGGCGGGTATCCCTGCCCGTTTGGGTTACGCCGATGTGAGAAACCACCTATCTACCCAGAAAATGCGCGAGAGAATGGGCACTGACGTTTTTTACTGGCATGGTTATACCTCTATCTTTCTGGAAGGTCAGTGGGTCAAAGCGACACCCGCGTTCAATCTTGAGCTTTGTCATAAATTCCGTCTAAGACCGCTCGATTTCAATGGACGAGAAGACTCGCTTTACCATCCCTTTGATCTCGAGGGACGCCGCCATATGGAATACGTTCGTGAACGCGGCGATTTTGCTGAACCACCGATCGAACAAATTCGCGATACTTACAAAAACGAGTATCCGAACTGGAAAATGGATGGGAACGAAATATCCGACGATTTTGAAAGTGATGTTGCGGTTGAAACCGCAAACTGATTTCTGAGACCTCGGACTTGACTCAATTCGGCGGCGCTACCGAATAACCGCCGTAGCGCTCCGCAAAGCGTTTCCAGGCGGCATCCGCCGCATCCCCAGCGCGGGTCACCAGATCATCTTGATCAGCGGTTTGCACCATCCCGTCCATCACCACCACCTCGCCGTCCACCAGCACCATATCCACATCTTTAGCGTGGCCGTGGTAGACGAGTGTCGTCACCGGATCATTAACCGGTGTCAGGCCCAGTCTTTGCATATTGACCAGCTGCAGATCAGCCTTTTTGCCAGGTTCAATTGAGCCAATCTCCTGATCAAGACCGAGCACCCGCGCCGCATCAATCGTTCCCAAGGCAAGGACTTCAGGCGCCGACAGTATTTCAGGGTCATGCGCCCGAATCCGGGCGCTGGCAAGACACGACCGCAACACCTCAAAGTAGTCGGAAAAGTAGTTATCGATACCCAACCCCACTTGCATGCCTCTTGCACGCATCGCTTGGATGGGAGCGACCTCTCCTCGAAACTGATTCATATGCGGACAATGCGCAAGATGGGTGCCGGACTGCGCCAGGATGTTAACCTCGTCATCGTCTACTTCATAGCAGTGCACTGCCACCACATCAGGGCCGAGCATGCCGTGCGTGTCCGCAAAATCAAACTGGGCCATGCCGTGAATCCGCTGAACGAGGTCCCGCTCCCCGAATCCTAAGTGCGCAGACAGGCGGAGTCCTTTTTCGTCCGCCCCCCGGCGCAATCCCTGAAGCAGCTCGGGCGACGATGTCGACAGTCCGGTCGCCGCCATGACCGCCTGGATCCGGCCATCCGCTCGCCCATGCCAGCGCTCTGCCAACCCATTGGCCTGATCAAGTTGTTGATCTCGCACGGCCGCATCAAAAACGGTTTCACCGCGCGCCAATGCCTCAAGATTCAAATCGTTCACCATCACACCGATAAGCGCCCGGATACCGCTGCTATCGATAAACGGCGCAAAGAGCTCGGCATCCTCCTCCATCTCGAGAATGGTGGTTACCCCGCCTCTCAGCAGTTCGGTAACGGCCAGAGCGCCGATGACCTGGCGCTCCTCTTGTGCGATGACACCGCTCATTGGAAGATACAAGCGGTGTGTTGGCGCATGTCCGATGTCTTCGGCCCGCCCGCGAAACACGGCATACCCTACATGGTTGTGTGCGCTCACGAAGCCGGGCATTACGACTTTTCCTTTGCCGTCGACTACGGTTTCCGCCATCGAGTACTGCTCACCCAGTACATGCGCATCTCCCACTGCCGCAATGCGATCCTTTTCAACATACACTGCGCCGTTTTCAATAACGCGGTGAGTTTCGTCGACCGTCACGACTGTGGTGTTGGTAATCAGTATCGACATTGCAATGGATATTGTCCGCTTATTTGCGCAGAGTCCGATGGGATCATGTGTGCCGGTCTTTGACCCGCTTCGCTAAATGCTCATCCCCGACATCATCACCACTGGTTCAATTTCCGGCGTACCTTCCGGCACAAAGAAGTCACTCCAAAGCGGTTTGCTGGGGTCTACCCGGTAAATGCTGAAATCACTTACCCCTTCTGATGACAGCAAGACATCATCGATGCAAAACTGTCCGGTAAATTCGGCGGCCTCCTTGGAGAGAATCGCTGCTGCCGCATCCGCCATGATTTCGGGTTTACGGCAATGAGGGAAAGCAAGATTTCCTGCCACCACATTACTGATTGCGGCAGTCGCAATTACCGAATGCGGCCACAATGCGTTGACCGCGATCTTCTTGGACTTCAATTCTCCTGCCATTCCCAATACGCACTGACTCATTCCGAACTTGGACATGGTGTAAGCAACCGAAGGCGCAAACCACTTGGTCTGCATATCCAGAGGCGGCGAAATATTCAGGATATGCGGATTTTCGCTCCTCTCGAGATGAGGCAGGCACTCCTTTGAGAGCATGAATGTCGCCCGCACATTGACAGCAAACATCAGATCAAACCTCTTCATTTCTGTTTTGCTGGTGGGTGTCAGGGATATGGCGCTGGCATTGTTGATGCAGATATCCAATCCCCCAAAAGCCTCAGCTGCCTGAGCAACTGCCGACTTCACCTGATTCTCATCGCGCACATCCGTGACGATCGGCAAAGCCTTGCCCCCTGCTGCTTCAATTTCTTCAGCTGCCGTGTAGATGGTTCCCGGCAGTTTGGGATGCGGCTCAGCCGTCTTGGCAAGAATCGCGACGCTGCCGCCCTCAGCGGCGAGTCTCTTGGCCATCGCCAATCCGATGCCGCGGCTGCCCCCCGATATGATTGCGCGTTTCCCTTTCAACGATGTCATCATCTACTCCTTCGGTCTATTTGAAAATATTGCTTTACTCTATCTCACTAGGCTCACAAGCTCGGTTTGCCAGCAACATGACTCGCAAGACGTGGCTTTTTGCAACAACGGCAACCACTAACGGATGCCCCACTCCTTGAGAACCTCCTCGGTATGTTCTCCCGGCTGAGGCGGCTCGCGACGGATGCGGCCTGGGGTGCGACTGAAACGCGGTGCGGGGGCTGGCTGGGTAATCCCGAAGTCTTCAACGAATACACTGCGATGTTTATTGTGCGGATGCTCCGGCGCATCAGTCATGCTGAGCACTGGTGCAAAACAGATGTCCGTGCCTTCCATCAGTTCACACCAATACGACTGGGGCTCACGCAAAAATATTTGCCGGAGTTGTTCGCGCATTCGTTGCCAGTTTTCCTTGGACTGACTGACACCTTCCGCATCCGGATCAATCCCAAGCGTATCCAAAAGCAGGCGGTAAAACTGAGGCTCAATGGATCCAATCGCAATCCACTTTCCGTCCGCACATTCGAAGGCGCCATAGAAATGCGCGCCCCCGTCGAGCAGATTGTCCTGACGCTTGTCGGTCCACTTCCCCTGCTGTGTCAGACCATACATCATGGTCATCAGATGCGCTGCGCCGTCGACCATTGCGGCATCAACCACCTGACCTTCTCCCGACCCCCTCGCTTCCAGAAGAGCGCACACGACTCCGAAGGCGAGATAAAGCGCTCCGCCGCCGAAGTCGCCGACCAGATTGAGTGGCGGCGTCACTGACTCATCGGTGCCGATCGCATCCAGCACGCCCGTCAGCGCGATGTAGTTGATGTCGTGGCCGGCGGCGTGAGCCAAAGGGCCCGCTTGACCCCATCCTGTCATCCGTCCGTACACCAGACACGGGTTCTTCGCCAAACACTCCTCGGGCCCAAGGCCAAGGCGCTCCATGACGCCCGGCCGATACCCCTCGATTACGGCATCAGCACGTGCAATCAGCGCAAGCGCCGTTGCGATACCCTCGGGAGTCTTGAGATTAAGGGCAACGGAGCGCCGGCCCCGATTGAGCACATCAATCTTAAGATCCAAAGGATTGGAGCCGCCCTCACGGTCAATACGGACAACATCCGCACCCATATCCGAGAGCAGCATCGCGCAAAAAGGCGCCGGGCCCAGCCCCGCCATTTCTACAATCCGATATCCGTTCAGTGGCCCCATTCGTCTACTCAGAGATTGTCTCGCCGGGAGGCAGAAACGACTGCAGACTGTGCCTGACCTTTCGAACGCTAACAAAGTACGGCCAGAGACCGGACAACGCTCGCGTTGGCAATATCGGAGACACCAGTTTTACTCTCCCCCAACCAGGGCGCCAGGTGTAATCTGAATCGCGCCGCGGAATCACGGCAACCACCGGCGTCCCCAGCGCACTCGCCAAATGCCCTGCACCAGAATCATTGCACACCAGCGTCCGAGCGTCACTCAGCAACTTCGCCAATGCCGCAATCGTCGGCGTCGGAGCCAAAGTAAACTGCCCATCGAGCCGTTTGCTCCACTCAGCCGTCTCGGAGGGCGCGACTGCGAAAACACACTTGTGCCCGATATCCTGCAATTGTCGGGCCAAAAGCACAAAACGTTCTGCCCGCCAGTTCTTCCTCGCCTTGCCGCTGGTCGGAGAAAAAACGATGGGTCTCTTTTTTTCCTCGCGCTCAGATGTTTGCGACGGCATCAGGCCGATATCCGGATGCGCCTCTTTGAGAAGCAGTTCTCGCCGACAGAACTCCACCACGTGCTCGACCATTGTGAGTCCACTCTTCGTTTTATCCCGGATCAGTCCCTTGCGTGGAATCCGATCGCGGAACAAAGCAGACTTCTCAGCGGGCAATTCCTGAAGACTAAACCGACCGTCCAATGACGGGTCGTGATGGGCTAACGAAAAGAACACCACCCGATGTGAAAGCCCGGGCCGCGCATCGATACCGTCGGATTGAAGCCCCGGAGCCTGTGAGTCGATCAGACAGAAATCAAACTCATCTGTAATGCGGTCGTACTCTTGTGCGCTAAGACGCGGGCCTGTGCGAATATCTGGCAGCCACAAAGCAAGGTCATGAGCACAGTCTCCACGCACAGTGACGTCGAATCCCGCCCGCGCGAGATTAGCCGGAATCACGAGGGAGATCAGGCAATCGCCAAGCTTACCCGGAGTGACGACGAGCACCTTAGCTGTCACTACCGACCCAACCTCGCAGAACGCGTGTTCGCTTGCATGACGCCGATTATGGATTAGCGGCCCGTGCGGGACTAATCAGATAATGCCTTTCTCACGATACGGACGGTTTTCCAGAATACGTCGATACCCAAAGCAATCGAGACCCAGCGTTTGGTAGGCGCCCTCAACCACGTACTCTGCCAGCCCCATGCCAACTGCTGGTGCGTGCATGATGCCATGGCCAGAAAAGCCGTTGGCAAGAAAGAAGTTGTCCAACACACCGTGGCAAGGGCCAAGGATTGGGGAATAATCTAGAACACTGCGCGCATAGTGCCCCCGCCAACTCCTTTCAAGCTTGAGTGACTGCATCGCCGGGATCCGCTCGGCAAGCGCAGGCCAGACAACCGAGTTGAAGCGCTCTGGAGCGACTGAAAAATTCCACCCGGGCTTCTCTGACCAGTCCGGAACACCTCCCACATAACCCTGCCCCTCGGGGCGAAAAGCGAGATCCGTTTCCGTTTTGATAAAGGGCAATGGTTCAACCGCCTCACCGCAGCGGAAAAAGTAACTTTCGCGGGACATGGGTTCGACGGGGAGTTCCAGATCGACGGTTTGGGCCAGCTCGGCACACCAAGCACCCGAGGCGTTGATAAACACATCCGCTTCAAAAGTAGCGCCGTCCTTGTCATGCGCCCGCCGGACCGCATTGCCTGCTTTTTCCAAACGGATCACTTCTGCTTCTTGATAAGTGACGCCGCTGGCAATGGCTTTTCGGCGAAAACCCATGAGCGCGGCATGAGGGTCAATCCATCCATCCTGGTCGGACAGTACGGCAAGATCCACACCCGTTGTCTTTACCGAGGGAAAACGACGCGAGAGCTCAGTCGGGTTCAAAAGCGTGACCGGTACACCCATCGACTCCTGCATTCGGAAGTTCTCTTCCATCTGGGCCGCACCGCCATTATCAGAAAGAAAAAGATACCCCTGTCGCCTGAATCCGATATCGGCACTATGGCCTTCAACCCGCATATCCTTGGAAAATCGCTGATAGAACGACAGGCCGAAATCCGCCATCTGGATATTTTCGGGAAGGCTGAACAGCCGGCGGATACCGCCATTGGCCAGCGGAGTGGCGGCATGGGTATATGTATGATCGCGCTCAAGCAACAGTACCGTCCCCGCGCCCGCCAACTGGCTGAGGTGGTAAGCAATGCTGGAACCAACGATACCCCCGCCGACAATGATGATGTCGGCTTTCATGTTTGGATCCCACTGAATAACAAAGGCCAAGTGTAAGCCTGTCACGAAAAGGCACAAGACCCGTAGGGTTCAACTCCTTAACGCGGTCGGGTTTCAGGCAACGGCCGTCGCGCAGGGCTAATCCACAACCCACGGTCTTTGACCTGATCATGGCCCCGCCCATCCAGACAGCCAAGAGATAGTTGACCCGCCGGCCTGATACTTTATGATGCCTGCAGGAAACGATCCGGCCTTGGCTCGAAAAAATCGAACCGAATTATTGAGGACACCATGAGCACGCTCTCGAACGCCCTGCACTCTTCTGAATTTGTCGTGACCAGCGAACTCACTCCCCCCAAAGGATTGGATCTTGCACCTCTATTGGAAAAAGCCGGTCTCCTCAAGCCCTATGTCAGTGCAATCAATCTGACCGAGTCACACGCTGCGAGGATGGCAATGGATCCCGTTGCGGTTGGGCACCTGATGCTAGATGAAGGTGTGGAGCCTATTGTGCAGATGACGTCTCGCGACAAGAATCGTCTGGCCATCCAGGCAAGCATTCTCGGCGCCTGCGCCCTTGGGATCTCCAACCTGGTCTTCATGGGCGGAGATTCTCCAAAGAACGGGGATCACCCTGATGCCAAGCCGGTTTTTGATCTTTTTGCGTCTCAACTGCTCGAGGCAGTGCGTGCCTTGAACAACGGTGCCGATCTGAATGGAAACACCCTTAACCAGCATACCGAGATCTTTGCCGGCGCAGTGGTTAATCCGGGGGCAACTGACCCTGATGCCGAGATTGAAAATCTGCATCGAAAAATTAACGGAGGCGCCGAATTTTTCCAGACCCAGGCTGTGTATGACGTGAATGCATTTTCAGCATTCCTGGAAAAAGCCAATTCTCCCAAACCGATTCTCGCCGGGATCATCCCAATCAAATCAGTAAAAATGGCGCAGTACATGAACGAACGCATTCCGGGCGTAGACATACCGAATCATCTGATCGAGAAGATTGCTGCTGCGGGGGAAGATAAGGACGAGATTGCCCGGATCAGCATCGAAATCGCCGCTGACACGATACGGGAGTTACGCTCCGTGACCAAGGGAATTCATGTCATGGCCATCGGCTGGGAGCAACATATTCCAACAATGCTGGAGCAGTCCCAGAGCTAGGTCAGATATCGAGCACCAGGACTTCTCCCGCTTTGGCGCGGGAAACGCAGGTCATGATGTCTGCGGACGATGCCTTTTCTGCGTCCGTCAACACCAGGTCACGATGCTCCGGAACCCCCCCGAGCAGGCCAATTCTGCAACAGCCGCATAGTCCATCCTCACAGGAGGATTCGATCTCGACTCCGGCTTCCCGGACCACCTCCAATAGGGTCTTATCCGTCGGCACCTCAAGACGCAAATTCCTTCGCGAAAGCACCACCTCAAAAACTTCGTTCCTTTGTGTTGCTTGATCAGCCTCTGGAGTAAACGGCTCCCAATGGACCGTGCCGGCGGGCCAGTGAGCGGCTTTTTCCCTAACGCTCCCCACCAATCCTGCCGGACCACAGACATAAACATGCTCGCCTTCTGATGGATTCTCCAGAAGACGATCCAGATCAATTCCTTGCGCAGGGTCACCATTATCGAAGTGCAGGGTCAGGTTATCCCCGAAGATGGACTGCACCTCCTCCAGCAGGGGTGCCCGCGCCTCGTCCGGAGCACAAAAGTGCAAGTGACAATCCATGCCCTGCCGGCTCAACTGATACCCCATTGCCATTACCGGCGTGACACCGATTCCTCCTGCAATAAGCGTGTGGCGAGCAGCTGTCTCATTTAGGGGAAAGTTATTGGAGGGAAGACTGGCCACGACGTCGTCCCCCACAGCAAGATGATCCAGCAGCCAGTCTGATCCGCCTCGACTTGGCTGCTCGCGGCGGATTCCCAGCACATAGCGGTCACGCACAGCGCAGTCTCCTGCCAGGGAATACGAGCGCCTTAACCCGTCACCCGTAAAAAGATCGATATGGGCGCCGGGCTCAAATTCCGGGAGATCTCCACCGTCGTCTCGCATGAGTTCATAACGACGGATGTCGTGCGGATACTCATCGATGCCACTGACCTTGAGCTCAAGGCGCGTGGAGACTTTGGGATCCAGAACTTTCTGTTCCGTTCGCAGCAGCAACCGCTCTACCAGACGGCCATGGGTGACATGGGAATCCAGAATTTCATCAATATCCTCTCGGCTACGATAGTGATACCACGTGCCTTCGGGATAGATCACCATCACCGGGCCGAGTTCACAACGGTCGAGGCAGCCACATTTATTCATTCGGATACGCTGATTGATCTTGAGTTCCTTGCCCCGCGCTTTCATGTATTCCTGCAGTGCGACAGAACCCCGAGCGCTACACGAGCCCCGATGGTGCCCCGGGGCTCTTTCGTTTACACAACAAAACACATGGATATCGAAGTAACCCTCTCCGGATGCAGCCGTTGCTTTCATATTGCTATTTTCTTCTCGCTGTCAGGTTAGCCGGCACTCGGACCGGGCTGCTGTTGAGTGATACAGTGAATGCCGCCTCCACCGGGGGCAATATCATCAATTCGCAGCGGAATGATCTCCCGTCTAGGGAAAAGCTGCTGATATGTCGCTTTAGCCCTGTCATCGGCAGACAGGCCGTAAGATGGCATGATAACAGCGCCATTCGCGATGTAACTGTTGATATACGAGGTACAGAATCGCTCTCCCTCATCACACTGCCACGCATCTTCAATGAAAATCAGATCCAGTATTCTTCCCTTGGCATCGGTCTGCCCCTCGAGGGCGCGGCGATTTTCCATAAGTACGTCATAACGCGGATGCGCACCATCGAACGCAGCTTCGACCAGCACTCGCCCCGGGCCTACGAATGCAGCCAAGCCATCAACATGGCCATTGGTTTCGTCCTCGTAGGGATCACCTGGAATCCAGATGACTTTAGTGACGCCGAGCATCCGGCATAACTCCGCTTCAACTTCGCTCTTACTCCAGCCCGGGTTACGGTTGGGATTTAAAAAACAGGTCTCTGTAGTGATGAGAGTGCCCTCACCGTCCACAGTGATACCGCCTCCTTCCGCTATCATTCTTGATGGGAACATCTGCAATCCCAGTGTTGACATCAACCGGGGTGCAGCTTGGGCGTCATCCTCGAACGGCTCGTAGTTGCCGCCCCACGCGTTGAAGCCAAAACAAGCGCCAGCGACATCACCGCGATCATTAACAAGAAAATTAGGTCCATTGTCACGAAACCAGCCGTCATCTATCGGAATCTCAACACAATTGATCTGGCTTCCCAACACCGTCTGTGCTGCTTCTCGGTCTTGCGGATGAACGACCATCGACACAGGCTCAAAACGTGAAATTGTCTTGGCTACTTCTGCGTAATTTAGACAAGTTGCCTCGCTGTTAAAGCCTTCGCGACAGGGCCAGGCCATCCAGCACTGTGAGTGGTTCTGCCACTCTGCAGGCATATGGAAGCCCACCGATGCAGCCTCGGATAAGTTGAGATTCATGATATAAATAATTCTAAGGGGCGTGCACACCGATACCCTTCACGCGGTACTCGTCCCGAGGTGGGCTGAACACGTCAAGAACGCGCGCGCCGTTAGGGCCTGCCCGAAAAGCGTGATTGATATCGGGTGGCGTGCGCCAAAAATCCCCAGCCGAGACTGTGGTCTCTTCCCCATCCTGAATACGTACCCCACTGCCTTCCAACAAAATGCCCCACTGTTCCTGTGGATGAGAATGGAGTTCGCTCTCACATCCCGGATCAAGACAAACAACTGAGAGCATCGCATGGTCGCCAGGGAATATCCGCGTGGAGACTCCTGGCGAGAGCTCGCGCAGAATTCCCTGATCCTGTTTGTGGAGATTGAAAAAATTTTTTCTCAAATATCACACCCGGCGCCATAGGCCCAGTTTCCGAGCTAGAACGACCCTACGACTGCCATCAGCCTCCTTGAGCCTATTGTATCGATCACCGACTGCATCATTCCAGCGATCCAGCTTGGCAGTCAAAGCGCCATCGGAAAAAACTGATACCGTTGTTAAGTAATTCTGTTAAAGCACATACGACACCATCACGGTCTGAACCCCTAAACGGTGCGGCGAGTGGACTCAACGACAACCCAAGTGACCCGGCCCAAACGTCGAAACGCGGCCCAAAGAAAGGCAAAAGCGCAGGCGCGTCTTCAGGGCGGCGGCAGCCCTGCGATCCAGCCCGGCATGCCGGGCGGACAATATCGGCCCTTGGGCGACGACGACCTCACCCGGATTCACGAAGCGGCGCTGACTATCCTTGAAAACACCGGGATCGGAGATCCCCTTCCTGAATTGCTCGATATCGTGCTGCCGCTTGGCGCCACACTGAATGATCATGGCCGATTGTGCTTTCCAAGAGGCATGATCGAAGACATCATCGCGGCAGCCGCTCGTGAGTACACGATTTATGCGCGAGGCTCGCGAGCCGGAAAGGATGACATGTACTGCAACGGCAACTGGGTTTATTTCTCAAACTCCGGCAGCGCCGTCACCACCCTGGATAGCGACAACCTTCACTACCGTCCGTCCACGATTCTGGATATTTACGACTTCACCCGGCTAGTCGATCAACTCGACAACATTCACATGTCGGGAGACACGGTGATCGGAACAGATGTGCCTGATGACTATGAACACGATATGACCATGGTCTACGCCCTCATGGCTGCCACCGAAAAACCGCTGTGACTGTCTTTTCGAAAGCGCGAAAACATTCGCCCGGCGCTGGAAATTTTTGACCTTCCAAGCGGTGGCGAAGGCACCTTCCTGAAGAAACCCTCGGTCATATTCGGAGGATGTCCGATCGTCTCTCCGCTTCAGTTCGGCAGAGAAAATCTGGAGGTCATGATGGATGCCACGCAACTCGGTCTCGTTAGCGATATCGCAGTAGCGCCCCAATCCGGGGCCACAGCACCCGCTACCCTGGCCGGTATCCTCGCCCAAGTGGTTGCGGAGACTCTTTCCTGTCTGGCCAGCGTCAACCTGATTCGTCCGGGCTGTCCCGTCACATTTGCCACCTGGCCGTTTGTGACTGATCTTCGAACTGGTTCATTCACCGGCGGCAGCGGTGAACAGGCCTTGCTCGCTGCTGCGGCAATTCAGATGGGGAATTTCTACGATCTGCCTAACAGCGCCGGTGCCGGAATGACCGATTCCAAGATTCCAGATGCCCAATATGGCTATGAGAAAGGATTAACGATCGCACTTGCAGCGCTGTCGGGAGCGAATCGTGTCTGCGAAGTCGGCGGCATGATGGGCAGCCTTATGGGCTGCAGCTTCGAATCTATGGTGATAGATAACGAGGCGGTCGGCATGATCCAGCGTGCGGTACGTGGAATTGAGATCTCCGATGACACGTTATCGGTAGAAACGATCCATCAGTGCGCCGTTGATCCGGGTCATTTTCTGGGCAACGAGCAGACCTTAAGCATGATGGAAAGCGAGTACGTTTACCCCAACATGATGGACCGCTCGCCGGCAGACCAATGGGAAGCCGAGGGCGCTCACGACTTATTCGAGCGCGGCCGCAAAGCAAGCCGCGAGATACTCGCGGCTCATTATCCCAATTACTTCAGCCCGTAGGCCGACGCCCTAATCCGGGAAAAGTTCCCAATAAAGATCTCGAGCGACGACATGCGCCCGGACAGCGGGCGCTGGTAGCACTGGCCTTTAATATCGAATCAAGCTGCGATAAAACCGTCTCGATTCTGTGCGTCGTCATTCACGCGCAGAGACGAGAAACGTTAGATCGGACACTCGGCAAATTTCGATTGGGTAGCCTTCACTTCCTCGATCTCACCTACGGCATTTGCTATCTCGGAAACCGTTTTGTATCCAGCAAACGGTTCGCCGTCACAAGCATCTCTCATTAGTCCGAATCCGCCCGTTTCTTCTACCGTTCTGACAGAGGTATACAGGAAGATATCTGCAACTGAACACTGCGAGCCGATTAAGACCGGTCCTGCATTCACAGAAACCAAATGTCGTTCCAGGAAAACGAGTCGATTCCGATTTAGCTTTCCTGAAAGCACCTCACCCTATCACCCCAACGCAACTGCCCAAATAACCACCAGAACCGTCACAACACTGAGACTGCGCATCAGCCAGCGTTCTGCCGGTCGGCCACCCACGGCCGCGACGAGCATCGCACCCCCAGCACACCAGATGCAGTGAAGCACGACCTGAACTACGAGGAAAGTGAGGCTGATGATGATGGCCTGGGGGATCAGCGGCTGGGTGCTATCCGTGAACTGGGCATAGGCAAAAACCAGCATGGCCCAGGCCTTGGGATTCAGCGGATGCACGGCGAGCCCCTTCCAGAATGACTCCGGCTGCCTGAGGTCACGCTCCGCCATCAGAAATCCTGACATCCGCAACGCCAGCCACGCGAGATAGGCCACACAGACGATCTTAAGCGCGAGCAGAAATCGTGGCTCGTAGGAAAGCAGCTCCCACAAGCCAAGGGCCAGCAGGATATTTACCAGCAATTTACCCAGCGTCACTCCCGCCACAAACGGAAGACTGCGCCAGAAACCGAAGTTCGCCCCGGATGTCATCAGCAACATATTCGCGGGCCCCGGCGTACCGACCATAAAAATCACGAACAACAAAAAGGGCGCAAAATCGATCATTTTTATTTGGTTAACAAACTGTCACAAAATTTTTTACAGGATAATATGTTACTGTCTTTTGCCTTCTCATGCGGAATCCAACATTGACGATCAATCAGGCTTCTCAGATACAGGTGATTGACCGTGCAACTCTTCTCTTGGATGCTATTGCCCGTTACCGCAAACCCGTCAGCCTCAAGATTCTGACTGCAGAGACGGGCCTGCATTCAAGCACGGCCCATCGGATATTAGGATCTCTGATTCATAACGGGCTCGTTGAAAAGAACAGTGATAACCATTACCGACTGGGACTTCGACTGGTGCAGCTGGGCACTCGCCTGCATAGCACTCTTGACCTTCGGGCAATCGCACTGCCGTTCATGGAATCGCTGCGCGATGAGTTTCATGAAACAGTAAACCTCAGTATCCGCGAAGGGGATCAGGTTGTTTACATTGAGCGGGTGACACCCGACCGAATGATGCATGTGCATCAGGTCGTAGGCAGTCGGGCTCCGCTGCACGTTACGGCGGTTGGCAAACTGATGCTGGGCGCCGCGGGGCGTGATGCCTGTGTGGATTACGGTAAACGCACCAACCTACCGGCCTACACCAAAAATACGATTACCTCCATCGACCGACTGGTAGAAGAATCTGCGGTTGCGCGCGAACAAAGGTATGCACTGGATAATGAAGAGGCTGAACTCGGTGTCGGCTGCATCGGTGTCCTACTTCATGACAATACCGGCCAAGTGTCAGCAGGCCTATCGGTCTCAGCTCCCATAGAAAGAAGGGATATCAGTTGGGCTCAAGAACTGCTTCGTGCCAGCGACAGCATCTCCCGATCACTCGGTTCAGGGTAATTCCCGGCAGCGCCTGATCAGACTAATTCCACATTGTGGGATATTTCTCCACAATACAAAATTTGCGAGTATGATCGTCGTCTGGGGAGAGAACTGCTGTAAAGCCGTTTGGCTTAAAAATTTGTAGTGAACGATCGAGTATCTTTGCACGGTCTCAGTATCGACCGTGACCTGTTTGCGCTGATCAATGATCAGGCGCTGCCGCATATCGGGATAGCGCATGAGGCTTTTTGGTCCGGATTCTCTGATCTCATCTCAGAGTTGACGCCAAAAAACCGCGCCTTGCTGGCGCGTCGTGAAGAGCTTGAGACCCTGATCAACGAGTGGCATGCCGAGCGCCGTGGCATCCCTCATGACCCCAAATCCTACCGGGCGTTTCTATCCGACATAGGTTATCTCGCACCTGAAGGGCCTGATTTCAGTGTGTCGACCCAAGGAATCGACCCGGAAATCACTGCGATCCCTGGGCCGCAGCTGGTGGTTCCGGTCAACAATGCCCGCTATGCCATCAACGCGACGAATGCGAGGTGGGGCTCTCTATATGACGCTCTTTATGGGACGGATGTCATCAGCGATGAAGATAGCGCGCTGACGAGCGGCCAGTACAGCGAGGCCAGAGGGCGCCGTGTCGTAGCCTTTGCCAATCGCTTTCTCGATGAGACAGTCCCCTTCGATGACGCTGCCTATGGAGACATCACCGGCTTTGTTGTTGAGGACCAAATACTTAAGGCCACGTGCTCAAACGGAAAGTCCGCTCTCCTATCCAACGCTGAGCACTTCGTCGGATACCGCGGAGATACCTTTAATCCAACCTCTATACTGCTAAAGCACCATCAACTGCATATCGAACTCGTCATTGACCGTGCTCATCCTGTCGGAAAGAAAAGTGCCAGTGGCGTCAGCGATGTGCTGCTTGAGTCTGCGATTACAGTGATCCAGGATTGTGAAGACTCTGTGGCGGCAGTGGATGGGCCAGACAAAACACAGGTCTACGCAAACTGGTTGGGACTCATGCGCGGCACACTGTCCACGATCGTATCTAAAGGCGGAGAAACTTTCGAACGCACCTTGAACCCAGACCGGGAATACCTGGGCGCCCACGGTTCACAGCTTATGCTCCCAGG
>CEOF01214199.1_pt1 | contig 16971 bp, 13 predicted proteins | sample 361311 | NCBI WGS metagenome assembly CEOF01 (sample SAMEA2619667, study PRJEB7988) | marine metagenome | biome: marine biome (ENVO:00000447); feature: surface water layer (ENVO:00002042); material: "saline water (ENVO:00002010), including plankton (ENVO:xxxxxxxx)" | depth 5 m
TTCGACAAGGATAGCTCGGACGGGGTCGATGTGGCGTCCTTATTGCGACGCTCACCCCCCAAAGTCTGTGCAAATCGACAGACGAACGATAACATTAGCCGGGTGAGTCTTTGGGCTTTTGGGAGCTTTGGATGAAGATGGCGAACTCCAGCACTTTTGATTTATCCGCACTGCCTTTTTCTGTGCCTGGGCATTTTTACAAAGGAAATCTGCATACCCATTGCACCGAGTCGGATGGCGACTATCCCGCCGAGGAGGTGATCCGAAGATATCAGGAGAAGGGGTACGATTTTCTTGCCCTAAGCGACCACTTTCTGGAGTGTTATGGGTTTCCTGTAACCGATACCCGAGAGCTTCGGTCAGCGGATTTTACGACTCTGATCTCAGCAGAGCTGCATACTGGCAATCTGCACAACGGGGAAACCTGGCATGTGCTCGCTGTGGGGTTGCCATTGAACTTTGCCCCGCCAGAGGAGCACGAAGGTATCGAAAGCCTTTCGAAAAGGGCGTTTGATGCAGGGGCCTACATTGGGTTGGTCCACCCCGCGTGGTATGGACTGGCCCCAGAGGATGCCAGGGTGCTTCCCTTCGCCCATGCCGTTGAGGTCTACAACCACGGTTCCCAAATGGAGAACGATCGCGGTGACGGATGGGCGCTTTGCGACATGCTTTTGAATGAGGGGGTACGACTGCATGGATTTGCGACCGACGATGCCCATCATCTCACCCATGACGCCTTTGGCGGGTGGATTCATGTTAAAGCCGACAGTCTTGATGCAGACCTCCTTCTTGAAAGCCTGAGGGCGGGTCGATACTACTCGTCGCAGGGGCCGATTCTTAAAAACATCGAGTGTGTCGATGGAGAGATTCTGGTGGAGTGCTCTGCGGTAGATGCGATCATGGTGACGGGTCGGGGCTCGAGGGCCGAGAAGGTGCTGGGCACTGACCTGACGTCGGTGCGACTGCCCATGAAACGTTTCGCCGATGCGTTCTTTCGTGTCACGGTAGTGGATAGCGGCGGACGTAAGGCATGGTCTAATCCTGTTTGGCTGAATGGAGATTAGCAATTGAGGATGCAAGCGGATGAATCTTGAAAATCTTCCCGCTCTGGTGACGGGCGGGGGTTCAGGAATGGGGGCAGTGACGGCGCGAATGCTGTCCGGCCGCGGCGCGCGGGTTGCGGTACTGGACCGTGATATCGATGCGGCGCGAAAAACGGCACAACAGATTGATGGATTGGCGCTTGAGGCAGATGTGTCCAGTGCGCAGTCGGTCGACGCAGCCCTGCAGCAGATTATCGGTAAGTGGGGTGCACCGAGAGTTGCGGTGAGTTGCGCCGGGATTGCCCCGGCCTCGCGGATTGTCGGCCGCGAAGGGCCGCATGATCTCGATCTTTTTCAGCAGGTCATAAACATTAACCTTGTGGGCACTTTCAATGTACTGCGTCTGTGTGCTGCACAGATGGCGAAGCTCGAACCGCTGTCCGAGGGCGGCAGCCGCGGGGTCATCATTAACACCGCTTCCGTCGCTGCTTATGAGGGACAAATTGGCCAGGCAGCTTACGGTTCGTCAAAGGGCGGGGTAGTAGCCTTGACCCTGCCTGCCGCGCGGGAACTTTCCCGCTTTGGCATTCGCGTGATGACCGTCGCTCCCGGACTCATTGGGACACCGATGCTGTTGAATATGCCCAACGAGGTTCAAGACAGTCTGGCCAGTCAGGTGCCGTTTCCTGCACGCCTTGGCAAACCTGAAGAATTTGCTGATCTGGTCTCTCATATCATCGATAACGAGATGCTGAACGGCGAAGTGATCCGACTCGACGGGGCGATTCGGCTCGCGCCGAAATAGTAGGGTTCATCCCAGGTCAATGAGCCATGCCGCTTAGCACCGAACATCTCATTCTTTTTGGCTTGCTGCTCGGTGTTTTTGGCTTTTTGCTCTGGGGTCGGGTTCGTTACGATCTGGTGGCGTTCGCGGCTCTGATTCTGGCGCTTATTCTGGGCACGGTTCCGGGAGATGCGGCGTTTTCCGGATTTGGTCATCCAGCGACGGTAATCATTGCTCTGGTGTTGATTGTCAGCCGGGGTCTTTTCAACTCAGGGGTGGTTGAGGCGATTGCCCGGGTGTGTGTAGCAGGGGTTAAAGGGATTGGCGCCCATATCGGACTGATGTCAGGGGTCGGTGGTCTGTTGTCCGCGGTCATGAACAATGTGGCTGCACTGTCACTCCTGATGCCTGTTGACCTTGAGGCGGCCCGAAAAGGCGAGCGCAGCCCGAGCCTTACGCTGATGCCACTGTCCTTTGCGACTATTCTCGGAGGGATGGTGACGCTGATCGGAACTCCCCCCAATATCGTCGTAGCCACGGTCCGGGAGGAGGCGCTTGGCAACCCCTTCCGGATGTTTGATTTTGCTCCAGTTGGCTTAGTCGTTGCCCTGGTCGGGGTCCTGTTTGTGGCGTTGATCGGGTGGCGGTTGCTGCCGTCAGGTCGACAAAAGGAGAATCCCGCCGTCGCGCTTGCGGACATGACCGGGTATGTTTTCGAGACGGCGGTGTCTGAAAACAGCAAACTGGTCGGAGCGCCGCTGCACGACGGGTTTCCGCTTGCGGAGGAACACGATGTCGTGATTACCGGGCTTGTCCGTAACCATGTTCGGCTTCCTGGTTCTGCGCGACGGGAGATAGTCAGGGAAGGCGACATCCTGGTTCTGGAGGGCGCTGCTGAGTCGATCGAACAGTTTGTCGGGACAGCGCGCCTGGGCAGTGGTGATCCGGATAAGCAGGTCGAATTGCTTGGAGGGTCGATGGAGATTGCGGAGGCCGTGGTACCCGTTGGGGCGAGGATCGCAGGCCGCTCTGCGACAGATATTCGGCTTGCCTATCGGCATGGAGTCATGTTGCTCGGTATTTCGCGTCGCGGTCGTTCTTTCCGGGAACGGGTGCGCAAACTGCAGATCCTCCCTGGAGATATTCTGCTGCTTTATGGTGCACAAGACCGGCTTGAGCACGCGATGCAGTGGTTGGGCTGTCTCGCGCTTGCAAACCGGGGGCTCACCGTCCTTCAGCGTCAGAAGGCAGGGCTGGCGATCGGCGCATTCGTCCTTGCGATCCTGGCGGCAAGCTTTGGCTGGGTGTATCTGTCCGTGGCGCTTGGTGCAGTCGTCGTGGTGTATGTCATTTTCGGGCTGGTGAAACCGACGGAAGTCTATGAATCAGTCGAGTGGCCCGTGATTGTCCTGTTGAGCTCTCTTATTCCTATTGGTAACGCGCTGGAGAGCAGTGGAGGAACCGCGCTGATTGTGCAGTGGATCCTGTCCGCTACGGAGGGTCTCGCACCGGTGATGGTGCTCGCCATCCTGATGATTGTCACAATGTGCCTTTCGGATGTGCTTAACAATGTCGCAACCGCGTTGATCGCCGCACCGATAGGGCTCGAGGTGGCGGAGCGGCTGTCGCTTAACCCGGACCCCTTCCTGATGGCGGTAGCCGTAGCGGCATCGTGTGCCTTTCTCACCCCCATCGGGCACAAGAACAACACCATTGTCATGGGGCCGGGAGGGTATCGTTTTGGCGACTACTGGCGTATGGGTTTGCCCCTGGAGATCCTGGTGGTTGCCGTAAGTCTTCCGGCGATCCTGTATTTTTGGCCGCTCAGCGGTTGAAGGTCTGCTATCGTCCAGACTTCGGGTGTTGGCTGACGATCAAATTGCCTGCAGAGGAGAAAGTTGATGACGGTGGGCGTGGGTGGTTCAACGGTGGAGCAGGAAATCGCGAACCTGTCTCGCCAGACAGGTTATGTTCCGATCTCAATTGGTGAGCGTCAGCAAAGAGTAGTAAGAGCCCAACGTCTCATGGTGGAGCAGGGTATCGACGCGCTGTATCTCGATGCCTCGACAAGCTTGTTTTATTTCACGGGTCTTCGTCTTTGGGCAAGCGAGCGGTTGCACGGGGCAGTAATTCCAGCACGAGGGGATTTGATCTACATAACGCCGGGTTTTGAAGAAGAAAAGACGCGGGCTATGTTGCTTTTTGGTGATGATGTTCGCACCTGGGAAGAGCATGAAGACCCCACTGCGCTCGTTTCCCGGTGTATTTCTGACAGCACTGACGCCCAGCCCCGTGTGGCGGTTGACCCGGCCACGCCATTTTTTGTCTTCGACGGACTGCGCCGAGCTATGCCCCAGGCGGAATTCCTGGACGGTGCTTGCATCACCGCAGGATGTCGGATGCAAAAGTCTGCCAATGAGATCGCGCTCATTCAGTTTGCCATGAATCTGACGCTTAAGGTCCAGCAAAGCGCTGCTCGGATCCTTGACGCGGGAATGAGTACGGTAGACGTGCAAGAGTTCTTAACTGCCGCCCATCTGAAATTGGGGACCGACGGTCCACCCGCCTTTCGGATCGTGCTGTTTGGCGAACCCACCGCCTACCCTCACGGTGTGCCTTATCCGCAGGAGCTAAAAGAAGGCGATATGGTGCTGATTGATACGGGCGCCACGGTCGGTGGATATTTCTCCGACATTACGCGCAGTTATGTGTTCGGTGAGCCAACGCTACGACAGCGCGATATCTGGAATCTTGAAAAGGCAGCCCAAGCCGCGGCATTTTCTGCCGCCAAGGTGGGAGCGCCTGCGGAGTCGGTAGATCGCGCGGCCCGTGATGTCATTGTGGATGCCGGGTTTGGTCCGGGGTATCAGGTGCCGGGCCTTGCGCACCGCACGGGCCACGGTATCGGACTTGATGTACATGAGGAGACTTACATTGTACCGGGCAACACCACTTCACTCTTGCCTGGGATGTGTTTTTCTAATGAACCGATGATCTGTATCTACGGAGAGTTTGGCGTACGCCTAGAGGATCATGTTTATATCACCGAGGACGGACCGCGCTGGTTTACCCAGCCTTCGCCGTCTATCGATCAGCCGTTTGCCTAGAGGATTGCTGGATCCACTGAGGGGATAAAGCCCGGCCCGATACTCAGGCAGGCTTTTCGATCAGTTCAAAAGTGATGCCGTCACTGTCGCGTAGATAAACGATTCTTGCCCCCGCATTGGGACCCTGATCAACCGTGATGATCTCGCCTTCGGCAGTAACCCCGTGAGCCGCCGCGGCCTCGATCAGTTCATCGAGGCCGGTGACGTCATAGGCAACGTGGCAAAAGCCCGTGTCGCAAGCGCGGGGCCGCACGCCAGTACGGTCATCCGGCCCGCTGTATTCGATGAGTTCAATACTGTGACTCGGTCCCCGCACGTAGGCAATCATCACCCGCGCACCCTTAATCCCGGTGACGCGCTCTATCACCTCAGGAGCGCGCGGCGCTTTTGAGGTCACCTCAAAACCCAGCACATCGCGGAAAAAGGCAATGCTCCGGTCAAGGTCGGAGACCGTGAAACTGGTGTGGTTGGTGTCAAGAATTTTTGCCATAGTGTGCTGCTCGGTAAGGAAGGTGGGCAAAGCAATTGTGCTTGCTGTCTATGAACCGTTTGCTTGTTCTCGTAATTTGAATTTTTGGATCTTTCCGGTTGAGGTCTTCGGCAGTTCACCAAAGATTACGGTTTTCGGCGCCTTGAAGCTTGCAAGGTGCTCCTTGCAGTAGTCGATGATGTCCTGCGCGGATGCCGGCGAACCATCCCTTAAGCACACAAACGCACATGGGGTCTCTCCCCAGTGGTCGTCCGCTTTGGCGACGACCGCTGCTTCCAGGATTTCGGGATGGCGGTAGAGAGTGTCCTCAATCTCGATCGAGGAGATGTTTTCACCGCCTGAGATGATGATGTCTTTGGAGCGGTCTTTCAGTTGGATGTATTCATCAGGGTGCATGACGCCAAGATCCCCTGAATGAAACCAGCCGCCGGCAAAGGCTTTTTTCGTGGCTTTCGGATTCTTGAGATAACCTTTCATGACGATGTTGCCCCGGAACATGGCTTCACCCATCTCTGCTGCATCAGAGGAAACCGGATCCATGGTCTCAGGATTCATGATCTGCAGGTCCTCAAGCGCGTGATAGGGCACGCCCTGACGCGCTTTGGTGTTGGCTTGCTCATCAGGCGGTAACTCGTCCCACTGCGGCTTCCAGGAACAGATGACAGCGGGGCCGTAAGTCTCCGTGAGGCCATAGACATGGGTCATGGCGAACCCACTTTGTTCCATGGTGGCGAGCACGCTCGGAGGTGGCGGTGCAGCCGCCGTCATGACCTTAACCGTGTGCGTGAAATCCCGCCGCTCGTTGTCTGATGCGTTGATCAGCAGGTTAAGCACGATCGGGGCGCCGCAAAAGTGGGTCACGCTGTGATTTGCGATTGATTCAAAAATGGCGTTTGCACTGACGGAGCGCAGGCACACACTGGTTCCGCCTACTGCGGCGAGTGACCACGGAAAGCACCAGCCGTTGCAGTGAAACATGGGCAGTGTCCACAGATAGACGGGATGGTGCGCCATATCCCAACCCACGATGTTGCTCATGGCGTTGAGATAAGCCCCCCGGTGGTGATAAACAACACCTTTAGGATTTCCTGTTGTGCCGGAGGTGTAGTTGAGCGAGATGGCATCCCACTCGTTTTGGGGCAGGGTGATCGGCACCGTTGGATCACCGCTCTCGATCAGCTCTTCATAGGTTATTTCACCAAGTCGGTCTCCACCGGGGCCCTGAGGATCCTCTATATCGATGACGAGGATCTCGCGGCCAATCTGGCTGAGGGCTTCACGCATTACCGGAGCAAACTCCGTATCGGTGATCAGGACTTTGGCCTCGCCGTGCTCGAGGATAAAAGCCAGGGTGGCAGCATCGAGACGGATATTGAGAGCGTTCAGGACGGCGCCCGCCATGGGGATTCCGTAGTGGGCTTCGAGAATCTCAGGGATGTTGGGCGCCATCACGGCGACGGTGTCGCCTTTACCGATGCCGCGCGACACAAGCCCGCTGGAAAGTCGTCGGCATCTTTCAGCGGTTTGAGCCCAGGTGCGTCTCAGCGATCCGTGGATGACGGCTGGCTGTTCGGGATAAACCCGCTCTACGCGTCTTAACAGACTTACAGGGCTTAAAGGGGCGTAATTGGCCGGCGTTTGGCCCAGTTCCTGGTCGAAGATGTCGGTCATCAGCGCGGTTTCCGGCGTGAGGAAAGGGGCCGGATCATAACCCAAGCCAGATGTTGTGACGCAGATGCTAAACCTTGTCTGAAAGGCACTTGTCGATTAAAATGCTGCACTGCAACAATTTAGTTCCATTCCTCAAATGTCCCAAAAACCTCCTGACACCGAAGCCGTCTCTCCCGAGAACATGGCTCAGACCATGGCAGATGTCATGACCCGTAGTCAGGAAATTGCGTCGAAATTTATGCTGAATCAGGCCGGAGCGCTAGACGATGGATTTGACCCTGTCCAGCTGGGCGAGCAGTTCCTCAAAAACATGGCGCAGGTAAGTTTCGACCCCCAGACGCTGATGAAGGCTCAGGCGGAGTTTTGGCAGGATTCGATTGCGCTGTGGCAGAGGGCCGCGCTCGGAGCGCTGGGTCAATCGGATCAGGGCGTTATTGTGCCTGATGCCGATGACAGGCGCTTTAAAAGCGATGCGTGGAACGATGGAGTTGTGTTCGATTTCATCAAACAGTCCTACCTGCTTGCCTCTCGTTACGTGATGGCTGCGGCCGAATCCGTCTCGGGTGTGGATGATAAAAAGCGTGAGCAGTTCAATTTCTATACCCGCCAGTTTGTTGATGCGATGGCGCCGACCAACTTTGCCCTCACCAACCCTGATGTCCTGAAAAGGACCTTGGACTCCCAAGGCGAGAATCTGGTCAGAGGGTTTCAAAACATCCTGACCGATCTTGAGCGTGGGGAAGGCCAACTTAAAACACGGATGGTCGACACGGATGCCTTTGATCTGGGCCGTAACCTGGCCCTGACGCCGGGCAAAGTGATCCTGCAGAACGACCTGATTCAGTTGATCCAGTACGAACCAACGACAAAGGCGGTCAGCCGCACGCCGTTGCTAGTGATCCCGCCCTGGATCAACAAGTACTACATCCTGGATCTGCAGCCGAAGAATTCTTTAATCCGCTGGCTCGTCTCACAGGGGCACACCGTCTTCGTTATTTCCTGGGTTAACCCAGGCAGTGAACTTGCGGACAAAGGGTTTGAAGACTATCTGCTGGAAGGCCCGGTTGCGGCGCTTGATGCCATCAGGACGATTACCGGCACGGCGCAGAGCAATGTCATCGGCTACTGTCTGGGCGGGACGGTGCTCGCCGGGTTGCTGGCTTACCTGAAGGCGACTGGCGTTGCTGATCAGGTAGCGAGTGCCACGTTCCTGACGACGATGATCGATTTTGAGGAGCCCGGAGACCTCGGGGTCTTTATTGATGACGATCAGGTTGCAAGCCTTGAGAAGAAGATGAACCGCGACGGATACCTTGATGGTGCTGACATGGCGACGACCTTCAATATGCTGCGCGCCAATGATCTCATTTGGTCGTTCGTCATCAATAACTACCTGATGGGGGATGAGCCACTGGCCTTTGATCTTCTGTACTGGAACTCAGACTCCACCAGAATGCCCGCGAAGATGCACAGTGAGTATCTGCGTGCGATGTATCTTGAAAACCGGTTCAAGAAGTCAGGCGGTATGGTGCTCGGTGGTGTGGCGATCGACATCTCTTCGGTAGATACGCCCTGCTATTTCCTGTCGACCCAGGAAGATCACATCGCTCCGTGGCGTTCGACTTTCGCCGGTGCCAGTTTGTTGAAGGGGCCGGTGCGGTTTGTGCTGTCAGGCTCGGGTCACATCGCGGGAGTGGTGAACCCTCCTGAATCAAACAAGTATGGCTACCGCACCCATCGGCGCCGCCTTAAAGGCGATGCCGATGGGTGGTATGAAAGTGCGACCCAAAAAGAAGGATCCTGGTGGCCGGATTGGCAACAGTGGGTCTCGAAGTTCTCGGGAACAAAAGTTAAGCCTCGAAAGCCCGGAACGAAAAAAGCCTACCCCGTGCTGGAAGCGGCACCGGGTGCTTTCGCCGCAAATCGGCTTGATGAGGCAGAAAGCGGGTAAGCGCGTTACCGGCGGCGCCAGAAGATGCGGGTGCCGTTGCCCCGCCATTTGGGGTCGTTAAAGGATTCCCCTTGCCAGTCGGACCCTGGCAAACTCTCAATTACCTGATCGGTTAAGACTTCTTATTGGATGTAATTCGGGCGTTGGCGGGCAAGATGCCCATCACGGCCTGGGCGGTTACCGATTTGCCGGATCCAGATGCTCCGACCAGTGCCACCGTACTGCCTGGCTGAATATCAAAGTCAACCCCATGAAGAGCCTCGATTTCTCCTGCCGCCATCTTAAAGACAACGCGCAGATCCCGCACACTCAAGAGAGGTTCTTTCATGCGGTGCCTGCCTTTACAGATTCTGCTGTTGCGCTGGGCGGCGCGACTGAGAAACCGGCCGCCTGCATTACTGACCGGGCTCGATCCGGATAGTCCGAGGTGATTCCGTCGACGCCAAATTCAACGGCCTTATGAAATGCCTCGTCTTCGTTAAGGGTCCAGGTATGCACAGAAAGCCCCAGCGTTTGCGCTTCCTGTACTCGCTCTTTTGAGAGATCGGCAAAAGCAGGACCCCAGAATCGGCCTCCCGCGGCCTTGATGGCCTCGGGCAGGCTTGAAGAAAAGTGACAAGGATCAAATCCTGCGAGCCAAGGTGAGATTCCTTCTTGCAAGACGGTCGCGTCATGGTCGCGCTCGCTACTGAGATAGCCAGTAAAGATCTCGTCACTCAACCGTTGGATTGACTGAAGAAGCCTCCAGTCGAAAGCCTGGAGCCAAACGGAAGTCAGCAAATGGTGCTGCTTGAGTGCACCGACTACGATTCGGGCATAGTCGTCAGGATCCGGGCTTTCATCCGGATATCTTGGATCTGACTTGAGCTCAACGTTGAGGAGCGGTTGGTAAGGGGTCAGGGTTTGCCACCAGCGCACCAGATCGGAAAACATCGGAATCGGCTCTTCGTTGGTGCCCTGCTGGGAAGGAAAGCGCGCTTCCTGTGAAGAGCCTGGTCGCACCGTTCCCACATCGTAGGTTCTCAGCTGTGCTTCGGTCAGCGCATAGATAGCCGGCGTGGAACCTTCGACCCAGTTCCCAGAAGCATCGCGGCACAGGTCGCTGCTAAGGCGCGGGTCATGGTGCACTACCATCTTTTCATCGGCGCTGATCAGAATATCAAGTTCAAGCCCATGAACGCCGATAGCACAGGCGCTGGCGAATCCCGCGAGGGTATTTTCTGGTGCGAGCCCACGGGCTCCGCGATGACCATGAATCACACAGTTAGGCACGTTGTATTCGGTAAAGGCCGGGCAATTTGCGTAAGATTAACTATATCAGGGCAGCCCGTCGCCTAACATTGCGGAATCGAATCTATCCTTGACATGTCGAAAAAAAATAACATTGCCTTTTCCGATGGGGAACAATGGCTTGAAGACCGTGGTTTCAATCTTAGAGCCGTGGTGGATCCCTCTACATTTCCTGAGGACCTTGCAGCCGTCTGGGACAGAACCGGTATCCCCCGAACGCCGTCAGAGCGTCTGGTGTTACTCGGCATGGGTGGGCCGGGTCTGTGGGAATGGATGAATGTACAGGGGTTGTCTGAGCCCAATCCCTTTGATGAGATTTCGCGTCGCACAGTGGTCGAAGTCTCTGAGCGTTTCTGGGGAGACCGCAACCCGAAGATTCTGTATCCCGGGGAGGCTCTGATTCCGCTGCAGCAGGTTGGCCGCTTTGCGGGATGGTCGGTACCCTCACCGCTGGGCCTGGATATCAGCCCGGTGTACGGACCCTGGTTTGCTTTCCGTGCTGCGTTTTTGACCCGCAGTCCTTTGCCGCTTACCGATATCTTGCCCGCGGCGTCACCCTGTGACACCTGTCAGGATATGCCCTGCATTCAAGCGTGCCCCGTAGGGGCCGTCCAGCGGGAGGAAGCGCTGGATCGCGAGCGTTGCCTGAAACGGCGCTTTGCCGATGAGGGGGGCTGCGGGATTCAATGCTATTCGCGCCTGGGCTGCCCAATAGGGATAAAGTGGAGATATTCCCAACGGCAACTGCACTATCATGGGAAGCGATCTTTGCAAAGTCTGCTTGCCTGGAAGCAAGCGTCAGGCTGCTAACCGACTATTATTAAATCGTCGTTCTGTGGTTGGGTTCAGGCGCCATCCTCCGGTAAAATCGTGTGATCGGCAAAAGCCGAGACAGATTCCATATTCCAATTAACGACAGGCACACATCGAGAAAACCATGTTCAGTAGCAAAGATACGATTGCAGACTTTGATCCACAGCTTCAGGAAGCCATTCAGAACGAAAAACAGCGTCAGGAAGAACACATTGAACTGATTGCTTCCGAAAATTATGCGAGCCCGCGTGTCCTAGAAGCGCAAGGGAGCGTCTTGACCAACAAGTATGCTGAAGGCTACCCCGGCAAGCGCTACTACGGCGGTTGTGAGTTTGTCGACGTCGCTGAACAGTTGGCGATTGATCGCGCAAAGGAACTCTTCGGTGCAGATTATGTAAACGTACAACCGAACTCTGGATCAGGGGCTAATATCGCGGTCTACATGGCACTTTTGAATCCCGGAGATATGGTGATGGGCATGAGTCTTGCTCATGGAGGGCACCTCACTCATGGTGCCGCAGTAAATTTTTCGGGAAAGCTATATAACGCGGTGCAGTATGGTCTTAACACCGACACCGGTGAGATTGATTACGACGAAGTCGAGCGGCTTGCGAAAGAGCATCAGCCAAAGATGATCGTTGCGGGTTTTTCCGCATACAGCCTGGTCCTGGATTGGCAGCGTTTCCGTGATATTGCCGACAGCATCGGTGCATACCTACTTGCTGATATGGCGCATGTCACCGGTCTGGTGGCAGTCGGTCTTTATCCTAGCCCGGTGTCTATTGCCGACGTGACAACGTGCACTACGCATAAGACACTTCGCGGCGCCCGCGGCGGCATGATCATGGCGCGGTCCAATCCCGAGATCGAGAAGAAGTTGTCATCGCTGGTTTTTCCTGGCACTCAGGGTGGGCCGCTGATGCATGCAATCGCCGGCAAGGCGGTGGCCTTCCTGGAGGCGTTGCAACCCGAGTTCAAAACATACGGTGAGCAGGTAATTGCTAATGCCCAGGCGATGGCGAAGGCGTTTATTGATCGGGGCTACGACATTGTCTCCGGCGGTACGGTGAACCACCTGTTCCTTTTGGACCTGATCAATAAGGGTATTACCGGCAAAGACGCGGATGCGGCATTGGGTCGGGCTTACATTACCGTCAACAAGAATTCGGTTCCCAATGATCCCCAGTCGCCGTTCGTCACTAGTGGATTGCGCATTGGTTCTCCCGCTGGGACGACCCGTGGATTCAAAGAGACGGAAATGGCACAGGTTGCAGGGTGGATCTGCGATATTCTGGACAATATGGGAGATGAGTCGGTCGTCGACGCCACCCGTGAAAAAGTGAAAGAGCTTTGTGCTCGCTTCCCCGTGTATCGGGAGGCGTAAAGCGGTTCAAAACCCGTCCTGGTTGCGGGCGCATTTTGGGGGTGTTCTCGTCCTCGACGGCGTGGTGCTGTTTAGGGGGTCAGGAGCAGTGTGAGAAAAGATCGTTATTCTATTTTTAGCCTGGCACGTAACGCAGTCAGTTACCACCAAGACTGGTCAGAGGCCTGGCGCAGCCCCGAGCCTGCGCCTTCCTACGATGTGATTGTGGTAGGCGGCGGCGGGCATGGCCTCGCAACCGCCTATTACCTCGCTGCTGAGCACAACGTGGGACGCATCGCGGTTCTCGAGAAAGGATGGATCGGCGGCGGCAATACGGGCCGGAATACGACGATTGTGCGCTCGAACTATCTTTGGGACGAAGCCGCGCATTTGTATGAGAAATCCTTAAAAATTTGGGAAGGGTTGAGTCAGGAACTCAACTTCAATGTCATGTTTAGCCAGCGCGGCGTGATGAATCTCGGCCACACTCTCCAGGACATGCGGGATATTTATCGTCGCTCAAACGCCAACCGCCTGAACGGAATCGACAGCGAGATCCTGACACCCGCTGAGATAAAGGCAAAAGTCCCAGCGATGAACGTGTCGAGTGAGGCACGCTATCCGGTGTTAGGTGCTTCGTTCCAACCGCGCGGCGGGGTGGCGCGGCATGACGCCGTCGCCTGGGGTTTTGCCCGAGCGGCAGACGCCCGAGGAGTCGATATCATCCAGAACTGTGAGGTGACGGGTATTCGTCGTGAGAAGGGAGCGGTTTGTGGAGTGGAGACAAGCCGAGGATATATCAGCGCCAAGAAAGTGGCCGTTGTGGTTGCTGGTCATGCCAGTGTTCTGGCGGATATGGCAGAATTGCGTCTCCCGGTCGAAAGCCATCCACTGCAGGCGCTGGTATCTGAGCCCCTCAAGCCGGTGCTTGACACCGTGATCATGTCCAACGCCGTCCATGGATACGTTAGCCAGTCAGATAAGGGTGAGCTTGTGATCGGGGCCGGCATTGATGCCTACACGGGATATGGTCAACGCGGTAGCTTTTCGATCATCGAGGGAAACGTCGCCGCGATAGTTGAGCTTTTCCCTATCTTCAGCCGGGTGCGGATGCTTCGCCAGTGGGGCGGAATCGTGGATGTTTGCCCCGATGCCTGTCCGATCATTTCCAAAACGCCTGTCTCCGGGCTTTATTTCAACTGCGGATGGGGCACAGGGGGGTTCAAGGCAACTCCAGGCTCGGGTTGGGTATTTGCGCACACCGTGGCTCGGGATGAACCTCATGAACTGAATGCGGCATTTGATCTCGATCGGTTTACTACCGGTGCGCTGATTGATGAACACGGTGCGGCTGGGGTCGCGCACTAGAAAGCAAAACGAGGGATTCCGATGCTGCAAATCGAATGTCCCTGGTGCGGAGCACGTGATCAGGAGGAGTTTCAATATGGAGGTGAGGCTCATATTGTCCGCCCAGAGAATCCTGACTCCTTAACGGATGCACACTGGGCCGATTACCTTTTCAATCGGACAAACGTCAAAGGGGTGCATGCCGAACAGTGGTGTCACGCAGCAGGCTGTCGCCGCTGGTTTAATGTGCTGCGAGATACGATGAGTTACAAGATCCTGGCCGCTTATCGGCCCGGAGAGCAGCCTCCGGGAAGTGAGGAATGACCTCAGCGCGGCGGCTTCAAAGCGGTGGACTGGTTGATCGATCCAGGCGAATTCGATTCAAGTTCAACGGCCGTGATTACTTTGGCCATCCCGGCGATACCCTCGCGTCCGCGTTACTTGCACAGGGTGTACGCTTGTTCGGCCGGAGTTTCAAATATCACCGGCGCCGTGGCGTCGTTGGTGCGGGCGCAGAGGAGCCCAATGCATTAGTGCAGGTCGGTGAGGGCGCGTACAGCACGCCGAATCTTAAGGCGACCCAGGTTGAGTTGTACGACGGGCTAACTGCCCGAACGGTCAATGGCTGGCCGAGCCTGGCTTTCGATATTGGCGCGATCAATAACCGCCTATCGAGACTGCTGCCGGCGGGTTTTTATTACAAGACCTTTATGTGGCCCAAGTCGGCATGGATGCGCTACGAACATCATATTCGACATGCCGCGGGACTGGGTCGTACCCCGTCATTGCCGGACCCAGATCAATATGACAAGCGCCACGCCCACTGTGACGTTCTGGTCGTCGGTGCCGGTCCGACAGGACTGATCGCAGCGCTGGGGGCCGCGCGGTCGGGCGCGCGCGTCATGATGGTGGATGAACAATCCCAGCTCGGTGGCAGTCTGCTCTCGGCGCCCGCAGTCATCGGTGGTCAGGCTGGCCTGGACTGGGCTGGTGAGGTTGAAGCTGAGCTCAGGGCGCTTCCCGAGGTCACCATACTGAGCCGTTCCACCGTCACTGGCTATTACGATCATAATTTTCTCTCGGTCAACGAGCGCAGAACTGACCATCTCGGACCGGCGCAATCCGATACCCCGGGAAGTCGTGAGAGGCTTTGGCGGATCCGCGCCAAGCAGGTTGTGCTCGCCACAGGCGCGATCGAGCGTCCGCTGGTTTTTGACGGCAATGACACGCCAGGCGTCATGCTTGCCTCTGCTGTCAGTACCTATATCCATCGTTACGCCGTTGCGCCTGGCCGAAGCGGTGTGGTGTTTACAAACAATGATTCCGGTTACCAGGCGGCGATTGATATGTCCAACGCCGGAATGGAGGTGCGGGCCGTGGTAGATGTGAGAATGACGGCCGGTGCTGATGTGGCGAAAACTGTGGCAGACATGGGGATACCGGTCTATCTCGGGTACGTCGTGCCCTCTGTGCAATCAGGTTTACAAGGCCTTAAGCGAATCGAGATGGCGAAATTGTCGGCCGATGGGAGAGCTATCCTGTCGCATAAGGGTTTGGTGGACTGTCAGGTCCTTGCCGTTTCCGGCGGTTGGAGCCCTGTTGTGCATTTGCATTCCCAGTCGGGCGGACGCCCCTGCTATCGGGAGAGTCAGGCCTGTTTTGTTCCAGGCACTTCGGTGCAGGACGAGCGTTCAGCGGGCGCGTGCGCCGGCAGTTTCAGCCTCGCCGCCTGCCTTCAGGAAGGTGCAGACGCCGGTGTCAGCGCAGCGGCGCAAAGCGGTTGGCCGGGAGGTTATGTGGATATTCCGGTTGCTGTCGAGCGTGACGAAGCACCGCTACAGCCGCTGTGGGAAGTCCCGGCGGGTGCGCTGGCAGGTGATCGCGTCAAGAAGTTTCTCGATTTCCAGAACGATACGACGGCGTCAGACATCCGATTGGCCGCCCGCGAAGGCTACCGGTCGATTGAGCACGTCAAGCGGTATACCGCACTCGGCTTCGGAACGGATCAGGGAAAGCTCGGCAATATCAATGGGCTCGCGATACTCGCCGAGACATTGGGTAAATCTCCGGGCGAAGTGGGAACGACAACGTTCCGACCCAACTATACGCCGGTGACTTTCGGCACGGTGGCAGGTCGTGCCCTGGGAGAGCAGCTTTTTGATCCGGTGCGCAAAACGGCGATACACGCCTGGCATGTCCGACGGGGGGCGATGTTTGAGAACGTCGGACAGTGGAAGCGTCCCTGGTTCTATCCGCGTGAAGGCGAGGAGATGCATGCGGCGGTTAACCGTGAATGTCTAGCGACCCGAAGCAGTGTCGGTGTGCTTGATGCATCAACTCTGGGAAAGATCGATATCCGCGGTCCGGATGCTTCGCGATTTTTGAATCTGCTCTACACTAACAATTGGGATAACCTGCAGCCGGGACGCTGCCGATACGGATTCATGCTCGGTGAAGACGGCATGGTGATGGACGACGGCGTCACGACCTGCATCGCCTCCGATCATTATCTGATGACCACGACGACGGGCGGGGCGGCAGCGGTGATGTCCTGGATGGAGCGGTGGCTGCAGACCGAGTGGCCGGAACTCAAGGTGTATTTGACCTCGGTGACGGATCACTGGAGTGTCATGAGTGTCGCGGGCCCGAATGCTCGGGCCGTCATCAAGACCGCTGGGTGTGATCGGAATCTGGACGCCGAGGCTTTTCCTTTTATGAGTATGCAAAGTGGAGAGGTGGCCGGGATCCCAGCACGCATCAGCCGTATCAGCTTCAGCGGGGAGTCTGCGTTTGAGATCAGCGTTGATGCAAATCAGGGTCTGGCCCTGTGGGAAGCCATCATGACGGCAGGGCGGGACTACGACATCACTCCTTACGGCACGGAGGCTATGCATGTCCTGCGGGCAGAAAAAGGCTATGTCATTGTGGGTCAGGATACCGATGGATCGGTGACGCCGGTAGACCTGGGCATGGACTGGATTGTGTCCAAGAAAAAGGACTTTATCGGCAAGCGGTCTTTAAGTCGTTCCGATACCGATCGCCCAAACCGAAAACAGCTGGTGGGCCTAAAAACGCAAGATCCCTCCCGCGTACTGCCCGAGGGAGCCCAACT
>CEOF01072808.1_pt1 | contig 16796 bp, 15 predicted proteins | sample 361311 | NCBI WGS metagenome assembly CEOF01 (sample SAMEA2619667, study PRJEB7988) | marine metagenome | biome: marine biome (ENVO:00000447); feature: surface water layer (ENVO:00002042); material: "saline water (ENVO:00002010), including plankton (ENVO:xxxxxxxx)" | depth 5 m
ATAAATTAAAATCTGGAGTTGAGAATCTTTCAGGGCAATCGCTAGATGACGTTAAAGTTCACAGAAATTCTGATAAGCCAGCTCAACTAGAAGCTCACGCTTACGCTCAATGAAATGATATTCATTTAGGGCCAGGAAAAGAAAAACATCTTCCTCACGAGGCTTGGCACGTTGCCCAACAAAAACAAGGAAGAGTTAAACCGACTTTACAAAAAAAGGGTGTAAAAATTAATGATAGTGAAAGTCTAGAAAAAGAAGCCGACCAAATGGGAGTAAGAGCCATGAATTTTTCTCCAACTGGCGAAAAAAGTTTTCAATTGAAGAAGGCAAACCAAACCAATCTATCAACATCTCAATTAGCAGTTTCCTCAAATACCAATGTACAACTAGAAGGAGACGAGGCAGAGGATGCCGAGGTAAGTGAAAAACTTGAATTAAAGGAAAAGGTAGGTGCTGCTAGTAAAGTCAAAGACGAATTAACTACCTTAAAGGATCAAGGGGATGCAATTTCCACAAACGCCCAAACACTCCAAAATCCAGATAAAGAAACCGTTGGTCCTTCAGCGCTGATTCAGACAGCAATGGATAAAATGTTTGGAAAAGTTGCAGCTGGAATTATTTCGTCTATAACTAGTATTGCAAGTTCCTTTACTGCAGCCTTTAATTCGTTAAGAGCGATGATAAGTAAATTTAATGCTTTCTTAAACTTGAATAAATCAGAAGGTGATGGAGTTATTTCGGAAATCGACGAAAACAAAAAAATTAAGACTTATACTATAGACAAATTATTTAAGGGATTTCTTAAGGAGGGAGCTAGCTTTGCAACAAATGTTCTCGATTTTATTAATTCAATATTAAAATTAGTTCCGGATGTTCTTACTCAGGCAGCTAGTCTTGCAATTACAATTTTTCAAACAATTGTAAGTGGACTTAAAGCGCTTGTCACCACACCTAAAAGGTGGATGCAGTGGATGAGAAGTTTGCCAGGGGGTCAGGAAAATAAAAAAGATATAAATTCTGAAGAGGTTTGCAAAAAAGCTTTTGAACAAAAGGATGATGCAGCCATAGAATTTTTATGGGTTCTAGAATTACTATCGGTTCGAGGTTCTGGAATAGCAAGTATCGATATCACTTGCAACAAGACTCGAAGACCTTCAAAGGCAGGGTCAAAATGTGATGATTAATTCTGTTAATCGTTTTTTAAATACTGACATAGAACCAAATGAGAATAATGTTCAGAATATTGCTAAAGAGATAAGTGATAGAGTAAATTAAGACGCTGGAATTGATGGATTGGCTGCTTTTACGCTTTTAATAGAGGACGATGTTTTAAATGATGGATCTAAGGCTAGAATACAAGATGAAGTAAAAGAGCAAATGACAGGTTTTGGTGTTTAGGCTTTAAATTGATTTTATATTCTAAAACCTTAATTCATGATCTGGTCTTGAAAATCTATTTGGTTGATCAAGCCCCTCAATGGGGTAGTTCTTAGTTGATTTTTCTACGGTTCTATTCACATATTTTTTATGTAAAAAAGTAATTTCAACTGTTGACGAAAAATTGCCTCCCTTTATTACTCTTGAGTAATTATTACCATGGATATGTACAATATAATAGTGGTGTAAAAAGGCATTTATTAAAGCGTTAAACTCTTTATCGTAGTGGTCAATTTTATGAAATTCAATAACTAGTCCAACAATATTCATTTTTGTATTCAATACCGAATGAAGAACATTATATTCTGCAGTTTCAATATCCATTTTGAGAAATATATTTTTTGAGCCTGCCCGGGAAATAAGATTTAGAGTGTCATCTATCGTAATGTCATTTTTCTTTTTATCATTACTAATTCTCTTTTTGAAATAAGTTCTATTCCCTTTAAAAAAGGAACAGTAATCCGGAAGAACAAAAAGGCCATTAAACGACTTTAAAAACCGTATTCTATCTAATAACATCAAATATATAACGCTAAATAGAAACGACTTAAATGAAAATTTCAACAACGATAAGAAATTTATGGTATGATCATAGCAATGAATTATCGCCTTGGGACTTTTTTTCCAAAAATCTTTTTCAAACGACCAGTCTTTATTTATTCCATAAGATAAAAGTCCATCACAGATAGAAAATATTTTTTTAGGAATAACATAACCTCCGTCGTTTGATCTTCCAATTCTAATTAAATTTTCATAAGCAATTGGTCTTAGACATTTTGTGTTAATCATCAAATTAATTTAGTATTCATATGAGTTTCAGTTATATTTTTTGAAAAATAAAAATTAACCATATTGGTTGAATTATTGAATATAATATCCAATCAAATTATTTAAACGCATTTAGACCCTACGCCGATGATTTCCATAAATGGCTAAACCTGCAGTTCAATCTATTTAACTTTTAAGTATATTTTTCTTACACATAAAAAAACAACCCAATGCGAAGATGGAAAGTGTTTATTAAAGACTATTAAATAAATAGTATAATGAATGTCATAATAATTCCTAAAAGAGAAAAAATAATCCCTTTTTTAAAAATTGGGGTTTCTGGTAAAAACATCCAAAATGCAGAGATAACAAAAAACAGTAATGAGGCTCCAAAAAAAATATTAAGCCAATACACTGGACTTTTAGTAGTTGCCTTATGCAACTTTTGCATTTTACTCAATACATAAGGCAATTGCATTTTATGATAAATGGCTTCACCATTTTGCCTGTTGTATTGCCCCCTATCAAAGTAAATAATGTTATTTTCCTCTTTTGTTATTTCCAATTTGCCAATTTCTAATCCCTTTTCGATAGCCGGTAGTTCTAGTCCTTTTTTTAATTGTGTTTTAATTTCAATATTTTTCTTAAAAATATCAGTTTTTCTATATATTAAAGTGATACCACTAATAGCGTAGACGGACATAATTCCAACCAAATAAAAACCTAAATAACGGTGAAAGATTCGGAAGTAATAATTAGAATTTTTTTTCATTGTTATCAGTATTTAAGTTCTACAAATCAGTTTATTGCACACTTATTGAGGAGATAAAAACTTATGTTTTATTTTTTTTTCTGGCAAAGGGCACTTGGTGTAAGATCCAAACCATTTTTTTCGATTTCTTGCAATTAAACGATATAGCTTATTCAATAATTGAAGAGGTATCAATCTGAAAATAAGAAAAATACTCCACAGGCCTCCTATCCTTTTTATGATATATAGAATGGCTTCTGCTTCCACTTTTGGTGATGACTTATGATCCCAAACGATGACAGAATCTATTTTTGGATTTTCCACCCTAAGCCTATCTTTTTCATTCTCGCTCATATATTCTAGGGCTGAAAAAAAGAAAATGTTTTTCTTGTCTATTTTACAAAGCAACCTCACCCACCAGTTACACAAAACACAGTGCCCATCAAAATATAGTATTACCTTTTGTGAGTTCAAAACTTAACCATAGTTTAACATTATTATTTTAAGATGTTAATCTCTTTTATCACAATAGTTCCCACCAGTCGAGAACTTTTTGAAATTTTAAAAGTATTGAACTAGACGGTATAAATAAATTTTCAACTATCTTTTTTTCCAAAAAGCAATACCACCTGCTTGTTTTCCTATTTCAACCTGATCTACTAGAGTTTTATTTTCAAGGTTGATAACGTCAACAATACCTGGTTCACCACCAATTCCCTCAACCGAAATGAAGGCATATTTACTATCACTAGAAATAGCTATGCCGTGAGGAATAGCGGTGGAGTTTGCTAGGGTCTTTATTAAAGAACCTTTATTGAGATCCCAAATTGCTGTTTTCCCTACACTTTTCAGTGTAGCAACCATATATTTCCCATCAGGAGATATTTCTACATTGTAGGGGCCTTTATCGGCTTTTATTCTTTTTGATATTTTCCATTTTTCAAGATCTATTTCAATAATTTCGTCAGATCCATTTCCAGCGACATAAGCAATTTTTGCTTCTGGATGAGGGATAACCCAAGTAGGTTTGACTTTGGAATGTTTTATACCTGTATTTCTTATTACCAATTCATGGTGATTTTCATTTGAATGGTCCATTTTAGAATGATCTTCAAGGTCTAGCTTTCTAGTTACTTCAAGCGCTAACGCATCTATTTCAAATAACTCCCCCGACATCATGCCCACAGAATATTGTTTAAGACCATCTTTTGAAAGCCTTGACCCATGAGGCATGCTTCCTGTTGTGATTTGCACAATTTCGGTCATCGTTTCTGGATCTACTACAGAAACAGTTGAAGGCTTCATGTCTCCGTGTAAGTTAAAATTTACACAATATAGAAAACCCGTTACTTTTGAAATTTGCATTGACGCAGGAAAAAGCCCTAAAGTGGTCTCATCAACAACTTGGTTTGTCGCTGTTGAATATTTAACAAGCTTGCCATATGGAGTTCCATGGGCAAGAGTGACATACCAATACCTGCCATTGGGGTCAATTGTAATGCCATGAGGCCCTTCTATTTCTGTGGGATAAGAACCCACATTGATTCTTTCTTCTTCAACAATAGTTGTTCCATCAAACTTTAGTAGCGATACAGTGTCGTCTGACTCTGAAGCAACATAGAGATAATAATTTTGCGCATAGAGACTTTGCACCATAAAAAAAAAAGAAAAGAATGCTCTCCCCCAAGACCAACTTTGCGTAACTGAAAACAAAGTGTCCATTAAAATTCAATAAATTTGATTTCATATTTATTATTAAATAGAGAATACAATTGCTGTTTGATCTTAAAAATTAATCCAGATGTTGATTGGTCTTACTAGAATCTGGTTTACTAGTTGAAACTTTGGCTACTCCAAGTCCAGAATTAAAATCGGAATAAAACACATGGTCCTTATATAGCTGAGCTCCCCAAACCATAGTGTCATTTGGAATATAACCGTCAGGCGTACCTGTCAAAAGGTAGCCTATTTCTCTACCCTGTTTGTAGAGATCTCCCAATAAATCACCACTTAAGTCAACTATTCTTAAACCCCCAGTGTACATGGCGACGTATAAGATATCGTCTTCAATCCAATAATTATGTGAGCCATGTCCGGGCAACTCATACCGAGCCGCTTCAACAGGATTATTGATATCAGAAAAATCTACAAAATGGAGAAACCCTGCTGTCTCATTTGTCCCTTTTGAATTGACTCCTTTTGGGAAAATCTCATCTCCCAAAACAGTATAGAATTTTCCAGTTGATTTACTTTTATAGGGAAAGGTAGCATGATGGGCTCCGCTAGCATAAGAATAATTTCCAAAAGAAACTGGATTAGAAGGTGATCCCCCAGCTACTCCATTACCAACATCAACTAGATAAACTCCATCGCTCCAGTTGGAAGAATACGCTATCCCATTTTCTATCCAAACATCATGTATCGACTGCCCTTGTTTGCCCAACTCAAACATCCCTACTTCTTTTGGGTTCTTAGTATCATCAATATTGATTACATAATACCTTTCGGCATTGCTCAGGGCATAGACATGATTATTATCTATAAATACGTTGTGGACTCCTCCCGTGAGATTTTTTGTGTATTCAGAAATAATTTTGACCTCCTTAGGATTAGTTACATCAATAAGTATTATTCCATTTTTTCTACTGGAAGCTCCCTCTCGACTGATTACGCATATTTTTCCGTCTTTAGACACTTTCACATCATTTACTGTTCTTGCATCAACTTGAACACTATCTATTTTTTTTAAATTGGCAGGGTCACTGACATCCCAGAAATAAGCTGTTCCATCTGCTCCCCACGTTCCAGTGACTCCATAGTCTCCACCATCAACACCCTCAAAAATCCAAAAATCTGAGGTGTGTTTGTCATTTACAAGACCTGACCCAACGCTGATAACTTCTCGCTTGATATTTCTTGGAAAAATATTTACAATTTTTGAAGCGGAAACATTTCCTACTCTCGCCGAAATAACATATTTCCCGGGTACATCGCCAACAAACCTTCCATCTTCCATTACTAATCCGGAGGCTGAGTTACTTTTATCAAAAGCTTTACCTGTGAAAGAAAATTGAACCGGAATATTTTCAAGTATCTTACCTCTATTGTCAAATGAGGTTGCCCTAAAATTGATCACATCACCTGACCTAACATTTTGAGCATCTGAAGTAAGATATAATTTTGAAACAGGATTCTTTTTTATTTTTAATTCAATTTTTGCTGTAACTCCATCAAAGGAGACAAATAAAGTTGTGGCCCCTTCTTTAAAAGCTAAAATATTATTGGATCCATCAATTTTAATATTATCATTGCTTGCTTTTAATGAAACTTCTGCCTTTAAAAAGTATTTAAATGCGTCATCATAATTCCAATAATCAATTTTTCGTATATTGTTCAATTCATCTGTAATTTCATAAGAAAGTGGCACATAATTCCCTTCATATAAGATGTTTTCATTAACAGAAAGCTTCACTTCTTTAACCTTGGGATAGTTGACAAATACACTAAATGCCTTTGTGAGTCTTCTGCCATTAGAATCAATGCAAACAGCAATGACTTCATGAGTTCCTGGTTCATTTGCCTTGATTGTTCCTGCAGCTCTATCAAAAGTAATTGATTTACCGGAGCTAAATACTCCTTTTTTTTGATAATATATAACCCTGTTACAAACTTCCTTTCTCCCATCAGAAAATGTAATATCAGAAACGGGTTTATAAAGTTGTCCTATATCAAGTTTAAGATTTTCAAGATCAGAAACAATGGCCCTGTCTTGAGAAAATGCATTTTTGGAGAAGAATAAAAATAGGCATAGTAAAAAAATATTTCTCATAATCTTTTTTTGTTAAGATAAAAAAAACCTTTTTAAAACTATTTTTTGCTAGTGTAAAGTATATTGAATATTGCTCATTTTTTTTTGTGTTTTTTAAAAGAATCATTTATAAAAGTTAAAAGAGACTTCATTTTATCTCTTAATATGCAGAGTCAAGCATTTAGGACTTTCCATTTTATCCGATAAATGTATAGAGAACCATTAATATCTTAATTGAAATTCCTAAAAGAAAATGATCTTTTCTACCTCAAGCTCTTTCTGTATATCATTGAAATTTACGATAATTTAATTCACATAGAATTTTTGATTGATTTCACAATTACTTAATTTTAGGTTTTTCTCTATGAGAAAGCAAAACGTCTCAGTCCGGTTTTTTGTGTTTGGTTTGTTCATAATAGTAGGATGTTCCACTGAAGAACAAGAGTCCAACACACCAGTCCAAATAGAACAATCTTATTCTGTTGAGACTTCTCAATATTCACTAAGTGTGACCACCTCAGATGGAGGAACTGTTTCCACAGATGGAGGCACCTATGATGAAGGTACAACAATCTCAATAACTGCAACCCCAGATGAAGGATACAAATTTACTGGGTGGGAAGGTATTGACTCTGAAGATGCTAACTTGACCATTACTCTAAACGAAGATCAAACCCTTAACGCTATATTTTCTCCTGTTGTTTCTCTATTTACAATTACAATAACTGCGACACAGGGAGGTAGGGTTTCCACTGCAGGAGGTACTTATGAAGAAGGAACCGTAATTGAAGTGATTGCTACACCTGAACAGGGCTATGAATTTTCTGGATGGGAAGGCAATGACTCTGTAGAAACAACACTATCAATAACTCTTAGTTCAGCTCTCACACTTCAAGCTCTTTTCGAAGAAATTAAAACTTACACCCTCACTGTTTCATCGGTGCTAGGCGGATCCGTATCCACTCAAGGGGGTGAGTTTATAGAAGGAACGACTGTTTCAATAACTGCCATGCCTGAAGAGGGTTATCAATTCGAAGGTTGGGATGAAAATGATTCTTTAGAAACTACAATAACGGTGACAATGACCAGCGACTTGGTATTGACACCACTATTTACTGTAATTGCTTCAGAGGAAGATAATAACCCAGAGGTATTAGATAGTGGTCCTGCATATTGGAGTGGGACGAGTCTATCATTTGTGAAAGAAGATAATGCTGATCCCAACATGGAAGCAAATCAAGACCGATTAACATCAAATGTTTGGATTACTAGAGGCAATGGTGGAGGACAAATTTATAATGCAGCCATTAGCGAAAATGCCGATAAAGTAAACAGCCCGGTTGGTACCGAATGGGCAATTGGCACTTTTGATGAAGTTAGTTCCCTTTCATTTGGCCCTTTTAGGGCGACTGTTTCCAAACCGAAAAATGTTGTTGGAAAGAATTTGGTGGTCCATTTAATCAAGGATGATGTTTATCTGAGTTTAAAATTTACTTCCTGGTCTGGTGGTAAAAAAGGTGGTTTTTCTTACGAAAGAAGCACTCCCTAAAAACTAAAATAAGGTTACTTTTCAAAAAATAGTAGATTTAGAAACATAAAATACTGATTACAATGAAATCATTTTATTTAGTTTCCCTCTTTTGTTTTTCTCTAGCTTATGCACAAGAGAAAATTCCTGTCAAACACCAAAAATGGAATTTTACATCTTTTCAAGAAGGTAGTGTAGTGAGAGATAAAAAGGAAGGTATTTTGCTTGATAATGTTTCCCTCCCAGAGATAGAATTATATAAAGCAAAGGGAGATAATAAGACAAATAAAGCAATGGTTATATGCCCAGGAGGTGCGCTTTATTTTCTAGCTTATGAAAAAGAAGGTACTGTACTGGCAAAAAAATTAGCCTCAAAAGGAATAACGGCAGTGGTATTGAAATATAGAACGTATCCAAGAGAAGGTTCTGTCATCAATTGGGTGGATAACCTTTGGCAAACATCTCTCATAGTCGATGGTGCAAAAACGATTTTACCTTATTCCGCTAAGGATGCCTTGAGTGCTATTGAAATGATTCGAAAAAATGCAAGTAAGTTTGAAGTAGATCCTAATAAGATTGGATTAATGGGTTTTTCTGCTGGTGGTGCAGTCACTATGCAGGCTACCTATGAGGCGAATGAAAATAATCAACCCAATTTTATAGCACCTATATATCCTTGGATGGCTATTGTAGCACCTCATAAAGTACCTTCGAATCGACCCCCTGCATTTATTTCCTGTGCTAACGATGACCCATTAGAATTAGCAGGCCCTACTGTAGCTATTTATAAGGATTGGATTGCAGCAGGTGCTGAGGTTGATCTACACATGTTTAGCAAAGGAGGGCATGGCTTTGGTACTAATAAACTTGGTATCCCTGTTGATAAATGGTCAGATTTATTGATAGATTGGATTCTCTCTTTATAAAAATTCACCCTTTTTAGTTTTTTACTTATTAGGGTAAAACGCTTTCTTAGCTATCGCTTTTGCATTGTCTTATAAATAGTATTTAATCAATATTAACAACCTTTTTAAAAGGTACCTATAAAAATATTTTTTAATTTTGAAAAATGGAATTCTACAAAAAAAATCGTTATTCTTGCTCAGAATATATCCATTTATAACCTAACCGTAAATCCAGATGCCAAAAACAAAAGTTATCTACACCAATCAAATAAAATTTAATGCCTCAGATGAAATGGTGCTGCTATTAGAAAATGCCAGACGCTCTAAAGGAGCAAAACATAATTTCGGGAAAATTCCTACTCAAACTGAATTTCTTAGGGGTGTCATCTATTATTGGGTTAGGGAAAATGCGGCTGAAAAAATGGATTTGAATGGTGAAGTGCCCGAAATTTTAGACCACCTGTCGATAAAAATGAAAAAATAAAAATTGTGAAATGAATTCAGTTTGATTCTTTTAAAAAAGGTCAAAAAAAGCAGGTTTTTTCGAACCCTATCATCAATTAAATTTAAAAACTAATTTAATCCTCTTTATCTTAGGAGTTCATTAATCAAAATAAAAAAGTATTTATGCGAAGTAAAAACGATTGACAAAACGTTAGAAAATCCGCCTAATTATTTGACCATTAATATATAAAGACCAAGATCAAATTGATTCTTTTGGAATGAATTTGAGTGATGAAAATCTTTAAAAAGCGGCACGATCTAAATTTGAGTTTTCTGAAATCAAAAGAATTTGGAATTTACTTAATAAGGAGGATATTTTTGTACAGATAGTCCAAGTGCCATTAGTAGTAAAAATTATTCAAGAGTTTCTGGGTAGTAATGTTTGTTTGGGGTCCATTGCTGCCAATTGCATTTTCCCTTGTGATCCACAGCATTAGCAACGCATTGATTATCCTTATTGGGACATTTATAAAAAGGAAAGCTTCCCAAAAAATATAAACGACTCTTTCCTACTAAATTGCCAAGAGACCATTTTGTTAAATGATTTCACTGTTAAAAATAGAGCCACTGGGGTGCTACCCCACACTCAAAAACTTTGCCAGTATCCTGATGAAGAGAATACAACAAAATATTTTGAAGATATCGAAAGAATGACTGGAAAAGCGAGTGATATTGCAATTTGTAATGGGCTCACCTTGCACGGAGCCTTACCCAACAAAAGCTCCAATGAGATTAGAAGTTCCGTCTTACTTCAATATATTACTAAATTTATTAAACCTTATGTAAGATCAAATAAAAGGTGTTTAAAAAATGTTATAGACAATGCTTCACCCTTTTTAAGACAGCTTCTAGTGTAAGATTATCCTTACCCTAAAATGTTAAATGAAGATGGGGAAATCAATGCTGAAGGCAGAGATTAGTCCAGTTTGTGACGCTTTTTTTTGCTCCTTGAAAATATTTGTTCTAATCTGGTTATTATAAATTGACCAAGGAGAAAGAGAATTCTTTATATTTAAATGTAATTCAATCTCAATGACTTTTGAAACTCTTGATATCGTCGGATGGATAGCTACTGTTATCATTATTTGTTCTTTCTTAATAAACAATATGTTGTGGTTAAGAATTGTGAATTTAGTAGGAGCAATACTTTGGTTGACCTATGGCATTCTTGATCTTTCTTCATCAATAATTTTTTTAAATGTTGTTATTGTTTCCATCCAACTTTTTAAAATCACCTCTATTTTAAAAAAGAGGAAAACACAAGAGGCTCTATAACCTGTATTTGACACTATAAATAGAGTGCAAAAATCATTGGCATGTTCTTGCACACTTTATTACAATTCTTAGATTCTAAGAATTTATAAACAAAAAAGGATTAATCTTTGGGGTTTAATACCCACCAAATAAATTCAATTTCACTTTCGCGAACGGCGATGACCGAGTCGAGCATCTTAGTGCTTTGAAGAAGTTCAGCTCTGTAGTCACCCAATTGACCCGCCACATCACTTGCATATAAATCTAAGCGTTGAAATAAAAGATATTTCACGTATTTGTCTTTTTGAAGGTATTTTCTATTGTCCACCCAAAAATTATTGTCATCAATACTCACTTCGGGGAGATCAAAAACCCATTTTGAAGCTATTCTATTCTTGAATTGATTTACAAGTCTTTCTTCAATTTTGCCCGTGTTTTCCATTAGATAACCTAACTCTATACCATCATAAATTTTTGTCATTTCAAGGCCTACTTCTTTGGGCAATAGCCTAAAAGTACCGTCTAATTTGATGGCGTCAAAATTGACTCTAGGTGGGTTAAAGGGATTTCTAATAACAAACAAGCTCATCGCGGGATAATAATATTTCCCCTGAGGCATTTCCTGATCTATTTCATAGGTAAGAAAAATACTGTCATTTTCTTCCTCCCATTTAGCATACTGCCCGTCAAACAATGTGGCTATCCATTCAAAATTTTCAATATATTCATCTGTGTAGTCAATCATTTGATCTACTTCTTCCCTCAAGTTGTATAAATTTTCTATACCGTCATTTCTGGAATCAGACTCTCCACCTTGTTGCTCAATTCCAAATGAAACAGTAACACCAAAAACTAAGATTATAAATTCAACGGTAGATTTTTTTACACGATCCCAAAAATCATTTATATCAAACTTTTTCCCTAAAGTGAAGAGTTTGATAAACCAACCGTAGCTTTGTTTCTTTTCTTCCATTTTATGAATTAAGAAAATTTAATTAAATATAATCAATAGTACAAAAATGATATAAATATACTCGCAACAACACTTTATAACGTATTATAAAGAGTTTGAGTATATTTTAAGCATACTCTTTGGCCAATTCTTTTTAAACATGAAGACACATTTTTTATATTTAAATAGATTTTTTGATTAAAAATTGAATAGCAAAAATTAGTATTATAGTCTTTATCTTTAAACTCAAATAAACCACCCTCGTAGTTCAACGGATAGAACAAAAGTTTCCTAAACTTTAGATACAGGTTCGATTCCTGTCGAGGGTACTTTAAGAATCCGTAAATGATTGTTTTAGATGATATTGAGTGTTTTTATTTGTTTTCGACAACACATCCACTCATTTTATAAATATTTTCAAAGCTAAAAGTTTCAATCCAGCATTAATCCGAACAAAGGGCGATGGATTTTAGGAAAAAGTTTATCTATTGAAAGAGGTTGATTGGATTTAGTATTTGTTTTTTTTTAAATTAGAAGCTATAATTAATCATAAATCAATTAAAATGAATAAAATTATCTTATCTCTTGCCTTTATTGTAATCTGCTCCTTAACTATGGCCCAAACCAATCAAAAAATACAAATGGGTTTTTACAAGGTTGATGAAGAAATGAGGGCTGAATATGAAACCGTGATGAAAGACTATTTGGGTAAAATGATGGCAGAACGTGTTAAACTAGGATGCATGTCAAATTGGATCTTTAGAAGAGTAGTTCCCAATTCAAGTATGGCAGAAAACTTCACGCATATGACTATTGACGTTATGAATCCCGGTGATGAGAACTATTGGAACTGTGATACTTTTGATGTTGACCTTGTTTTTCCTAACATGAGCCCAGAACTACATTCTATTTTACAAGAAGTTCATCGTAAAAGTAGAAATGTGATCTATCGAACAAAGCTTGATGCAGTTGCTGGTCTCAATAAATTAGATCATGTAGGTCATATAGCCATTTATAATTTTACTAAAACGAAATCTCAAAAGTATAAGCAAAAGCATATTAAAATGGGTGCTGTTTTTACAGATTACGGAAATAGAGACGCTTGGTATGCTTTTGAGAGAGATGAGCCTATTGATTGGGCTACGAAAGAGTGGGACTATATGACAGTCGATGTTTATGATAGTGTTGAAAAAATGAAATCCCAAGGAAAGCAAATTCCAGAAAAAATGCGAAATGAAATGAATAAAAAATATGGAAACAGCAACTCTCAGCGGGACATTATGAAGCGTGTAATGACAACATTAATATATGCAGTAAAGTAAATTTTTCTTATCTAAATTTCTTAAACCCTCTTCAACAGAGGGTTTTTTTATTTTCACAATTTATGAAACTACAAAACAGATTATTGAAACGCATTCATATACTAGATTTCTATAAGATTAAGCAATTTTTAGATCAAGAGTATAAAGAACGTTTGGCGTAGAATTTTAAATCAATCTAAATTTTTTACATTTGAAAAAAGCCACGCCATCAAATTTGTATCTGCAAATGCATTGTGCCAACTATCATGTTTAACTTCTGGGTAAAGTGTTAGTTTAACAGGTGCTTTAATTTCCTTCAATGCCTTATACATTCGCTTTGAATATTCTACCCAAACCACATCATCTTTTTCTCCGTGGAAGATCCACAGCGGCGTTTTACTTAACAATGGTGCCCAATTTGGGTTTCCTCCGCCACAGATAGGAAAGGCAGCAGCAAAATATTCAGGATTTCGGCTTACCAATTCAAAAGTTCCCATACCTCCCATTGAGAGACCCCCTAAATACCTCCGCTTAGGGTCGATGGTATATTTATTTTCTAAAAAGCGCATCAACGCTTCTACCATCTCCAACTGATTGTATTGCGGTGGCATAGTTGCATAAGTGTATTTTTTTTCTAAGCCAGTGGTATAGTCTCTTTTCACACTGGCCCAGTACGAATTTTTTGGACACTGAGGAAAAACTACTATAGTAGAATGTTGTGCTCTAAATTTGTCTTCTTGGAAGAGTTTAGCTCCATGAAATAATTGAGCTTTGTTATCATTTCCTCGCTCTCCAGCCCCATGAAGAACGACTAATAGCGGAGTGGCTTCAGTAGGATTAAAGTTTTTGGGGAAAAGTATTCTGTAGGGAAGGGTGTCTTTGTCTTGAACTAAAATTTCAGATTCATAACTTTGCCCAAATAGCAGTCCAAAGCCTAAGAATAAAAATGCAATACAATATCTTTTCACTAGAATATCTTATTTTGTTCGATTAGCTCGACAAGTAAATCTGTTTTACCATTAAAACCAAAATTGAATTTAATATATTGAAGGACATATATTGAATTCTATATGTACACAAATATAATACCACTTTATTGAAAAAAAATAGAACTCTTTCGTTATTAATCAATCTCTTTTCCCTTTGTGGATTTCTGAACGCTCAAAATCTAAAAGCCCCCGCAAAATCTGAAGCTCCTTGTAATATAATCATGAAAAAATATTCCAGTAAAAAATTACTTCCATGGCCCGAATTTAGGGAAGGTGATTTGCTAAAAATAAATACATTAACAGCAATTAAGTATAAAAGTAAAACGCAAAAGCTGTATTATGAGGACGAATATGTTCCAGAAGGATTTGATCAATGGTGGAGAAAAGGATTTATCGACTCATGGTGGATGAAACCTGGTCTTGACCCTTGGAGTAACAAACCTTTTTGGGGAGAGCAATATGAACAACCTACACACCATTTTAACAGAAATGTTGACGATAACTTGAGGTGGATGTGCGGCTATTCATTCGTTGTTGAAGTTCCTGAGGAATATGATCCTGCCAAAAAATACCCCCTGGTGATTTATCTGCATGGAAGTGTGATCGCTAAAACTGAATATTTTGTTTCAAGAGATAAAACACGCACTCTTTATTTTAGACCTAAAGATGATCCCTATATCTTTGCTGCTCCGATTCGATTGGATATCGACTGGAATTCAAAAAAGCTTGTTCACATGATTGAGAATATAAAAGATAATTTAAATGTTGATGAAAACAGAATATATCTCAGTGGATTAAGCATGGGAGGGAGAGGAACTTTTATAGTTGCCGCAGATAAACCGAATCTATTTGCAGCCATAATGCCCCTAAGCCCACATCACGGACCCTATAGCTATTTATCTCTGGCCAAAAAAGTGAAACACCTACCTATTTGGATGAGTCATGGAAACAAAGACAAGATTTCCTCATATGAATTAGCTAAGCAAATGGCAGACACTTTGACCTACATGGGCGCAAAAATTAAATTTAGAACAGAGAAAAATATAGGCCATTGGGGCTGGGATTCTATTTTTAAAGACTCCATTGCGATGAGCTGGTTGCTCTCTTGGAAAAAAAAATAGCTTTTCGCTGTTTAAATATTACCAAATCCTACCGATATGAAACATTTTCTAATTCTAAGTGTTTTATTACTGCTCTCTTTCTTAGCCGCTTCAAAGAAGTTTAAAAATTAACCCGTAAGATTAACAATGCCTATAAAAAGTAAGACTATGCCACGTCCACCATCAGTGACACTAACGCCATGTAAAAAATTCTAAATTCAAGAAGTCTGTTGAATTGTTTGAAAAGTCTATCATCAAAATAAATGGATGGTAGAGGAGTATTCTATAATTTACAGGATGATTTATTTACAAGTAAAAATTATGCCCATTTTGATGCTATAGTAGAGTGGATTTCGACAACTGATAATAAGATTATTTCAAATTATTCCTTAACGTTTGAGGAAAATTATGAAGAATGCGTTTTAGTGGGTGCTGGAGATCGACAAGCTAATGATTGTGGGTGCAGTTTAGTTAAAAAGATTCCTCCACCTCCCAGCATTGAGACCGTTTTTTAAAAATGAATTCATTATCCAAACTACAAATCTGATGGCTTCATGGTTCAACTAAAAAAAAGAGAGTGCAGCTTAAACTAATCAATAGAGTGTCATTTCAAATACGAATTTGATATCTAATCGATTCGGTGTATCTTGTTTTAATGAAAAACTTTTGGAATAATTTCTTTTTTGGAAGTATTCTTTTCTTTATAAACACTTTTGCAGTTGACCAAATTCCGGCTTGTGCAGCATGTAAACCTTCGGTAGCATCTGCATCTTTGGCAAAAGAAAAGAAACCTAACATACTTCTCATATTGACAGATGATCAAGGTTATGAAGACGTGTCATTTGCAGGTACAAAAGATTTGAATACACCCGCCATAGACGCCTTGAGAGAAGAGGGAATGCGGTTTACTTATTTTTATACTAACTCGCCTGTTTGTGCTCCAACAAGAGCTTCAATAATGACAGGCAAAAACCCAGACAGAGTGGGTGTTCCTGGATTAATTCGTACTAATCCAAAAAACAACTGGGGATTTTTAGATCCAACTGTTATTCTACTACCCAAGAGGCTCAAAGAAGCAAGGTATCATACTGCCCACATAGGAAAGTGGAATTTGGGTTTATCAAGTCCTAATTTACCTAATCAAAAAGGGTTTGATTTGTTTCACGGTTGGCTAGAGGATATGATGGAAGATTACGTTATCAAAAGAAGAGTGGGTCAAAATTTTATGCGCCTAAACGAAAAAGAAATAGACCCTGTGGGGCATGCTACAGATCTTTTTTCTCAATGGGCAGCAGACTACATTCAATCCAGAAAGAATATAGAAGAACCCTTTTTTCTTTATTTAGCCTACAATGCTCCTCATTTTCCTGTGCAACCACCAGAAGCCTATTATCAAAGGGTATTGAAAAGAGAGCCAAACATCCCAAAGAAAAGAGCAAAATTAATCGCCTTTATAGAACATCTTGATGAAGGTATTGGTAAGGTTATAAAAAGCCTAA
>CEOF01044863.1_pt1 | contig 16787 bp, 20 predicted proteins | sample 361311 | NCBI WGS metagenome assembly CEOF01 (sample SAMEA2619667, study PRJEB7988) | marine metagenome | biome: marine biome (ENVO:00000447); feature: surface water layer (ENVO:00002042); material: "saline water (ENVO:00002010), including plankton (ENVO:xxxxxxxx)" | depth 5 m
CGATATGGTTAACCACCCACCCCATTACAACCAGGGTGGGATTGAGTGCATTGATGCTATTGAAGCGAGTTTCTCTCCCAAAGAGACTTCAGCGGAGTCTTACCTAAAAGGCACAACACTTAAATATTTATGGAGATTCAAAGAAAAAGAAGACCCGGTACAGGATCTTCTCAAGGCAAAATGGTTTTTAGATCGTCTAATAAAAACAGTTGAATCCAAAAAACTCCCTATCGATTAATAATTCTTAGTCGAGGATTTGAAGAAGGCTCAGTGGTACTTAAACGCATTGATAGAGAATCAAGAATCTCTTCAGCGTTGAGGTGCGTGTAACGCATCAAATTATCCAGGGATCGATGTCCCGAAAATTTCTGAACGTCAGTTGTGTGTAAACCCATTTCAAACAATCTTGAAATCGCTTCGTGCCGAGTATCGTGAAATCTCGCATGTTCAAAAGTTGGATCATCTTTTTGTATTCTCTTCACCGCCTCAGAAAAATTCCGGGTGATACTCTTCTCAGCCAGTGGGAAAATCTGAACTGCTTCTCTCGGCATTTGATTGATAATATCTTGAGCCTGGGGAAGCAGTGGAACGCGGTCGGTGTGTTTTCGTTTTGGATGTTTTCTATCTCTCACTAAAATGGTTCTTCCATTTTCAGAAAGATCATTCCATTGAAGTTTTAAAATCTCACCCATTCGCATTGATGTGTGAACAGCGAACCAAACAATCAAACCAAATCTCTCATCTTTGGTTGGAGCAGCAGAGATAATTCTTTTTAATTCATTATCTGTTAATCGTCGATCACGCTCCTGGGTGTCACCCATTATTGGATGCCCATCAATTTTTTTCTTGTTCATTTTCGCAGCGGATTTTCTGAACTCATCCATCATTGGTCTGAAGGTACTGACATCAGCCGCGTGTTGTAAGATTGATTTAAGTTGTACAAATCTTTTTAGACGGGTGCTTGGTGCGGGTGTTTTCTTTTTGTTCTTCGCGTTTTTCATATTTAACACCCAAGACTCGATCACTTTAGCATCGAGCTCATGCAGAGAGTATTGACCAAGCTCCTCTTGTGCTCTCAAGAGCATACTGATCTGATCTTTACTGAGGTTGTCTTCATATTCCTTTAGATACCAATCTAATACCATTGGTAGTGGAGCTTTATCCTTAAAAATAGCACCACTTTGAATGAGCGACTCAGTGTCGATAATGAATTCTTCAGCATCCCTTTTTCGCGTAAAAGTTTTGTGTATTGAATGTTTTCCTTTCCGTATTTGAACCACATATTTTCCACACCGAACTCGAATATTAGCCATGTTATTTCTCCCCTATTTTTTGCCACGCTGGTGCCACACTAATGACAACCAATAAGGATCAAAATAACATAAAATACAAGGCACTACACCTTAAAGAGACTTAACAACGATCAGTGTAGATCATTGAAAAGTAACAAGATTTTCGTAAGAACCTGTCCCCCTAGGGGACGCCACTCACTTAAACTATTGATTTATAAGAAGTTTTTTCGGCTTGCCACAATTTTGCCACTGTGAATATTACCATTATTTCTGAGGGGACCCTATTTTTTTGCTTGGCACAAATCTTGCCGGGGTGTTTTTCCTTCTTTTAATCCCTCGTTTCACTGTTCAAAAACAGCCCAAAAGCACCCGTTAACGCACCTGTCATCACACTCACCAGGGCGGCTGCTTCGGGATTCATTTGATCAGGAGGGATCGTCATAAACCACTCGACAGATCGATACGTCATCACGGTCATAGCGACGATTAAGAAACGTGGAATGATTCGCCACTCATTTAATTCTTTTGGTGTCATAGGAAATCTAGTGCAGCCCACAAACCTTTCTTACCAGTAAGATCATACCGGGGTATTCCTGTTTCACTGTATCGACTCTTTGAATCTATTCCACCTGTACCAAGATGTTCTAACAGGTCAGCTACCCCACCTATGGGATTACCGAACGGAGTGTCAAACTTGTTAAGAGTTCTTCCCAGGTTATAAAGTGAAGGATAATCGAGAGCCATTATTTCACCTGTCTCTCTTAACTTCAGTTTATCGGCGATTGCTTGTTTTTCTTCTTTACTTAAAAAATCAACTTTTGGAGTTTTTGATTTTGAAGCTTCATCGTTAGACATTAACAATCCACCAGCAGCTAAAGATGATCCTCCCGCCAAAGCTCCCAGGAGTTTAGGATCTGCTGATCCGCTTGCTTTAAAGTTTAAATTTCTAGCCGCTTCGATGCTATTACTCGGATCAACTGTGTATGCTATTTGAAATTTTCTAGGGACATCTTCTGTATCAGTATACGATTTATTTCTTAACTGATCCGGGGTTAAATCTCTTCTCGTTTGCACATTACGAGCCTCAACTTCTCCAGCCAGTTTTCTATAATTCTCTAAATTCGCTGTATCCTCCGACCATTGGCCGTAAGGTAAAGAACCATATTGTCTTTCATATTGCGTCGGGTTGTTTCGTAATAAGTCATATTGTTCTTTTCTTTTTTGGAAGGCATCAACAGCTTTTCTTTCATCCCAAGAAATTTTATTGAAAGCTCTTTTATTTTTAGCTTGCTGATTTTTTAACACCCTTTTAACTTCATCACGTCCTTGATCGAGCAGTTCTAACGTGTTCCAAGACGCATTCTTGCGTAAAATAGCACCGATAGTTTTACCCGCTTCTTGTGCGTAGGGCAGTCTTGAACCATATTTAGGGGGAGGCCCTAAGAGTTCTGTTACTTTATCTCCATATTTATACCACATGTCAGAGCCAAACAAAGATCTCGGCTGCCCAATATTTTCCATATCAAAAATAAGGTCTGCTTCATACAGATTTGAGTTCGGTCTGGTTGCTGACTCTTTTGCTATTTTTGAAAACGTGGGTCTTAATTGTTCTCCTTCCTTTTCAAGCACCGCTCTTGCGATTTTGTCGCTGTAGGTTTGGCTCCCCCCTTGTGCAAAATCCTCAATGCCTTGAATTGTATGTTGCACTTCATGTAAAACCATATCCCTCACATCTTGAATCACATCGTCTCTCTCGCGAGGTAATGTTTTGTATGTTGAATTACCGTTTACATCTTTTTCTACTCTCAGTTCAACCGTTCCGGGTGACACTTCTATTATGTTATTCTTAGGGTGAAAAGAAGCTCCACGAGTGTCCATATTCCCCGGTTTTATCTTTATGGTTAAATAAGGTGGTTTTTGTAGTTGCGGATAATTGTCTAATAGATTGGTTAAGCCAAGCTCCTCCGGGTATGTTGTTATCTCATCTTTATACTCTTTGGAAGGTCCATGTCGCTCCCACCTTTGTAGCTCCGATATAACATTTGGAGATGCAAACCCCTGGTCATAATCAGATAACTCGAATCTCCATTTATCATCAACACCTTTAACCCAATTTGTTTTTTCTTGTATGGCTCGTGCATTTTTCCCGGCGGCTTCCATTTTCTTTGCAATGCCAAGCATAAATAAATCAGCTTTTTCTGCTAACTCACCATAAAACCCCGCTTCAGATTCTTCACTGGTTCCCAGGGAAGCACCCCCGGCGATGGTTGCAGCGATTGGAAGTTTTTTATCTTTTACTAAATTTAACGCACCTGTAAATCTACCCATAACTTAACTCAGATAAATAGGTGCAGCAGCACCAATTTGTGTAACTTCATCTTCATCACGATCCCTCAAAAGCCCAGAAGCTAATAACATTTCCTCGACCCGGTGGGCTCCTTCCGGCACTTTTAACATTCCTTGTTTTCTATCGATTTCATTTTCAATTTTTTCGAGTTCTTTCTGGTCCTGTTCTATTTGTCTTTTTGCTTCATCAGTCTCTTGTTGTAACATCGGCCCAGCTTGTGTGTCTGAAGTGAGAACGCGAGGACTGTCTGGTGTCAAACTGACCTCTAAACTTGAAGCGTCCTGTAATGGTTGTGGACCCGTTGCGGCTGTGAGCATGTTCGCTGCGGGGTTGTTTATATTTGCTGCGCTTACTACCCCTTGCAGCGGTGAAACACTATCTGAAAACACATTGGGAATATTGGGATGCGCTACAGGTTCAGCATTTCCAAAGCCCATGTCATAAACCCCCTGGGGTAACAGATCAATCTTTTTCTGTTCCAGGTTTTGCATGGTGTTTTGCACCCCCTGGTAAGCTTCACCCATGGGAGTGTCCAAGAGCGTATCTTGTATTTTTTTAGATAGATCATCTTTCTTCTTTTGGAGTGCTGCCAGCATTACTTGCATATTATTTATTCCACTAAGTTTCCAACGCCAAGGGTTCTTACTCCAGCTTCAGATGCGCGAGTAGAAAGCCGACCAAGCCCCGTATTAGTTATAAGGTCACGGAGCTCTCTTGGAATTTTTCCAGAGTCGAGCATTCGCTGTATAACCTCTCTTCCTTGATTTGTGCTTAATAATCTTTGACCCATTTCATCAGCAACATTTTCCGGCAATCCACCTACGTTGCTTATAAAGTTTCTAACCGCGTTCAGATCAGGAGCGATGGATTCCTCTAACGCTCCCTGTAACCCTGTAGACTTATCGAGACTTTCTTGTGCTGCTCGTAAGAATGCGGTTTTAGAATTGACCAGGGGAGATAAAATTGAAGCAGTCTCAGTATAAGTTTGTTCTCTGTTCACTGCCTCTTCGAGCAAACCACCAGGAGCTTTTTCAATTAAATTGAATTGACGTTGCCTTACTGCGGGAGTGCCTAAACCACCATAGCTGATACCAAGTCCCGACTGTCCTCCCGCATGAGTAATTTTATCAGCCGCTGTTGAAAGATACCCTTGTCTAAAAGCTTGCTTTGCTTTATCGTTAAAGTCAGAAAACTTTTTCTCAATCTCATCCATCACTTCATTAGTGGTAGTGTTTTTCATCTTCTGACCGAGCTCATAGGCTTTGATAACCGATACTGAGTCTGCGTATGATTCTCTCGCTGCCACATAACCCTGGTTACCCTGTTCCCTCAAAACCGTATCAGCGGATTCCTTTAAATCCTCTGCCGCCTCAAACAAAGCACCAGGATCATTTTTTGTAGCTCTGCCACGCTTACCTAAAATGTTTTGGGTCCTATCAATAACATCGATAGTAATCATTTCATCGTCTGCATCTACCGGAGGTAATCCAAGTTTTCCCCGACGTTGATTAGCTCCTTCTACTGCTTTTTTCAACGCTTTTTTTGCTAATGGACCATCTAAAATATTAGCCACTTCAGACCGTGGAACAGTCTCATACCTAACAGCATCATAATTTTCTTTTGCTTCCTGTTTCAGTAATAGCCTTCTCTCGGCAGCTTCTTCAGTTATATCAGCAACGCTGGCTCCTGTACCTGTCTCCAGGTCATCTATCAATCTTCCTTGGCTACGGCTTTGCCTGGCCTCTAGTTCTTTTACACGTTCAGCAGCAGATCCACTTCTTCCCACTGCGGCAGCAGTCGCACCGAGCAGTCCACGATTTAAGTCTGCCAGGACCGCATCTTCCCCCAGGTTTTCGAGTATCTGAGTGGCACCTTCAGCGGTCATGTTATTTTCACGCATTAACCGACCAATGATAGAGTCTGCTCGCTCACCGGGTTCTTGTGTCATTCTTTTTAAAACTCCACCCGCCGTAGAAACCGCAGCGGGACCACCAATTGCAAGCGCGGGAGCAGCAACCGCCGCTGTGGTAGCACCAATAGCCGCATCAGTTCCTATCTCTGGTAATGTCTCACCAGTAGAATAACCCGCCCCGGCTATTGACCCACCAGTAGCACCCACCCCGGCAATTCGCCCAGCGAGGTTGAGTAAATTTCCAGCACCATCGTAAACCTTTTTTAGTGCGCCCCCAGGGACCGCCATACCGCCAGCAAATTCAGCCGCATTAGCTTGTAGTTTATAAGCTTCTTTTGTTGCAGCTATGTCCTCGCGGATCTCATCCCTTATAACCTCATAACCTCGATCGCTTCCAAGTGTTCTAAACCTTGCCTCTATCTCATCTCCCCAACCAAAGGTTGCCCCTTGAGCAACTGCACGGGCGAGCTCTTTGTCACCAAACACTCGCCCAGATTCTTGAATAGCTTTAGCGGTATCTATCATGCTTTCTTTTCGTTGTTTTAATTGGACACGCATCCGTGGGTCCATCATGGGATTCGACAACTGAGCGTCAAGAGCTAACACCGCCTCATTCAATAATTTGAACTGTGCTACCGCCCTGGAGTCAGTGTCTTGTGTTTGCCCTTTCATATCAACTTTCATATTAAGTTACCGCCAGGTATCTGCATCAGTTCCATCTCGCTCCCCTGGAGTGGGGTTATTAGTTGTGGTCTGTTCCGTGGGTAAAATATCAAGACCTAACGCCATATCACCGATAAAGTGTTGAACCCCGGTTTGATCAAAACCGATGTCTGATAATTTTTTAGTGTATTTTGTGTATCTGTTTTGATTTTCTTGATCATAGCTTTCTATCAACTTACCCGCCAAAGTCTGTAAATCTCTTCTGGCGTCGTCGGACAATCTATCTCCATCTTTGTAGTTTGCAATTTTAGCTTTTAACTCATTAAACAAACCGAAAGAAGATTGGGCAATTGCAAATTCACCTTCCCGAACAACCGAGGTAGGATCTAAGGTTTTGACAAATTGCACCAACGCAGTCATGTCACCAATACCAGTCTGATCGTTAATAGCGGATAGGAATTTTAAATACCCTTCTTTTGCAGATTTATATCCCTCTCCACCTTTATCATATTTTTCAGCATATCCTTTACCTTGATTATAGAGTTCTACTCGGTAAGGGCTTCCCGCTATCCTTATGATTTTTCCTTCGCTTTCTTGACGCTGTTGTCTTATCTCAGGCATGCTGTTTAACACATCATTCGGGTTTAATCCCAATGACACAGTTCCGTATTGATAGTCGGACAACTCTTGTCCTTCTAGGCCGAAAGGATTTCCTGATATTTCTGCCCGTGTTTTAGCAAGATCGGTTTCATCTTTTACTCTGGCAAATCTTTCAGCATCTCGAAGTTGTGAAGCATTTTGCATGAGCTCAACATTGTCAGCAGCGAGTTTCTGTAAACTTGTAAGCGATGCACTGTAACCTGCTCTAACCCGGTAAGAGGGGTCGAGTAAATTTGTAGTGTCCTGGCCTCCTAACTTTTTAAGAAATATCAGCGGAGAGAGAACGACCCTGGCAGCGTCGGACATTGCATCACCGACCTTATAGAAGGTGCTGTCTTCAAAGTCCTGGTACTCTTGATCGATCCGGTCATAAAGGTTTGCCGCTTGTTCAACACGCCCTTGAGCATTAAAAGATCGAATGTCGCGCACCGAACCGTCAGGCATCCTAGTATACCCTTGCCCTACAAAATTTAATTTTTGTTTTTCTATCTCCTCCGGTGTTGGTAGACGATTATTTGCAGCTTGAAAAGAAGAAGACCACTGCCCCATAAGGGTGTCTCTCCCCCTAGCAATGTCCCTATAATCTTCGACCGAATAACCTTCGGGTATGTTAACCGACTCGGAAAGTGGTCCACCTCTTCCGAGTGGTTCCGGTCCCATCAATAAAAGTGGATTTGTTGCCATACGCTACCCCTAAAATCCAAAGCTTGTGGAACCGCCTTTGCTTGAGCTCGTTGACTGAGCCTGGTTCAAGACAGTTGGTGGCCCGATAATGTTCATGTAGTAATCGAGATTGCTGTAAGGTCCCATCGCGTAACGATACGCCTGATCTTGCAAGTTCTGTTGATGATCTTGGAGTCGATCTCCGACACCCATTCGATAATCGTAACCTGTTGTCCCCATTCCCATACCAGTAGCCATTCGATCGTAAGCATCCCGACTCAACCCGGCCATCTGCTCTGTGCCGAATCTTTGATCAGCTAAATTCTGACCGTACAAATTAAGACCCGCCGAAGTACCTTGTCCTAACAAGCGATTATATTCTCCGGCAGAAAACTGATCGGCTCCTTGGGTTCGAGCTAAATTACCGGACATTTGTCGCTCTGATATTCCCGCGCCCTGGCCGATCAACTGATTGTAAGCGTTGACGTTTCCAGACATCGCAGCTTGCTGTAACGCAGCATTTTGACCAGCACGCTCATATTCTTTTCCGAGGGCGGTTTGATAAGCACTGCCTCGGATCGCAGAACTGATATCGCCAATCCTGTCTGCTGCACCTCGTTCAGCAATCGCGTCCATCACCGCCCGTCTACTTGATCCGGTGTTGCCGCTGGATGCTGCACCGCTGGCGATGTTTTGTAATTGTCCTTCTTTTAAATTCCTAACTACATCACGGCTTGCTGAATCGATCTGCCCAGAAAGTAAATCATTATCAATTGCTCTGTTTAATGAACTGAGATTCAGCCCCTGGTTCTGGGCAGCGTCCATGGTTTTACCCATTCCCGCAAGTCCTTGGACCATTCCAGAATTGAGCCCTGACCCGGTTGCAGCAGAAATACCTTTACCTCTTCCCGCTAACCCGGAACCCACACCCATAGCACCCTGGCGTCCAGCAAAATCTCCCCTACTACCTGAACCCATGGCATTACTAAAAGCTCTGTTCCACGCGGTCTGACCCTGGTTAGCTCCAGAGCCTAAAAGATTAGATCCTACTGTCCCTAAACGATTTCCAAAACCTTGTTGCTGATTGAGGATGTTAAGCTGCATCGGATTAAGACCAGCATACGTTTCAACGGGAAAGCCCTGACCTTGTAAAAGACCTAGTGCCTGTCCTCTACCAATATTTAAAAATGGCTGCTGGTAAGGATCTACATAACTATCCGCGCTACTACTGGCGTTTTGAGATTGTTTACTGCTTCCGAAACTAAAAAGTCCCATAATTTTTACCTATGCTATGTGTTTCCAGGTTCCGTCGTAATAGTAAAGACCTCGACCAGAACCTGGGTTAAAATTTGTTCCATCCGCTAAAATTATTTGTCCAATTTGCGGTTTCTCTGGTGCCGCATTTAATAGCGGAACCGTTAACGTGTTTTGATCATCAAGTGACAAAGACACTCTTGTTAATTCTCCAAAAGCCCACCGAGATATTTCGCCAGGATCAGTCGCGTTAGTTGGCATTGCTCGATAGCTCATCGACCACTTACCTCCGCAACATCCAAATCAAGACCCGTTATTCTCCAGAAATCCGTGTCCGATGTAGATTCAAATCTCAGTGCTAAATATCTTCCAGATACCCGCGTATCAATTTTGTAATCGGAATCGATCGTGTAAGTTTTTTCCGGCTGCCAGGTGATTCCTCCCTGGGGTGAGTTGCTTGCGCCAACTCTGACAGTAAGATTTCCACTTCCTTCAATTTGAGGGACAATTTGTCTTATCTGTTTTACTGATGATGTGCTTGTTTGTAACACCTTATCTAAATCGATTTTTGGAGCTTCCAAAAATGCGTTATAGCTCGACCCGTTTGCCGACCACCCCGAATTGAACTCATACACTTTGTTGTCAGAATAAGACGCACCGTAAATACGAATCCTATCTGTCGTGGGTGCGGGGGAAACAGATGACCAATAATCGTTTGATTCGTTCCAATCAGTGGAAAAAGTATCCCACCCACCGATGGTAACTAACTTGTCTCCGATTGTTAGAGCTCGACAATTTGGTATGTCGATAAAAGTGAATGCGTCCTGGCTGTAATTATAAACGAGTGCTTTGTTTGCAGTCTCAGCATCTGCCGAACCGTCTGTTGCATAACAGACCCAAACCTCAGACCTTGCAGCGACTACCTGACAAAAAACCGACCGAGGATCTCGCAGTTCACTGAAAAAAGTTCTTCTCACTCTCTTATCCACCAGGCTTCTTTTAGTTGATCCGTTGTGGATGTAAATGTCTCTCTGACCAACCACCAGGTGTTGACCCATAAAGCTGGCAACCGCACCACGGTTTATAATTCCATCATCATTAAATACTTCTCGAAATGAAAACACCAACGGAGCTCCGATGAAATCCATAGCGAAGACACCGCGTTCGGCGTAGATCATATTTGAATTATTAAGAGGCAACTGATCAACAAGAATTCCATTTGCCCCGGACAAAATGTTTTCACCCGCTAGATTTGTAGTCGAAGTAATCGACCAATCATCAGGAACTGTGGTCGAGTCAAATTCATCTGACCAACGAACCGTAAACGGATGCTGAGTTCCAGAGGTGTTGTACCCAGCCATCACCATAAATGAACCGAAGTTTTTAATGGACCCGGTCGTAGCTCCACTAGGCCAGTTGGTTAGATCAGCAAAACGAGAACCAGAGTGCAAAAGAAATTGAGGAGGATCTGCACCGTTATTCGCAATGATCGCTCGACCCGCCTGGGTGAGTTCCCACCTAGCTGAGTTACTGTATGTTGTCGCGTCACTTGTTTTGGTTACATCAGTAACGGTTGAGCCATTAAATTTATAAAGCTTGTTTATACTTCCAACAATAAGTGAATTATAACTATCCAACAAAAACCCACCGCACCCGGTAGGTTGGAAAGATAAATTTGTTATCAGGTTATATCCATTCGCTTTACCAATTCGACCACTTTCAAATGAAACATTATTCCCCGTTGGAAACTGAGTCAGTTCCAGATCGTAGGGGTCTTGGTCGGTGACAATACCGCCCTGGCCAATATTTCTTAATGGTACAACAGCCATTATGTAACCACCAATGTACTTGTTCCAGAACCATCCCAGTTGCTTGGTCTTGAAGTACCTGTCCAGGTCCAGGTCGTTCGACCATTCGATGAGTCATAACTCCTTGAAGCTGCGGAACTCGCTAAAGCTGCATGACCTTGTGGGGTGATGCTTGTGAAAAAGTTTTGAGCTCTGTTCCCTGAGAGTGTCAATACAAAAATTGCACTTCCGAGAAAGTAAGAAGCATTTACCGCAGCACCATTTATATTGCCACTGATTGAACCAAACGATAGAGGTGCGCTATATCCGTAGTAATATAAGTTGGATCCAAAAACACTGACAACTAAATATCCCTCGGTGACTGTCAAACCCCTGGACCATACCAAATTTGAACCGACATACACTTCATTGATCGCAGTCGATCCAATCTTTATGTCGTTAATCTGTGTTGATCCTACATATATAGTCATAGTTATGTTCTAAAATAAATTGTACTTGAGTCTGTTCCACTACTCGCAGTTGAGATGTGGTAACCGTCGATCTTGTCAGAGTTCGCTGCCGTAGCAGTGCTGCCAAGTTTTGAATCCAGGGTAGTCTGCAAACTTGTTATATTTGCAATGGTATGTGAGTGGGAATTATCAGCGACCTGAACACTAGCCGTCACCCCGGCTGATCCATTAAACGCTACTGAGCCGGAAAGATCGCCACCAAAAGTTAAGGTCATATTGGCAGCCCAGGCAGATGCTGTAGCTGCGTTGGCGGTAGTAGCTAATTTTCCATCAAGCGCACTTTGCAATCCAGTTACAGAAGAGATCGCAACTGTATTATTTGCCGAAGTGGTAGATTGAACGGTGGTGGTTATGCTGACGTTTCCAGACCCGTCCACCCCGGTAACCGTGCCAGTGACATCGCCTGTCAATGCGATAGTTCTCCCAGTACTCCAGGCAGCAGCAGTGGTAGCAGTAGATGCGTTACCTGTAACCGCACCAGTTAGATTGCCCGTCACATTGCCTGTTAAATTCCCAACAAACGTAGTGGCGTTAATCACAGATCCAGAGGTTCGTTTCACAATGGTCGATGCGGTGTTCGCATCCGTGGCGGCAGCACATAAGGTCGCAGCCGTATTTAAAGCTGTGTGAGTTGCGGTCATCGCCCCGGTTACATTTGGAAAAGTAGCCAGTAACGTAGATTTAATAACTCTAATGTGATCATCACCCTGGCTGACCGAGTCCGTCGATGTCGGGTTCGTTGCAACTAGACCATTTATATATGTTGCCGATTCAAGTGCCATTTAGTCACCCCAAATTTCAATTAGTGCCTCAACACGGTTAGGCGTTTGGCTGTACCATTTAGAATCCCGCATCTCTGAGGGAACATCTTTATATCTAAAATCCATTATTGCTTTTTTTAACCTTTCAAATTTATCAAACCCTATTAATCCGAGTTGAAACGCCATGCTTGCGATTACCGTTTGTCGGTTAGCAGTTAAAACTGAAAACCAGGGGTAGCGAGTTTCTAAAGCAGTCAAAACCCGTGTGATGTCATTGTCGAGAAGATACTCTATCTCTTGGTCACTCAACCCAAGTGTCTGTAAATTTCTTCCCACGCCGACAGTTACATAACCTTCTGTACAAACATAAGATTTGTTTTTCCAGCCTTCGTGTTCAATTAATATTTCTTTTAACTTTTCTCGCATTATTTAAAGCTCTTTCTAAACTCGCTTGTTCATTCTCGCGTGTAAATTCTGTTCTCTTAATTCTCGTAAATTTCAGATTCTTTTTAACTTTTTTAAAAACACAAATTCGTTTTGATATGTCGCAAAGTGCAAAAAAATCTGCTGAGTTGTTTTGTTTTTTGTTCAGTGAAAAACCCAGGCTTCTGTTATCTTTTTCTGACGAGGTTGTTTTAACCTCAACCGAAACGTAGACCCCTTTATATCGACAAATTAAATCGGCATTTCCCGACTCAATAGGCGCGACAAAGTCACATTTTTCTCTGAGAATTGAGGCTGCCAAATGTTCTCCGGCTTGGCCTCTGGATAACGCAGCGTCCCCATTAGTGGACATTACCTTATTTTTTAAGACTCTTTAATTAACCCCCCGGTTAATTGAAGTACGTAAACGTGGATCGTTCTGCCGTGCTAACTCAACACCGCTGAGTGGCCCTGGCTTTTGTTGCATTGGAAGATTAGGCCCACCAGCGGGAATATGATCCTGGGGGGACACACTAAATTGTGGGGGTTGAACTGCTTTATTAAATGTTGAGTTTTGTTGTGGACCCGCTTCAGTCATTTGTGGTTGCTGCCGCTGCATAGACCCAAAAAAAGATTGCATCATGTACGGATTGAATCTCGGCATACCAAACATACCACCCATGCCGCCCATACCGCCCATACCAAAACCACCAAAACCACCACCCATGCCACCGAAACGAGAGTATGGACTAGCTTGCATTTGACCACCGTAGCCACCCCCCATCATATAGGGATTCATTTGACGCATACCGCCGAAGCCTCCACCCATGTAAGGGTTCATTTGACGCATGCCTCCATATCCACCGTACCCACCGCCAAATCCACCCCCGTAAGGAGAATAAGATCCAAAAAATGAAGGCATTCCACCGTATCCAAACATAACTATTCCTTAGACACTCTTTGTATCTTTTCAACTGATCGAGCTCCGGCCAATCCCAGCATTCCAAGTAGTACAGGCATCATTGTGGAGGTATCGATTAAAGGTAAATTTATTTCCGACCCGGCAAGCCCTAATCCAAAATTTGCGAGAGGTGTAATTATGTAGTTCATAGCCATTCCAAACACACAAACCCAGGCAGCCGCTGGACGCCAACCTCCAATAAAAATACTTCCGGTTTGCGCTTCAGCTTTGTTAATTTCCAACTGTGCAAGCATAGCTTCCTGGGCGTGTCTCTCACCCATCGTTGCAATCTCATGTGCAAGCTTTGCACGTTCGTCAGCGTCTGGAATAAACTTATCCAGCAGTCCAGACACAGGTCCTATCAATGCGTTAACTATACTCAATCGTAAAACACCTTTCCGTTCTTGTTCACCAATTTTGGATGACAATACCCCGTCACCTTGCTTTCTTTATCTTCAATTCGATCTGCAAAATAACGACACCGATTCAAATCTCTAAATAACATCTGTTTTGAACTCACTTCTTCACCATCGATTATTACCACCAAAGCAAAAACCATTATGTTCACTCACATTCGGGCCTCAAGCATTGCGTTGAACATGTACATGAGAGTCCCGAACACTACCACCGCCCCGAACAAGAGCCCGAATATCGCCATAGATTGCCGTTTTTTTTCTCGACGAATTCGCGCTTCTTGAATCGCTTGTTCGCGCCTCTTCTTTTTGATCTCCACCCGGACCTGGACGAGCTCCTCCCAGGCATTTTTCCCTAACGTATATTGAATGTATGTTCTCAGTTCGTCTTCGATTTCCTGGGCTTTTCTCCGAGCTATCCAGGTGTTGAGTGCTTGCTCGTCTGCTGATAGGGTCGAGTCTTTCTTTTTCTGATGGTCGATTGCTGTTTGATCCAGTGCTGAATAGAGCTTGCCGATCTCCCCTACCAAGTCTTGAATTTCTCGACCCGCCGACACTGCGGTCTTGATCGCCGTAAAAGAGCCTACTGCTATAGTTATGGGGTCCACTGATCATTTCTCTATATTCTCTCATGCATATACACCGCCACGCCTATCGCCCCCAGAACGAGCAACGTGACCCCTTTTGTTATTGTTGCTACAAAGCTTGTTTGAATTGCGCGGTATGTACTTAATAAATTGTGCAACTCATAAACATCTTTGTTACTGATTCCTAAATCTTTCATCGCTGCCTTAACTGCTCTCTCAGCAGCCCGGTCAATAAGTTTTTCAATTTCTTGCTCTTCCATCACTCGATACATTTAGTTCGGGCAAACTGGTAATGCGCTTGTACTTGATCCAACCCCAATGACGCCATTTCCGTTTGAGACACAATTTACACCTGGCGTCCAGGTAGTAACCCCCGCAGTTAGCCTGGACAAGATATCGTCTAACTCGGTTGAATAATCCGGTATGGTTATTCCACCGAGAGCGTCCATAATTTCTTTAAAGTTGGTACTGTAATCAGGCCAATTAAGATTCCCTAACGCATCCAATATCGCGGAATTATCTCCTCCCGACCCACCAGAACTATTTATAGAAGCGAGGCCAAGACCCAAGCCAAGTTCGACACTTTGGGCTCCGGCCTTATTTACGGCGTCGAACCCTCCCATCGAAATGGTGGTCATGTTGTCGCTCTGAGTTCCCAGGTGTCCAAACATTGCAGCAGTTTTTGATGACTCCGATTTTATTCGTTCAACATTCGTTAAATAATTATGGCGCGACATACTTTTTTGCGTATCGTTGGCAAAATAACTGGTGCCGAGGCTGGCGACCAGGGGTGCCACAATGGTGGACCATTCAAGAACCGCCGATTTTTGTGGAATGATGTTTTGACTTACATTCGTGTCCATTAACGCAAGTGCTAGTACCGCAGATGACCCCGCCCCGCTATCTGATTTGGCAAGTGACGCAAGGGCAGAACTTTTAGCTTGTATCGCAGCAGACTGATTTTTCGATTGCTCGATGACTGCCTGATAATACTCCATGTTGCTAGTCTGACAGCCGACTAAAAAGATTGATAACACTAAGGCTAAAATTTTCATTTCTTAGTCCTCTTGAGGCCAGTTTTGTCCTGCCATGACTGTTGCCAATGCATCTACATCTGCTGCACTAGCTATTGCTGTTTCTAATCTGCTTGTTTCACTGATGACAGCAGCACGATAAGTTTCTGTAGCAGAGGGCAAATCAACGCTACGCTCTACCTTTCTTATAATCATCCAATCTGTTTTGGACAATAGCTTGTTAGCAGTTTCCTTAATTTCACCTAAACAGGGTGTTTTAACCCCTTGGTTGATTTGCTTAGTGCTTGTGTCAACCATTTTGCCTTTTTCATTGCCCTCACCATTATCAAAATCAGGATCGTATACTTGGACATATAATTGATTACCATCAGAATCTTTAGCATCTTCATCTGCTAGACGTTTAGCAGTATTCGTATACTGTTGCGTAGGAACACCATCTACAAGAGCTATATCCCCTTGTGTAACAAAATAATATCTTTGGTCTTTTTGTTCTCCGTGAACAATATCCTTTACACCTTCAGATGTTTTGAACTCAGAATTGGCTACGCCTCCTGCAAACGAAGTATTAGGAAATAATTGTTTTATTGTTCCTGTTGCGGTGATTGCACCGTCTTTTACTATTGCATACATGTGTTACCTCGCGTTTGCATATTTGAATGGTGATTCGGCAAAAGCCATATAAAACATAGTGCCACCAGAACCATTTATAAAGTCACTTCCACTAGTGATTACTTTAAAACCGTTTGAAAGAAAATTTAAAGTATCTGAATCAGCTTCAGCATCGTTTGAATTGGCGTATAAAAGCTCATCTACCTCATTCGATGGGCTTCTTTTATTATCAAAAATCCCCCATCCCATTCCAGCAGCATCAAGACGTTTAATCATCACAAATGCGGGTCTGAAACCCAAGTTGACCATCATGCCGTTCGTACTTGCATTTCCAGTATATTGTCCAAATTTCGAGAATCCTTCAATTTCAGCAAACGCATAATAGACGTAGGTTTTTCCAGAATCATTTACTTCATTACTAGAATAAACAGTAAACACAGAAGATGTTGGGGCTGTATCGTTCCAGCGATTATCATTGTCATCTCTTGCGGCAGCGTCATTTAAAGTCAAAGAATCAGTTGAATCTCCAAAGTACACACACCAATCAATAGCATCACTACGACATTTAACCATTATCATCGCTGGAACTACACCAAGCCCATGCCCAACAGTTTTAAGCCCTCCTTCTCCAGTGTATGTGCCTATGCTAAAACCAGCCGTTGTATTTACACTTGTTGAAGTAGTATTTATAGTACCGTCTGTATTTGCACTTCCAGAACCGTTTGCCTTCCAATTCCAAGCTACATAATTTTCACCAGAACCACTGTTACCTGCATCATTGTACCGATTTGAACCAGCAGCCAAGCTGAATCCGTCTGAAGCAAAACCTGTAAAATTAGCAGACTGATCCGATTCAGCAACATTTTCGTTAGAACGTATCCCATTATCTGC
>CEOF01028483.1_pt1 | contig 16737 bp, 19 predicted proteins | sample 361311 | NCBI WGS metagenome assembly CEOF01 (sample SAMEA2619667, study PRJEB7988) | marine metagenome | biome: marine biome (ENVO:00000447); feature: surface water layer (ENVO:00002042); material: "saline water (ENVO:00002010), including plankton (ENVO:xxxxxxxx)" | depth 5 m
TAAAGAAAGGGGCATTTCAATTGAAAAAGTTTTTAATGGTTAAAACAAAAAAATAATATGGAAAAGATTAAAGTTGTTCAGCTTAGAAGCTCTATTAAGAGAATAAAATCTCAAAAAAGAACACTCGAAGCATTGGGACTTCGAGGAATAGGCAAGGAAGTAATTCATAATTCATCGCCAAGTATTTTGGGAATGATTAAAAAGGTTGAACATTTAGTATCTGTAGTTAAAGTTTAAAAATAAAAATTTATGAGTTTAGATAATTTAAAGCCTGCAATTGGATCTATTCAAAAAAACAATAAAAGATTAGGTAGAGGTGAAGGTACAGGTAAGGGAGGTACAGCTTCAAGAGGTCATAAAGGGGCTAAATCTAGATCTGGATATTCAAAAAAGCTAGGATTTGAAGGGGGACAAATGCCTTTACAAAGACGTGTCCCAAAGTTCGGTTTTAAAAACATAAATAGAAAAGAATATACAGGTGTTAATATTGATACAATTCAAGAATTAGTTGAATTAAAAAAAATAAAGAAATCATTATCCATTGAAGAACTAATTTTATTTCGTTTGGCTGGAAAAAATGATTTTGTAAAAATTTTAGGAAGAGGAAAAATAAAATCTTCAATAAAAGTTTCTGCTCATAAGTTTTCAGAATCCGCAAAAAAAGCAATCGAGGATGCTGGAGGTGAGGCTATAGTTATTTAATTTAAAATGAAAAAGTTTTTAGAGACAATAATAAATATATACAACATAGATGAACTTCGTCAGAGGATAACAATTACACTATTTTTGTTGCTAGTTTATCGTTTGGGAGCGCAAATAGTTATTCCAGGAATTGATTCAGTTCAACTTGCATCTCTTGCTGAGAGAGCAGATGGAGGGGGGTTGTTAGGAATTTTAAATGCCTTTACAGGTGGAGCTTTTACAAATGCATCGGTTTTTGCGTTGGGTATAATGCCTTATATATCTGCATCAATTGTTGTTCAATTAATGGGAATAGCGATACCTTATCTTCAAAAACTACAAAAGGAAGGCGAAAGTGGGCGAAAAACTATTAATCAAATTACCAGATGGTTAACAATTGCAATATGTGTTGTCCAGGCTCCTGCTTATCTTTTTGGCCTTTCTGCTCTTGGAGTTCCAGATAGTGCTTTCATACTTGGAAGAGGACCACTATTTTTATTTTCATCTGTAACCATTCTGGTAACAGGAACAATATTTGCAATGTGGTTGGGTGAGAAAATAACTGACAAAGGCATTGGAAATGGTATATCTTTATTAATTATGGTAGGAATAATTGCAAACCTTCCATTATCATTTACACAAGAGTTTATTTCAAGGGTTTCTGAAAATAATGGAGGATTGATGCTAGTATTAATTGAACTTGTTCTTTGGATAATAATTATTTTATTATCGATACTACTTGTAATGGCTGTTAGACAAATTCCCGTTCAATATGCACGAAGAACTTCTGGAGGAAACTCAATAAAAAGCTCCAGTTTATCTGGAAGCAGGCAATATATTCCACTAAAGTTAAATGCCTCTGGTGTAATGCCAATAATATTTGCTCAAGCATTAATGTTTGCACCTGTTTATTTAGGTAGTTTATTCGGAAACTCAAGTTTTGGCCAATGGATGCAATCCGAGTTTTCAGATATATTCGGATTATGGTATAATATATTATTTGGTTTACTTATAATCATTTTTACATTCTTTTATACTGCTATGACCGTTCCAACTAATAAGATGTCTGATGATTTGAAAAGAAGTGGTGGCTTTATTCCTGGGATAAGACCTGGAAATGACACATCTAATTATCTTGATAATATAATGACTAATATTACATTTCCTGGGTCGTTATACTTAGCTGCCATAGCTGTTTTTCCTGCTGTAGTTGTTAAGTTTATGGGTATGCAACAAGGGTGGGCATTATTCTATGGTGGAACATCATTACTAATTATGGTTGGTGTTGCTATAGATACAATACAGCAAGTAAACTCCTATCTTTTAAACCGTCACTATGATGGATTAATGAAAACAGGAAAAAGTCGAAGAACAATAACACCAACGATATAATTTATTCATGGCTAAACAAGAATCAATAGAACAGGAAGGAAAAATTATCGAGGCTTTATCCAATGCTATGTTTAGGGTAGAATTAGAGAATGGTCATGTGGTCACAGCACATATTTCAGGTAAAATGAGGTTGCATTATATTAAATTACTTCCAGGGGATAAAGTTAAATTAGAAATGAGTCCTTATGATTTATCAAAAGCAAGAATTACCTATAGATTTTAATATTTATAAGAAAAAAATTAGATGAAAACAAGAACTTCAATTAAGAAAAGAAGCGCCGATTGTAAAATTGTAAGGAGAAAAGGCACTTTATATGTTATTAACAAAAAGAATCCTAGATTCAAACAAAGACAAGGATAAATTATGGCAAGAATATCAGGGGTTGATATACCTAAACAGAAAAGAGGCGTAATAGCTTTAACGTACATATTTGGAATTGGAAAAAGTAGAGCTTCTACAATTTTAAAAAAAGCCAAAGTTAGTGAGGAAACAAAAGTTTCCGACTGGACAGATGATGAAACCGGTCGTGTAAGAGACATGGTTAGTAGTTTTAAAATTGAGGGCGAGCTAAGATCAGAAAACCAAATAAATATCAAAAGATTAATGGATATAGGATGTTACAGAGGAATTCGTCATAGAACAGGACTTCCTTTGAGGGGTCAAAGAACAAAAAATAATTCTAGAACCAGAAAAGGAAAAAGAAAAACAGTAGCTAATAAAAAGAAAGTAACTAAATAAATAAAACTAATTACTAATGGCAAAAACAGTTTCAAAAAAAAGAAAAGTAATAGTGGAGGCTTCCGGTCAGGCACACATTAATGCTTCTTTTAATAATATTATTATATCTCTAACAAACATGAAGGGGGAAGTTATTTCATGGTCCTCAGCTGGAAAAATGGGTTTTAGAGGATCAAAAAAGAATACGCCATATGCTGCTCAAACAGCTGCTGAGGATTGTGCGAAACAAGCGCAAGAAGCCGGACTCAGAAAAGTGAAAGTTTACGTTAAGGGTCCAGGAAATGGAAGAGAGTCTGCCATACGTACCCTACATAATAACGGGATTGAGGTTACAGAAATTGTTGATGTAACTCCACAACCTCATAATGGTTGTCGTCCTCCTAAAAGAAGACGTGTTTAATTTTAATAATAGTTATAAAAAAAATATAAAATGGCAAGATATACAGGTCCTAAAACAAAAATAGCCAGAAAATTTGGTGAAGCTATTTTTGGAGAAGATAAGTCTTTTGAGAAGAGAAATTATCCACCTGGACAGCATGGAAATAATCGTAGACGTGGAAAAAAATCTGAATATGCAATCCAACTAATGGAAAAGCAAAAAGCTAAATATTCGTACGGTATCTTAGAGCGTCAATTTAAAAACCTTTTTGAAAAAGCCAACAGATCAAAAGGGGTTACTGGTGAGGTTTTACTTCAATTATGTGAGTCTCGTCTTGATAACACTGTTTTTCGACTTGGATTATCATCCTCGAGAAGTGGATCGAGACAACTTGTCTCTCATCGTCATATTACGGTTAATGATAATATTGTAAATATACCATCTTATCAATTAAAACCAGGAGATGTTATTGGTGTCAGAGAAAAATCAAAATCATTAGAGGTTATAAAAAACTCATTGAATAACAATAAAAGTACCTACGAATGGCTTACATGGGATAGTGATTCTTTAAAAGGTACTTTTGTTTCAATTCCTCAGCGTATTCAAATCCCTGAAAATATTAAAGAACAATTAATTGTAGAACTATACTCAAAATAATAAAATTATGGCAATATTAAATTTTCAAAAACCAGACAAGGTAGTTATGATAGATTCTTCAGATTTTGAAGGAAAATTTGAATTTCGACCCTTAGAACCAGGATATGGATTGACTATCGGAAATGCTCTAAGAAGAGTCCTCTTGTCATCTTTAGAGGGGTTTGCAATAACATCTATAAAAATTGATGGTATTGATCATGAATTTTCTACTATTCCAGGTATAGTTGAGGATGTAACAGAAATTGTTCTTAATTTAAAACAAATAAGATTTAAACGACAAATCGACGACGTCGATAATGAAAAAGTAAATCTCAGTTTTTCTGGACAGGATCAGCTAAAGGCTGCGGATTTACAAAAATTTATTTCTGGATTTCAAATTTTAAATCCAGATCAAGTTATATGTAATTTAGAAAAAGCTGTTCAGTTTAACTTTGAACTAATAATTGAAAAAGGAAGGGGTTATATTCCTGCTGAAGAGAACAAAAATATAGATTCTGCTTTAGGAGTAATAGCTATAGATTCAATTTTCACTCCAGTTAAAAATGTTAAGTATATAATAGAAAATTACAGAGTAGAACAAAAAACTGATTACGAAAAGTTAGTATTTGAAATTGTCACTGACGGTTCTATTCATCCAAAAGATGCATTAACTGAAGCTGCTAAAACTTTAATCCACCACTTCTTGTTATTTTCTGATGAAAGAATTACTCTTGAAGCTGATGAGATTGCTCAAACTGAAACCTATGACGAAGAATCACTCCATATGCGTCAACTTCTCAAAACTAAATTAATCGACATGGATTTATCGGTTAGAGCACTTAATTGTTTAAAAGCAGCAGAAGTAGATACTCTTGGTGATCTTGTTTCGTACAATAAAAATGATTTAATGAAATTCAGAAATTTTGGCAAAAAATCCTTGACTGAACTAGAAGAGTTAGTCGTATTAAAAGGCCTTTCATTTGGAATGGATTTATCAAAATATAAATTAGATCGTGATTAACTAATAATTTAAGTATACCATTATGAGACATGGAAAAAAAGTAATGCACTTGGGTAGAAAAAAGGCTCACCGTAAGTCGATGTTATCGAATATGGCATGCTCTTTAATTGAACATAAATCAATTAACACTACAGTCACTAAAGCAAAAGCTCTAAGAATTTTTATAGAACCATTAATCACAAAATCTAAAAGTGATTCCACACACAACAGAAGACTGGTTTTTGCAGATTTAAGAAGTAATAAACATGTCTCAGAATTATTCGATGTGATATCAAAAAAAGTTGGTGATAGACCAGGAGGATATTGTAGAGTAATTAAATTGGGTAATAGGTTAGGAGATAACGCGGATATGGCTTTAATCGAGTTAGTAGATTTTAATGATATTTATTCTGTTGATAGCCATAAGAAGAAAAGTACTAGAAGACGTAGATCAAAAAATAAGGATCAAGATTCGATTAAAAATGAAAAACCAGATTCTAATGATAAGTTGACTGAATCTTCAGAAAAAAAATAAATTTTCTACAATAAAATTGAAAAGGATAATCATTTTAGATTATCCTTTTTTTTATGTTAATTTGTAATACTTATTTATGAAGTATAAGGCATTAAAAAAAGCGATTGTTCTTCTTGCTGATGGCACTAGATTTTATGGAAAATCAGTTGGCATTGAAGGAAGTAGTTTTGGAGAAATATGCTTTAATACTGGAATGACTGGATACCAAGAAATTTTCACTGATCCTTCCTATTTTGGTCAAATAATGGTCACTACAAATACACATATAGGAAATTATGGAACATTAGACTTTGATTCTCAATCAAATGGAATTAAAATTTCAGGCTTAATATGTAAAAATTTTAGTTACGTTCAAACAAGACCATCATCAAAAGTCGATTTGTTTTCATATTTTAAAAACCAAAATAAAATAGTTGTTTCAGATGTTGATACCAGAGCTTTAGTTAGTTACATCAGAGAAAATGGTGCAATGAATGCAGCAATAACAACTGAGTTAAACAAAATAGATGAAATTATTTTAAAGCTAAAAAAACTTCCTTCTATGGTAGGCTTAGAATTAGCATCTAAAGTTTCCACAAAAAAACCATATTTTGTTGGAAATCCAAATTCAAAATATAAGGTCTCAGCACTTGATCTTGGTATAAAACAAAATATTTTGAATCATTTTTCAAAAAGAGACATATATACAAAAGTTTTTCCATACAATTCTTCATTTGAAGAATTATCCGAATGGGGCCCTGATGGATATTTTATATCTAATGGTCCAGGAGACCCTCAACCTCTTAAAGGTGCTCAATTATTGGCAAAAAAAATAATTAAAAATAATTTACCTCTTTTTGGTATATGTTTAGGTCATCAGGTAATAGCCATAGCTAATGATATTCCGACATATAAAATGTTTAATGGTCATCGCGGTATAAACCATCCTGTTTTTAATCATCAATTAGGAAAAGGTGAGATAACATCTCAAAATCATGGTTTTGCTATTGATAAAGAAAGTGCAAAATCAAACCAAGATATTATAATAACCCATAGTCATCTTAATGATGATACTGTTGCTGGAATAGAAATTAAAAATAAAAAATGCTTTTCAGTCCAATATCATCCTGAGGCAGCGCCAGGACCTAATGATTCAAATTACTTATTCGATAAGTTTATTCAATTAATTAAAAATTAAAAAGACAATGAGTTCTATTACTAAAGTTCATGCAAGACAGATATTTGATTCAAGAGGAAATCCAACAATAGAAGTTGATTTGATTACCAAAAATGGAATTTTAGGAAGAGCGGCAGTACCATCAGGTGCTTCAACTGGAGAGCATGAGGCTGTTGAAATGAGAGATGGTGGATCAAACTATATGGGCAAGGGTGTTCAGAATGCAGTTAAAATTGTTAATGATGTAATATCAAAAAAATTAATAGGTCTGTCTGTATTTGATCAAACAGGTATAGATAAGTTAATGATTGAATTAGATGGTACAGAAAATAAGTCAAAATTAGGGGCTAATTCAATTCTTGGAGTCTCTTTATCTCTTGCAAAAGCTGCAGCTAACGAACTTGGACTCCCACTTTATAAGTACATAGGGGATATTAATTCAAATACTCTTCCAGTTCCAATGATGAATATAATTAATGGGGGATCACATTCTGATGCACCTATTGCATTTCAGGAGTTCATGATTATTCCTAGTGGAGCAGAAAGTTTTTCACATGCAATGAAAATGGGTACTGAAATTTTTCATAATCTAAAAAAAGTTTTAAGTAAAAAAAAATTATCAACATCGGTTGGAGATGAAGGTGGTTTTGCTCCAAAATTAAAAGACACTGAGGATGCACTCGACACAATACTATTGGCAATAAATAATGCAGGGTATAAACCTGGAAAAGATATTAATATTGCTTTAGATTGTGCTTCATCAGAATTCTTTAAAAATAATAAATATGATTACTCAATTTTTGAGGGAGAAAATGGAAAAATTAGAAGCTCAAAAGAGCAGGCCGAATACTTAGTTCAACTTGCTTCAAAATATCCAATAATTTCTATTGAGGATGGAATGGATGAAAATGATTGGGAAGGATGGAAATATTTAAATAAAATTGGTGGAAAAAAACTTCAATTAGTTGGAGATGATCTTTTTGTCACAAATGTTAAAAGACTTTCTAAGGGAATTGAAGGAGAGTATGCAAATTCCATCCTAATTAAAGTTAATCAGATTGGAACTTTAACAGAAACAATAGCTGCTGTTGAAATGGCTCGAAAAGCAGGTTTCACATCTGTAATGTCACATAGGTCAGGTGAGACTGAAGATAATATTATTGCAGATCTTTCAGTTGCCTTAAATACAGGCCAAATAAAAACTGGTTCTGCGTCTCGAAGCGACAGAATGTCAAAATATAATCAATTGCTTAGAATTGAAGAGGAATTGGGAAAGTTGGCTTATTATCCTAAAATGAAGGCATTTAAATTTTGATTAAATTTGTTATAATTAATAATTATGGACGATAAAATTAAATTCCTTTATAATGGAAACGAGCACGAGTTTCCTCTGGTGCAAGGTTCGGAAAATGAGGTGGCTATTGATATAAAGACACTTCGACAGAATACTGGATTAATAACATTAGACCCAGGATACAAGAATACGGGTTCATGTATAAGTGATATTACATACCTTGATGGTGAAAATGGAATTTTAAGATACAGAGGCTATGATATAGCTGACCTAGCTAATAATTCCAGTTTTATTGAAGTATCTTATTTATTAATATTTGGAGAACTACCATCCAAATCAAAGCTCCAGGAATTTGAAAACGATATTAAAGAGGAGTTAATAGTTCATGAGGATATAAAAACTATTCTTAAAAGTTTTCCAACAGGAGCGCATCCGATGGGAATTCTTGCCTCTCTTACCTCAGCATTAATATCTTTTAACCCTGGATCTGTTGATGTAAGGTCTGAAGAAAAAATGTACCATGCTATAGTTCAATTAATGGCAAAATTTTCAATACTTACTGCTTGGGTTCATAGAAAACATCAGGGACTTCCTCTAAATTACCCTGATATTTCGATGTCCTTTGTTGAAAATTTATCCAAGATGATGTTTATGAAACCTAATAAAAATTACTCTAATCAAAGTATAACTATTTCAGCTCTTAATAAACTTTTAATTCTTCATGCAGACCATGAACAAAATTGTTCTACATCAACTGTTCGGATTGTTGGCTCATCTGAGGCTGGACTTTTCGCATCAATATCTGCAGGAATTTCAGCACTTTGGGGAAGACTGCATGGAGGTGCAAATCAAGCGGTTATTGAAATGTTAGAGTTAATCAGAAGAGATGGTGGTGATACAAAAAAATTTATGTCCAAGGCGAAAGATAAAAATCACCCCTTCAGATTAATGGGCTTTGGCCATAGAGTTTATAAAAACTTTGATCCACGTGCAAAAATAATCAAAAAAGCTGCAGATGATGTTCTTGACGAGTTGGGTATTAGTGATCCCATTCTTGAAATTGCCAAAGGACTGGAAAAGGAAGCTTTAAGCGATAAATACTTTATAGATAGAAAGTTATATCCCAATGTTGATTTTTACTCTGGAATTATATACAGAGCTCTTGGAATTCCTACACAGATGTTTACAGTAATGTTTGCTTTAGGAAGATTACCAGGGTGGATAGCGCAATGGAAAGAAATGAAATTAAATCATGAACCAATTGGACGTCCTAGGCAAATTTATAAAGGCAGTAAACACAGAAAAATATAATTTAAAAAGGATTTCTTAGGCTAGATGATGCCTTTTCATCCATCATTTTTTTAAAAAACAAATACTCTTTATCCTTTCTTACATCTAATTTAATAAAGCTGCTTTCATAAAATATAGAATATTGATAAGATTTTTCCTTATGGATATTTAATTTATAAAATGGTATTATTAAGCCATAAGTTTCTAAAAGACTTCTAAATCTAACTATTATTCCTTTTGGTCTTAACTCTATATTGCAGTAATTTATATTTTTATCTAAAACTAATAAGTTATTTATGTTATCAGAGGATTTATTTATTTTAAATCTAGGAGACCCGATACCATTTTTCTTTATTCTATCCATTAATGAATAAGGGGAACCAATTATTGAATCTATTTTTTTTTCAATTGGTTTATCGTTATATGAAATATTAATTAACATTAATTAAAATTAATACTTAATAATAGTTATTGCTAGCAATAAAGTGAGTTTATTTATCTTTACTTTATATTATGGAATTGGAAAATCAATTAAAAAATATTGTAAAAATAATTATTAAAAAAAAATTTAAAATTTTAATTGATAACTTGATTTTTCAGCCAACTAGAAAAGAATTTGAGGGTGATATTACACTGTTACTTTTCCCTCTTTTGAAAAAGATTAAAACTGATCCAGAAACTTTAGGAAAAGAAATTGGATCAAATTTAAAATCCGATTCGAATATTATCGAAAAATATAATCTTGTAAAAGGATTTCTTAATTTGACTGTTTGCAATTCTTTTTATATTTCTTTTTTAAATGATATAAAAAATCATAAAAAATATGGGCATATCAAACCAAATAAAAGCTCCAAAAAGATAATAGTTGAATATTCATCACCAAACACCAATAAACCACTCCATCTTGGTCACATTAGGAATAATTTACTAGGGTTTTCAGTATCTAAGATTTTAGAAGCAAATGGATATAATGTAATTAAAACTCAAATAATTAATGACCGTGGAATTCATATTTGTAAATCAATGGTAGCATGGAAATTATTTGGAAAAAATGCGCGACCATCTGATTTAAATAATAAAGGGGATCAATTCGTTGGTAAATTTTATGTTTTATATAACGATCAATACAAACAAGAAGTAGCAAAATTGATTGCTGATGGATTTTCTGAAATTGATGCTAAAAATAATGCTCCTATATATATGAAAGCAAAAGAATTATTAAAAAAATGGGAGCTAAATGATGGTGAAACAAAAAAATTATGGTCTGAAATGAACCAATGGGTATATAGCGGTTTTGAAATGACATATAAAAAACTTGGTGTTGATTTTGATTCCATTTATTATGAAAGTGATACATATTTGTTAGGCAAAAAAATAATAGAAGAAGGGATTGAAAAAAAAGTTTTTTATTACAAAAAAGATGGTTCTGTATGGGTTGATTTAAGCTCTGATGGATTAGATGAAAAGCTTTTATTAAGATCGGATGGTACTTCAGTTTATATCACACAAGATCTTGGGACTGCTTTTCAACGGATTAGAGATAATCCTGAGATGAGTGGAATGGTTTATACTGTAGGAAATGAACAGGATTATCATTTCAAAGTTTTGTTTCTTATTTTAAAAAAGCTAGGATATAATTGGTCTAAAAATCTTTTTCATCTTAGTTATGGAATGGTCGATCTTCCTTCAGGTAAAATGAAAAGTAGAGAAGGAACAGTTGTTGACGCTGATGAGTTAATTGAAAGTATGATTGAATCAGCCGAGAAAATTTCAAGTAATCATGGAAAGAAAATCAAGCTAGATGATTCTAAGAAATTATATAACGATATTGGTCTTGGGGCCTTAAAATATTTTATTTTAAAAGTAGATCCTAAAAAAAGAATCTTATTTGATCCAAAGTCATCTTTTGATTTTAACGGAAATACCGGCCCTTTTATTCAATATACTTATGCTAGAATTCAATCTATTTTAAAAGAAAATAAAAATATTCAGTGGAATTCAAATAAAACAACTAAAATTCATTTGAAAGAAAAGGAAATTTTAAAACAAATTTTGATCTATCCTGAGGTTATTAAAAATGCAGGTAATTTATATAGCCCATCATTAATTGCCAATTATATTTATGATTTGGTAAAGCTATTTAATTCTTTCTACCAAAATATTAATATTTTAGGTGAAAAAGATTCAAATCAGAAAAGTTTTAGACTTCTATTATCTAGAAAAGTGGGAGAAATTATCTATAATTCATGTCTTTTATTGGGTATCAATGTTCCAAACAGAATGTAAATTAACGCGCATAGTATTTTAATATTAAATTCAGTAAAAAACAATTCAATATGCTAACTTTGAAATTATTTTAATTTATGTTTGATAATTTAAGTGATAAACTTGAAAAAGCTTTCCAGATCCTTAAAGGGCATGGGAAGATTACCGATATTAATGTTGCAAAAACTCTAAAAGAGGTTAGAAGAGCTCTCTTGGCTGCTGATGTCAATTATAAAATTGCAAAAGAATTTACTGACAAGGTAAAAAATAAAGCTTTAGGTCAAAACGTATTAACAAGCTTAAAGCCTGGGCAGTTAATGATAAAAATTGTCAAGGATGAACTTACTTTATTGATGGGTTCAAAATCTTCTGAATTGGATATTTCAAAAAAATTATCAATAATTTTAATGTGTGGACTTCAGGGATCTGGAAAAACTACATTTTCTGTAAAACTCGCAAAATTTCTAAAATCAAAAAGTTCAAAAAAGCCATTACTTGTTGCTTGTGATGTATATAGACCTGCAGCTATTGAACAATTAGAAGTATTAGCTAAACAGATCGATATACCAGTATTTAAAAATTTAGATGAAAAAAACCCTGTTATCATTGCAAAACAAGCCATTAATTTTGCAAAAAAAAATAAAAATGATTTAATTATAATTGATACAGCAGGTAGACTTGCAATTGATGATTTAATGATGAAGGAGATTTCTAATATTCATACAGCTGTTAAACCAAATGAGACATTATTTGTAGTTGACTCCATGACTGGTCAAGATGCTGTGAATACTGCTAAATCCTTTAATGATCTTTTAAATTTTGAAGGTGTTGTTCTTACAAAATTAGACGGAGATACAAGAGGTGGAGCGGCTCTTTCTATTAAATATGTTGTTGATAAACCAATTAAGTTTATTGGAACAGGAGAAAAAATAGATGCAATTGATATATTTCACCCCGATAGAATGGCTGATAGAATATTAGGGATGGGAGATGTTATTTCGTTAGTTGAAAGAGCTCAAGATCAATTTGATTTGGATCAAGCAAGAAAAATAAATAAAAAAATTGCAAAAAATAAGTTTGGGTTTGATGATTTTTTAAGTCAAATAAAACAAGTTCAAAAGATGGGAAGCATGAAGGATCTTGTAGGAATGATTCCAGGTGCTAATAAGATGATAGGAGACCAAGAAATAGATGACGACGCATTTAAATTTATTGAAGTTATAATTGGTTCAATGACCCCAAAAGAAAGAACTCAACCGGATATTTTAGATCAAAGTAGAAGAAAAAGAATTGCAAATGGCTCAGGTAGAGATATATCCGAGGTAAATCAATTAATAAAACAATTTGATCAGATGAGCAAAATGATCAAGATGATGCAGGGGGGAAAGGCCAATCAGATGATGCAAATGTTTCAAAACCAAAGGTAGTTAAATGAAAATTTTAGATGGAAGGAAACTTTCAAATACAATTAAAGAGGAAATTAAAAAAGAAGTTTCTAAAAGAGTGCTTGATAAAAAAAAGCAACCTCATTTAGCTGCTGTTATAGTTGGGAATGACGGCGCCAGTTTAACATATGTTGGAAGTAAGGTCAGATCCTGTGAGCAAATAGGTTTTACATCTACATTAATACACTTAAAAATCACTACTTCGGAAGAAGAGCTTTTGGTTCAGATTGATGAATTAAATAAAAACCAAAATATTGACGGATATATTGTTCAACTTCCTTTACCTAAACACATTAGTGAAGAAAGAATTCTGCTTGCTATAGATCCAAAAAAGGATGTTGATGGGTTTCATCCAACAAATTTTGGAAGGATGGTTCTTGAATTACCCTCTTTTATCCCTGCTACTCCATTCGGGATTATTGAAATTTTAAAACGATATAAAATTGAAACTTCTGGAAAAAACTGTTTAGTCATAGGTAGGAGTAATATTGTAGGAAGACCTATTAGTATTCTTATGAGTCAAAAAGTATCATATGGCAATTCAACAGTTACTTTAGCTCATAGTAGAACTAAAAATCTTGAAGAGTTAACTCTTAAAGCCGATATAATAATATCTGCATTGGGAGTTCCAGAGTTTTTAAAAGAGAATATGATTAAAGAAAATGTTGTTATTATAGATGTTGGCATTACGAGAGTTCCGGATAATTCTCCTAAAGGTTACACTATTAAAGGTGATGTAGACTATCTAAATGTATCTAAAAAAGCTAGTTATATAACACCTGTTCCTGGTGGTGTAGGTCCAATGACAATTGCTATGCTACTTAAAAATACACTTTTAGCTTGTCAGAGGAAAGACTAGATATTTTTCTCGAATGCTTGATAAATTCTTAGAATAATAAGGCCAAAAAGTACACTTGAAACAATCAGTAAAATATTAGTTAATCCCTTGGAGGCAAAAGATAGTCTAATTAAAATTGTACAAATTACAAAACCAGTATTTCTGATAAGTTGACTATATTTCTCGGTATACTGAAAAGAAAGTAGTAGTATAAAAACATCAGCTAATATAAGAATTGTAAAAAACTCATTATAAAAAATTGAATTTATATCTAAAAAACCCCCTGAAATTATATTTTCATTCACTAAATATAGCTCATAAATCCAGTTAGATACACTGTAAATTGCCATTATGATTAGTAATGGCAATAAAATAATACTAACACCTTTTTTTGTAGAAATAAATCTTTTGATATTATCACTTACAGGTTTCACAGGGTTTTTTTCTTTTCTAAGATTAAAAAGATAAATCAAGAAAAATAAAATTATTATTCCAAATAGATCATAAATAAGCTGCAAATTTGGTGAACTCTCTAACCAATTTGCATTCAAATTTATTCTTGGAATATCACTAAATATTTTTCTGATTATAATTAAAGAGATTATTTCAAACTGTTTTGAAATAGCAGTAGTAAATGATCTGGGGAGATAAAAAATTAGAAGGTATGTTTCGTAAAATAATATAATAGAAAAAGGAGTGTAAATCGCAGATATAGGGTCATCTAAAAGACTTCCTGAAAACCCAATATTTAGTATGTTATAATTCTTGATATAAATTAAAATCAAATGAATAATAAAGCCTAATATAGAAGCGTAAAGAGTATAACTTTCAATTTTATTTCTATTTTTGGATGAAAAAATAGTATCAAAGGTCTTATTTAGAAAATTCAGCCAAACCATATTTATTTTTTAAAAAGTTGATCAATATTCCTAAAACTTTTAAACTCCAGGGCATTTCCAGCAGGATCATAAAAAAATAATGTTTTTTGTTCGCCTGGCATCCCTTCAAACCTTAAATAGGGAGAAATTACGAACTCAACCTTATTTTTAAGTTTATTCGCAAAAGCATCAAAATCCTCCCATGGAAGAACAACCCCAAAATGAGGAACAGGAACGGATTTTCCATCAACTTCATTATGATGATTTTTTGGATTGTGATTTTGATCTAAATGAACTACTAATTGGTGTCCAAAAAAATTATAATCAGCCCAATGATCACTTTTTCTTCCTGGAGGAAACCCCAATATATTTTCGTAAAAATTTATGGCAACTATTATATCATTTACTGGAATTGCAAGATGAAATGGTGAAATATTATTCATACTCTAAAGTATTATTTTTTTTTCACTTGGTCGATTCTATTAGATTATCTTTGTTAACATGAGTAAAAATAATTTTGATCATGAAGTTAGTTCAGGTAGAATGCTCCCATTAATGGAGGCATTTTACACTATACAAGGCGAAGGTTTCCACAAAGGTAGTGCCGCTTATTTTATTAGAATTGGCGGTTGTGATGTGGGTTGTCATTGGTGTGATGTTAAAGAAAGCTGGGATCCTAAATCTCATCCACCAACAGATATAAGAAAAATTGTCAAACAGGCAAGTAATTTTTCAGACACTATAGTTGTTACCGGCGGTGAACCTTTAATGTGGAATATGAAGCCATTAACAGCCTTACTGAAAGAGAAAAATTTAAAAGTCCATTTGGAAACCTCTGGTGCTTATGATGTTACTGGTAAGTGGGATTGGTTCTGTCTATCTCCGAAGAAAAATAAAAATCCAAAAAAAAAATCGTATGAAATCGCTGACGAGTTGAAAGTGATAATATATAATAAATATGATTTTAAATTTGCAGAGAAGGAGTCAAAAAAAATCAATAGTAAGTGTAAACTATTCCTTCAGCCTGAATGGAGTAAAAGAGATCAGATAATGCCTTTAATAGTTGATTATGTTATGAAAAACCCTAAATGGAAGGTCTCCTTACAAACGCATAAATATCTAAAAATACCTTAATAAAAGTCGGTGTAAAGTAAATATTTTTTTCTAATTATTTTAAATTTTTCTAATTTAACTCTCCAGCTTTTTCTAATCTCTATTTCAGATACTTTATTGATAATTTGCTCTCTGAGTATGCCATTACCTGCAATTCTTTCGAAACTGTCTTTGAAAAATATCTCATTTCTTTGAATTTTATTATATGCATCAATTAACCATGAAAGCTCAATTTTATTTGGGACCTCAATTTTTTCCAATGTTACTCCATAACAAATTTGATTTTTCCATTTTGGATTTTTTGAACCAAAATTTGCTTTTGGTTTAAATTGAAAATTTGATTTTGGAAAATTTGGATGACCATAGATTTGAAACTGTTTTTCAGTTCCCCTTCCCACACTTATTGAAGTAGGTTCAAGCAAGCATAAACTTGGGTATAAATAAATTGCTTGATTGTTAGGTAGATTTGGAGATGGTCTTATTGGTAAAATATATTTTGATTTATGTGTATAATTTCTATTTGCTATAACTTTTAAATCACATTTTATATTATTTTTTAACCATCCCTCTCCATTTATCATTTTTGCGTATTCACCAATAGTCATACCATGAACAATTGGAACGGGATGCATTCCGACAAAAGTTTTATACTTTAAGTTTAAGACTGGTCCATCTACATAATGACCATTTGGATTAGGTCTATCCAAAATTATAATTGGAATATTTTCCTCTGCACACGCCTCCATAACATAATGTAGAGTTGATATGAAAGTATAAAATCTTGCTCCTACATCCTGTATGTCAAATAAAATTATATCAATATCCTTTAAGTGTTTTGGTAATGGTTTTTTAGTTTTTCCATAAAGTGAAATAATTTTTATTCCAGTTAATTTTTCATTATCATCTTCCAACAAATCTCCATTATCTAAATTTGAATAATATCCATGTTCAGGGGCAAAAATTGATTCTATATTAATTTTATTTTCAATTAGAATATCAACTAAATGTTTATTGAGATCAGAATTTAATCTGCTTGCATTGTGAGCAACAACTCCGACATTTTTATTTTTTAATAATGGTAAGTATTCTTCTAATC
>CEOF01038840.1_pt1 | contig 16714 bp, 19 predicted proteins | sample 361311 | NCBI WGS metagenome assembly CEOF01 (sample SAMEA2619667, study PRJEB7988) | marine metagenome | biome: marine biome (ENVO:00000447); feature: surface water layer (ENVO:00002042); material: "saline water (ENVO:00002010), including plankton (ENVO:xxxxxxxx)" | depth 5 m
AGTAATTTTATTTTTGGTGTTTTCTAAGCTATCATAACTAATACCTCCCGCAGCGTTATGATGACCACCTCCATTAAAATACTTTTCAGCAAATATGTTTACTGGAAAACTTCCTTTTGATCGAAAAGATATTTTAACAATTTCTTCATCTATATTTTCAATTAAAATTACAGATAACTCAATACCATTTATAGCTAATCCATAATTTACAAAGCCTTCGGAATCACCTTTTTTGTATGAACATTCCTCAAGTTCACGGCTATTTAATGTAATAATAACGAATGGTCCGAAGTCTAGTTTGATAATATTTTTTAAAGCAATTCCCAATAGTTTAATTCTATTGAAGGAAAAAGTATCATAAACATTTTGATGTATTTTTGAATTATTGGCACCATTTTCAATTAATTTACCTATTACATAATGTGTTTTTGGAGTCGTAGATGAGTATTTAAATGAGCCAGTGTCCGTCATTATTCCAGTATACAAGCAGGTTGCAATTTTATCATCTATTAAGCTAGAATCAATAAAGTTAATTAAGTCATATACCATTTCTGATGTAGAGCTATATTTTGGGAGAGAAAATTTGATTAAAGAAAAATCTTTTGGATTTTCATGATGATCAATCATTATTGTCTTGGAGTAAGAGTTCTCTATATAATTAGATAAATCACCTCCTCTTTTTGGATCATTAAAATCAAGTACAAATATTAATTCGGCCTTTTTAAGGTATTCACTTGCAATAGAATTATTGATTTCAAAATTTAAAATATGTTTTTCTCCAGGCATCCATTTTAAAAATTTTGGATAATCATTAGGAGTTATTACTATTGAATCAAGCCCCTTTTTTTTTAAAAAAAGATTTAAAGCGAGAGATGAACCTAATGCATCTCCATCAGGATTTTTATGTGGGATTATTACACAATTATTGCTTTTTTCAATAAGTGTTTTAATTTCTAATTGGGGTTTATTTTTTATCATACAATTATTATCAAATATAGATATACTTTTTAAACCATAATCATTTTAACTCTATTCAAATGTTTATATTTGTTTAAAAAAATATGTCAAATAATATTACATTTTCAATGATAAAACCTGATGGAGTTGAAAATGGCCATATTGGATCAATTCTTAATAAAATTGATGGTGCTGGTTTTAAAATAATTGCATTAAAGATGATTCAATTATCAACAACAGAAGCTGAATCTTTTTATTCTGTTCATAATCAGAGACCATTCTTTAAAGACTTAATAAATTTTATTACCAGAGGTCCAATTGTAGCAATGGTTCTAGAAAAAGAAAACGCTGTCGATGATTTTAGATCTTTAATAGGATCTACGGATCCAAATGATGCTGCCGATGGGACTATTCGCAAACTCTATGCGAATTCTAAGGGTGAAAATGCAATTCACGGTTCTGATTCTAATGAAAACGCATCAATAGAATGCTCTTTTCATTTTTCAAATCATGAGTTGTTTAATGAAAAATAACCTTATTAATTATTTCTTCCTCTAATTTTTTATTTAGTAATTTAACAATTTTAGCTTCCCCATATCTTAATTCTTCTTTTAAAGTTGAACTTTTTATTTTGACAAATAATTTTTTTCCTGATAAGTTAATACTTAAAGTATATGCAGAAATATTTTGGCCCATTTCTTTATGCCATAATTCCTCTATTTTAGCATTTTGCAAACCTTTATTAAGAGATTTCTGGTCAGAAAAATCTTTTAATACTTTTGAGATTTTTTGGGGCTCAAAATTTCTAGGACTAGCCATATTCGTTTATTTAATTCGATTATAGTGATATATTTTATCTTTAATTTTTAAAATTAATGAAATGCTATCTAATTTTATTAATTCTTCTTCCCATTTATCCCATGGTGTTTTGATAATCAATGATATCCTTTTATTTTTTCTAAAAAGCTTAAAAAAAACTTTACTGTTTGCTACTTGATAAGTATTATTGATGAGTGGTTTAACTTTTGTCCTCCAACCAGAACTATCAATTATTTGATAAAAATCTGCCAAAACAATATCATTTAACTCAAATGCTTCATTATTTTTTGATACATGATCAATTATCCAGTAGCCGTTTAACAAGCTTGTATCAATTTTCTTTGAATTATTACAGCTAAAAAAAATAAAAAATAAGAAAATGTATTTTTTTTTAATGTTATAATTTAAATATTTCAAAATCGGAATTTATAGATTTCAATGCCTTTAAAGTTCTTTTTTCATGTGTGTCAGTCAAAAATATTTGACCAAAATTTTGATTGATCATAAGTTTTAAAAGATTAGTCACCCTGTTTTGATCTAATTTATCAAAAATATCATCCAATAAAACAATTGGAGAAACCCCTTTTTTATCTCTTAGGTAATCAAATTGAGCAATCTTTAAGGAAATTAAATATGTTTTTTTTTGTCCTTGGCTTCCAAACTTTTTAACTGCTTTTCCATGAATCAATAGCTCTATATCGTCTTTGTGTATTCCTTCTGTAGTATATTGAAAAGCCCTATCTTTATTGATTGAGCTTCCAAGCAAATCATCATAGGATTTTTCGTTTAAGGAAGTTTTATAATTTAATTTAACTATTTCTTTTTCATCACTTATAGCTTGGTACCTTTTTAAGAAAAGTGGAGAGAAGTTTTTAATAAAATCACTTCTATAATTATATATAGGAATACCCAATTCTTTGAGCTGAAGATTATATATTTCTATTGTTTTGGAGTCAAAAGTTTGGTTTGACGCAAAGTATTTTAACAATGAATTTCTTTGAGCTAGTATTTTATTATAATCAATTAAGTTCCTTAAATATTCAGGAAATATTTGACCTAAAATCCCATCAATAAATTTTCTTCTAAGGTTACTTCCTTCATTTATAAGATCAATGTCGTCAGGTGATATTAATACAAGTGGAATTAATCCAATATGATCTGAAAACTTATCATATATAATATTATTTCTTTTTAAAACTTTTTTTTTACCCTTTTTGTAACTACAAGTAATTTTTTCTTTTCTTGAATTAATTTCAAATTGTCCTTCAATTAAGAAAAAGAGTTCATTAAACATTATATTTTGGATTGTAGTCGCATTAAAAAAACTTTTGCCAAATGCTAAATGATAGATTGAATCAAGTATATTCGATTTGCCTTTTCCATTGTTACCTACAAAACAGTTTATTGAGGAGTTAAAAGTGAAAGATTTTGAAGATAGATTTTTATAGTTAGTTAAACTGATTTTTTTTACGAGCATATTAACAAATATAATAGTCTATTTTGATTTTATATTATAAGCCAAAGTTTAATAATTTTTATTTTTTATTTATTCAAAATTTATTTATAAATCATTAAAAATAACTATTTTTAAACGCAAAAATTTTTTTAATGGCTACTTACAAAAAAAGAGGAGATAAAAAATCTTACAAATCAAAATCAGGTCAAGATGTTAAAAGTCAAAGTTCAACTGCAGAAGTATTTGAAACTCTTGATGTGACTGCAAATAGAACTGAGTCATTGGTCGCTAAATATCAAAATTATATTTTATCTTTTATGTTACTAATTGTTACCATTTCACTAGGGTATTTAGGTTATGAGAAGTTTGTAGTAGAACCTAGATCAATTGAAGCAGTAAGTGAGTTGAACAAGGCTCAATATTACTTTGAATTAGCTTTGAATAGTACTAATTCTGATTCTTTGTATTTAAGAGCTCTTAATGGTGGTCAAGGTAGGTATGGTTTTTTAGATATAATTGAAAATTATGATGGTACACCCGCGGCAAAACTTGCTACCTATAGTGCTGGTATGTCATATCTGAATATGAATGACTATGAAAATGCAATCAAATATTTAGATGAATTTGATTCAAATGATGTGATGCTTGGTGCATTAGCAAAAGGCGGAATAGGAGATGCTTTTGCTAATTTAGGCCAAAATAAAGAGGCTTATGATTATTATGTTGAAGCTTTTAACATCAGTGATAATAATTACAGCACTCCTAAGTATCTATATAAAGCAAGTATCATTGGATCAGAAATTGGTAAAAATTCTTCCTCAATTAAGTTTCTGAAAAGAATTAAAAACGAATACCCAGATGCGATTGAAGCTGATATGGTTGATATTCAAATTGGACGTATTGAAAATATCAAGTAATGTCGGGTAAAAAAGTAAATTTATCTCTATATAATTCCGATAAAGTTAATACAGGTCAAGGTCTAAAAATAGCCATAGTAGTCTCAGAGTGGAATCAAAAAATTACAGACAGATTATATAATGGAGCTTTTAAAACACTCATTAAAAATAAAGTTAAAAAGTCTGACATAACCAAGATTAATGTTCCGGGGAGTTTTGAATTAATTTATGGTGCCAGATTAGCACAAAAACAAAATTTTAATGCAATAATTGTTATTGGATGTATAATTCAAGGAGAGACAAGGCATTTTGATTTTATTTCTCAAAGTATAGCAAATTCAATTGCAAAACTTAATATGAATGATCTTTCACCAGTTATCTTTTGTGTTTTAACTGATAATAATATCTATCAATCAAATAGTAGGAGTGGGGGTGATCATGGAAACAAGGGAGTTGAAGCAGCTTTCACCGCATTAAGGATGGCTAATTTGGTTAAAATATAATTAAGTTTAGATTATATTTGCTGAAATAATTTTTTTTGAATTTTGAAATACAATCTGTTTAGGCTTCGAAAAAATAATCGTTTTAATTATACACCTAGATTTTATAATGGAAAAGAAATAGGAAATAATTATGCATTAGATTCTAGATTCTCCAAATATAAAGAACTACACAACAAAAATGATTATAGAAATTTATGGGATCAGGAAAGGCTTCTTATGAGAAGAAAAACAAATAGGTCATTTTCTGCTTTATTATTGTTAATTATTCTTTTTCTGATTTTTATTTTTTTGTACATAATAGATTTTGATTTAACTATTTTCAGCGACCCTTTTCTTTTAAACCAAAAATGATAAATAAAATAAAATTACTTCCAGAGAATGTAGCTAATCAAATTGCAGCTGGGGAGGTCATATTACGGCCTTCTTCAATTGTTAAAGAGCTTATAGAGAATTCTGTAGATTCTGGAGCTTCTAAAATAAGTTTGATTATTAAAAATGCAGGTAAAACACTCATTAAAGTAACTGATAACGGATCTGGAATTGCTAATGATGAAATAGAACTTGCATTTGTAAGACATGCAACATCAAAGATAAAAATTGCACAAGATTTATTTAAAATAAAAACTAATGGTTTTAGAGGCGAAGCGCTTTCATCTATTGCTGCAATTTCATATGTTGAGGCTGTATCGCGAAAAAAAAATGATAAACTTGCCAAATCAATTAAAATTAGAGGTAGTAAAATACAAAATAATGAGTTTAAAGTCGCCTCTGTTGGAACATCAATCTCAGTTAAAAATTTGTTTTATAATGTTCCTGCAAGAAGAAATTTTTTAAAGTCTGATTCAGTAGAATTAAAACATATAATTGATGAATTTTCAAGATTGGCAATTTCAAACTTTAATATTAATTTTTCTTTTTTTAAGGATAATAATGAGATTTTTGACCTAAAAACATCAAATTTAAGAAAACGAATATCATCCATTTTTGGTATTAAGGTATTAAATGAATTAGTTCCTATACAAGAAGAAACTCCACTAGTCAAAATTGGGGGATTTATAATAAAACCTTCTGGAGCAAGAAAGTCTCGAGGCCAGCAATTTTTTTTTGTAAACAATAGGTTTATTAAAAGCCCTTTTTTAAATCATGCTGTTAACTCATCATTTCAAGGGTTATTATCTCAAAAATTACACCCAGGGTATTTTATAACACTTGATATTGATCCAAATAAAATTGATGTAAATATTCATCCTACTAAAAATGAAATAAAGTTTGAAGATGAGCAGAGCATATATGCAATCCTTAGGTCAACTATCAAGCATAGTTTAGGTATTTTTCAAGTTTCTCCATCCTTAGATTTTGAAAGAGACTCTTCTATGGATATACCCTATTCTTTCAAATATAAAACTCCCTCTAATCCAACAATTTCAGTTGACTCGTCATTTAACCCATTTAAGAATATTTCATCTAATTCTAATTCAAAAGAAATAAAAAATAATTTTACACAAATTGAGTTAGAATCTGAAAACCATCAACAAAAGCTTTCTTTTTCTGAAACTGATTTCAACCCAAAACAAATAAAGGTTTTTCAATTATTTAATAAATATTTAATTACTGCATTACCTTCTGGATTACTCATTATTAACCAAAATAGAGCTCATCAAAGAGTTTTGTATGAAGCTTTTTTAAAATCATTGTCTAATAAAAAACCATCAAGTCAAAAGCTTTTATTCCCTGTTAAAATTAATCTTTCAAAAACAGATTATATTAATTTTTCTGAAAACAAGTCAGTCTATGAAGTTCTTGGTTTTGAATTTCATGAAGTAAATTCAAAAAATTTAAACATCCTATCTGTTCCAGATTTATTTTTAAAAGATAATGTTGAAGACAAATTAAAAGATTTATTTTTAAATAGAAATGAAACTGATTTTGAAGCTTTTAGTATCGGAGATACTATATCAAAGCGCCTATCGAAAAACATGGCTATTCCTAATGGAAAAATTTTAAATATTGAGGAACAACAAGAACTTTTAGCCGCCTTATTTGCATGCAAAGAAAATCAAGTTTCCCCATTTAATCTTCCCATTTTAATTAATTTTGATTCCTCAGATCTTGATAAACAAATAACTTAATGCAAAGAATCTCAGAAACAGTTAAACACTTATTAATAATTAATTGCATTTTTTTCCTTGCTTCACTAATTGTTGGTGAAAGTATGTATGATTTTTTTGCACTGCACTTTCCAGACTCTCCTAAGTTCGAATATTGGCAAATAATTACTCACATGTTTATGCATGGCGATTTTTCGCACATATTATTTAATATGATTGGTCTTTGGATGTTTGGAACTCCCATGGAGCAAATGTGGGGTAAAAATAAATTCATTTTTTATTATTTGTCAACTGGATTTGGAGCCGCACTTCTTCAAATTACTATATATTATTATCAAGTTAATCAGGTAAATGAATTTTTTTCAGATCTAAATCTGAATTCTTCTATAATATCAGAATTTTATTTATCATCTAGATTGCCCGCAGATATTATTAACAACATAGATATAGAAATTTTAAAAAGAGCATTTTCATCATATAATTCAGTATTAGTAGGAGCCTCTGGAGCTTTATACGGAGTCTTAGTTGCATTTGCAATGTCTTTTCCAAATACACAACTAATGCTTTTGTTTCCCCCAATACCAATAAAGGCTAAATACTTAGTTCCTATTTTAATTTTTGCTGATCTATTTTTCGGTTTTTCATCTTATTCAATTGGACCTATAGCTCACTTCGCACATTTAGGTGGAGCTTTAACAGGTTTTTTGATGCTATACTATTGGAAAAAAAATCAATTTAGTAATAATAGATGGGATCAATGAGCAATTGGAATAAAGCAAAATATAGATATAATAATCTTTCTATTTCAGAAAAATTAATTTTTATTAATGTTATATGTTTTTTTATTCCCTTTTTTATAAACACAATCTTATTCTTATTCAACGTATCATCAAAAAATTATATTTCACTTATAGAATTATCGCCAAATATTTCTTCTATTTTATTTAAACCATGGACTCTAATTACCTATTCTTTTTTTCACAACGGATTATCCCATTTATTTTGGAATATGTTAATTTTATATTACTCTGGTTCAATTTTTCTTAATCTTTTTAAAAAAGATACTTTTATCAACGTTTACTTTATGGGAGTTATAAGCGGGGGAGTTTTATTTGTGATATCATATTTAATATTTCCTGTTTTTCAAGGCAGCTTTCCAGCAATGATAGGTGCATCTGCTGGAGTTATGTCAGTTTTAATTTTTGTTTGTACTTATTCACCTGATACCGAAGTTAGATTATTATTTTTCAACATTAAACTTAAATATATTGGGATTGGATTAATTGCAGTTGACTTAGTTATGATCCCTTACGGTAATTCGGGTGGAAGGATTTCGCATTTAGGAGGTGCATTTTTAGGGTATATCTATGCAAAAAAAATTTCTAATGGTGAAGATATAGGTGATTTTTTTGAAAAGATCTGGAAATATTTAATTCAATTTTTTTATCGGTCAAAATTGAAAAAAGCATACAAAAAAAATTCTCATTCTCAAATTCGTAAAGACATCAATAATAATCAAGATGAGATAGATAGAATATTAGATAAAATATCCAAGTCTGGTTATGAGAGTCTTACAAAAAATGAGAAGGATACTTTGTTCAATGCGGGTAAATAATTTTCTAAATTGAATTTAGGTACTCATTTGTACGAGGGCCAAGATTAAATATTAAATCAATTATGCTTAAATCGCTTTGAAACCCATTTTTTTTAATAAACACTTGACTATAATTTTTGTAATTTTCTCTTTCTTTTTTTGGATCTAGTATTTTTTTTAATTCTTTATAATCGACAATTTTATTAGTTTCTCTTACACTAATATTTAGTTCGACACATTTCAAAATTTGTAAAAAAATATCATAGTTGAAATTATATAATAATTTATATTCTTTTTTATAAAAATCATAAAAGTCATCCAAATAGTATTCAAAAAAAGGAGATGAATTATAAGCTGACTTAATAGCTTTCCAATGATTTTTTTGCCAGTTTAATTGATTATAAATTTCAGTTTTAGTGTATGATTTGTTATTTTGATTATGTTTTATTGGAATAATTAAATTATGCATTCCATTTGGTGTAGAAATAATGCATCTATTTCTATATGTTTGTTTTTGATAGTTTGTAGACCTAGATAAATGAAGTGTTTTTAAATTAATGATTTTTTTAAAAAAACTTACGGGGGGAAGGTAAGCCGGAACAATAACCATATTTAGTTTGATTTTTTATATTTTTTTCTAATATAAATTATCAATTGCCATACAAAAATAGAAACCAAAAAGTGAGGAAAATATGAAACTCGTTTTCCCTCTCCATTTACTTTTGAAAAAACTCTATTCCATCGAATTTTCCAATTTGTTATCCCGTCGTTAAAATTATCGATGCTCATCCAAATAAAAATTGGTTTTCCCATGATATGGTCCTCAGGAACAAACCCCCAGTATCTACTGTCTTCAGACTTATGTCTATTGTCCCCCATCATCCAGTAATAATTTTGTTTAAAATAATAATTATCAACCTTTTTGTTATTTATAATAAATTCGTTTGATTTTCTGATTACAGAATTATTCTCATATTCTTCGATAATTTTTTTATATAATGGATATGTTTTGTTATCTAGTATAATTTTGCCTCCTTTTTTCGGAATAATGATCGGTCCAAAATTATCTTGATTCCAATTAAAAGTAATTCTATTTGGAAAATAACTTTCATTATAAGTTTTGATTTCGTTAATTTTTCTTGTTATACTATCAAAGTTATTTGATTTTTTTAACGTATTAACTTGATCAATTGTCGTATTTATTATTTTACTATTACCTATTAATTCTTTGACTTCTAGACCTAAATCTGAGATTAATTTAATTGGAAGACCTTTATTTCCTGTAATTACCGAAAAATTATTTATTGAGTTACCTTGAGTACCCATTATGTAGGGGATGAGTTTGTCTAATGAATTTTGAGTGATATTATTTATTTTAAATTTTCTAGTGAAGTCATCTACTCCAAATTCTTTTAATTTTCTTGATGAAACGCCCTCTTTCTTGTAAATGTTATAAGTAAACTGAATTCTTGCCCACTCAGGCATCTTTGACTTTTTGTTATTTATTAATATTTCACTGTTATAAATTTCAAGAGTATCACCAGGCATTCCAACACATCTTTTAACATAATTTGATTTTTTATCAATTGGCTTTTTGACACCTGTTTCTTTTACAAAAAATTGCCTAACAGTATCTGCAGGCCAATTAAATACTACAATATCATTTCTTTTTATTTTTTGGAATCCTGGAATTCTAAAGAAAGGTATTTGGGGTTTTTTTAGATATGATCTTGTCTTTAATAAAGGTATTGTGTCGTGAACCATAGGCATTGCTATTGCAGTAGTGGGTAATCTAGCTCCGTAATGAAACTTACTAACAAATAAAAAGTCCCCGATTAGCAGCGATTTCTCGAGAGATCCAGTAGGAATAATAAAGGGTTGAATAAAATATGTGTGAACAATCGTTGCAGCTATAATAGCAAAGGTCATTGAGCTCAACCATTCTTCTGTTGTGGAATTAGAGTTAATTACCACAAAATATTTTGTGGATTTGGAATAATTGATAAACATAATGTAAAAACCTAGAGTTAAAATCACTATTAGAGAATCTATTTTTGATCTTTTACCAAAAACTCTAATCGTTTCAATCCATACAATACCAAAAATTAAAATATTGATAACAGGAAAAAATAATAGGACTACCCACCAAGTTGGTTTTTTGATTATTTTCATTAAAATAATAGCATTATAAATTGGAATCAGTGCCTCCCATGACTTTCTTCCAGCTAAGGTATATAGTCTCCATGTCCCAACAAAATGAACTATTTGTATTGTCAAAATAAAAAATAACCATTCATTAAAATTCATATCATTTTTTTGTTATGCTTAGAACGTCTGACATTGTGTATATACCTTTTTTTCCTATTAACCATTCAGATGCAATCAAAGCACCAATAGCATAACTAGATCTTGAAAAACTTTCATGAGATATTTTGATTTGATCAAGACTAGATTTAAAGTAAATATCGTGAATGCCAATTGTGTTTCCATTCCTAATGGAGTTAATTCTTAATGAGTCTTTTTCATCAGAGTTTAGAGACCATTTTTCATATTTTGAATTTGAAATAATATCATTAGCAAGTGAAATAGCAGTTCCACTTGGTGAATCAACTTTTTTATTGTGGTGCTCCTCATTTAATTCTACTGAATAGTTTTCATGTCCTTTCATCAGCTTAGTTAAAGACTTATTTAGTTCAAAAAAAATATTGACTCCAATACTAAAGTTCGAAGAATATAAAAATCCAACATTATTTTTTTTTGAAAGTGATTCAATTATACTATAATTTTTGAGCCATCCTGTTGTTCCGCTTACGACAGGAATATTTAGATTTAATGCCATAGATATATTTGAAACTGCGGCAAAGGGATCACTAAAATTTATAGCAATATCAGCAGAGTTTATTTCACCTTCAATAAAATTCTTATCAACCTTTGAGACAATAGTATGATTTCTTTTTATAGCTATTGATTCGATCTCCTTTCCCATTTTTCCGTATCCTAAAAGAGCAATTTTCATTTATTTAAATTTTTAATTTAAAGACAAAACCAACTGAAGTTGATCTGTTCAAGGGTTCATATTCAATTTTTGGCTTAAAACTAAGATCATTATTTACATTAAATTGCATTAAGTGAGCACTTACATTTGCTTCTAAAATATTTAGCAAATAAGTCCCTATTATAAAAATAAAAGACAGATCTCTGTTCCTTTGATGGAATTCCATTCCTTGTAATATTTTATCATTTTGCGGAATTAATTCTGAGTACTCATCATCAAAAAAACCTGATATTCTTCTTTTGTAAATGTTTCTGTATTTAGCATATTCTTTTTTATTAAAGGAATAACTATAAACTGCAGATCCTATTGCAGCGTAAACTAAAGGAACTTTCCATGTGTTTCTTGTATAAACTTGTCCAAGGCCAGGTACTATTGCTGAATAAAAAGCTGCTTTAGATGGAGCTAAAGGATTTTTAATTAACTCCATTTTTCTTTTTTCTCTTTTACTAATCTTTTGAGATATACAATCATTTGTATTGAGAAAAAAAATAATCAGAAAAAAAATTAAATTATTTATATTCATCTATTCTATCAATTATTTCATTTAAATCCTTTTGTGAATTAAATAAAATATTTACTGAACCTTTCCCATCGTTATTAACTTTAATTTTCACGGAGGTCTTTAATATTTTTTCTAATTTATCTTTTATAATTGAAGCATAATTTAATAGCTTTTTACTTTTTGACTTGGTAGGCTTCTTGTTTTTCTTTTTTCTAATTAAATCCTCGGTTTCTCTCACTGATAATTTATCACTAACAATTTTTTCGTAAATATCGATTTGTAAATTAAAGTCGTCAATATTTATTAATGCTCTTCCGTGTCCCATTGAAATAAACTTATCTCTGATTCCAGTTTGAATAATAGTGTCTAATTTTAATAATCTAATATAATTAGTTATTGTAGATCTTTTTTTTCCTACTCTTTCACTAATTTCACTTTGAGTTAATCCTAAATCATTTATTAGTTTTTCATATGATTTAGCAACCTCTATTGGATCCAGATCTTCCCTTTGAATATTTTCAACTAATGCCATTTCAAGTGATTCTTGTTTTTTATTAGTTCTTATGTAGGCTGGTATTTTTTTTAAGCCAATCGATTTTGATGCACGCAGTCTTCTTTCACCTGAAATTAATTCATAAAATCCATTTTTGATTTTTCTTACTGTTATAGGCTGAATTATTCCATATTTATCAATTGATGAAGCTAATTCATTAATTTTTTCAATGTTAAAATTTGATCTTGGTTGAAAGGGATTATTTTTTATTAAATCTATTTCTAATGAATCTATTTTTTTTAAAAAAACTTTATTTTTCTTTTCTTCATAATTTCGATCATTCTCATTAAGAAGTTCTGATAATCCTCTGCCCAATGCTCTTTTTTTTGACATTTTTAAAATTTATTTTTTTTAATGATTTCATTTCCAAGAGATAAATAGTTTTTAGCTCCTCTACAAGTTGCATCATAAGAAATTATATCTTCACCATAGCTTGGAGCTTCTCCCAATTTGACATTTCTTTGAATTATAGTTTTAAAAACCATTTTTCCAAAATGTTTTTGAACTTCCTCAACTACCTGGTTTGATAATCTTAATCTGGTATCATACATTGTTAAAAGAAGCCCCTCTATTTCTAAATTTTTATTGTGAATTTTCTGAACACTTTTAATTGTATTGAGTAATTTTCCAAGACCTTCGAGTGCAAAGTATTCGCATTGAATAGGTATAATAATAGAATCAGATGATGCAAGTGCGTTTAATGTAATTAGACCTAAGGATGGTGCACAATCTATGATTATAAAATCATATCTTTTTTTTATACTATTCAATGCTTTTTTTAAAATGTATTCTCTCTCTGGTTGGTCAACTAATTCAATTTCAGCCGCTACAAGATCGATATTTGATGTAATTATATCAAGGTTTGGAATGGATGTTTTAATAATTGCTTCCGATAATAATATTGAAGAATCAAAAATTCTATATGTATTTTTAACCTTATTAATTTCAAAACCCAAAGCTGATGTAGCATTTGCTTGGGGATCCGCATCAATTAAAAGTGTTCTTTTTTCTAAAACAGCAAGGCTAGCTGCTAAATTTACTGATGTAGTTGTTTTCCCTACTCCTCCTTTTTGATTAGCTATTGCAAAGACTTTACCCATTTTTATTATTAATATTTAAAAATACAATTATTTAAGTCCCTATGAAACATTTGTGATTTGATCGTTTAATGTTTTAATTTATTAATCTTCATCAAAGTTTCTTATGTGAAATATGGTCTCATTTTCCTTTTTTAGATTATAGGTTTTTCTTCCGTAAACCTCTAAACTATCTAAGTTTTTTAAATTATCAATCATTTTTTTATCCATAATTATTTTTTTTTCTAATTCTTTTTTTTGGGATTCAAGTACATTTATATCATTATTTAACTCTTTATGAATTAAAAAAGAATTTGTATCCAAAAATATCATCCAAATAAAAAAAAGTAAAAGTAAAAGCATATATCTGAAAACAAATATTTTTTTTGACACATAGAATATTTGGGTTGAAACCTTTTTAATTTTCAGAGAAAGTTTACTAAAGATTTTTTTCATATTTAACAACTCTTTAAATGATTAAATAATGAATACAAAATTACTAAGATCTGAAAACAGAATATATTATCAATAAAAATAGTATTAATTAAATTGCTAACAATAATTATTTTTTTTGAACTATTTTAAAAACACCTTTATTTTCGACCGTAAAATAAAGGAATCCATCAGGCCCCTCTTTAATACACCTTACTCTTCCGATTTTATCAAAAAGCTTTTCCCTGTAAATTACCTTTTTATCACTAATGACTAATCTTTCTAAATATTGAAATTTCAGTGATCCTACAAATAGATTATTTTTCCAATTCGGGTATATTTCAGATGTTAAAAAAGTCATTCCACTTGGAGCAATTGAAGGAGTCCAGTGATAAAATGGTTGTTCTAAACCATCTTTTTTGGTTTCATCAGTAATTTTTGTCCCAATATAGTTAATACCATATGTGATTTTTGGCCAGCCGTAGTTTTTGCCTTTTTCTGGAAGATTTATTTCATCTCCTCCTCTAGGTCCATGTTCATGAGCCCATAGAGCACCTGTAATAGGATTAATTGTAAGACCTTGAGGATTTCTGTGCCCAAGAGAAAAAATTGCAGATTTAGCACCTTTTACTGATATAAATGGGTTATCAGAAGGTATTGTTCCATCTATATTTAATCTGTATATTTTTCCGCCATCTCTATAAATATTTTGAGGGTTTTCGTCACGATTTCCACGATCACCAATTGAAAAAAATAAGTGACCAGAATTGTCAAAAACTATTCTTGAGCCCCAGTGTTTTCCACTTTTTGAATCAGGTATGCCTTTATAAAGTAATTTTATATCTGATAATTTGGTACCTTGAAGTTTTCCAAGATAAAGCGCAGTGTTACCACCGTTACCCTTTTTTTCTTCAACACTCATGGTTAAATAAATTAAATTATTTTTTTTGAATTCAGGATGAATTGCAACATCTAAAAGACCTCCTTGATCTCTATAATATACTGGTGGAACTCCTTCAACTAAATATTTTTTATAATCAATAACCCTATATAATTTTCCAGATTTTTCTGTTATCAGTATATCATTTGAGCTTATAAAATCCATTCCCCATGGAATTGATAATCCATCAACAATTAATTCAGCTTCATAATTATTGTTTTTTAAGGTTATTACTTTTGGTGGATTTTCCTCTTGACTTGAGCAATTATTAAAAAGGAAGAGTGTGACTAAAAAAAGATTTATAAATTTTTTCATTATTTTAACTTGATTCGAGATACATCATTAAATCCAGTAACATATAAATATTTTTCTTCTTTATCAAAATTACAGTTTGTTAAAGCTTTTCCATAATTTATCATTGCCATGAGTTTTCCTTCAGGTGAAATTATTAATATTCCATTTGGTCCACTGGTAAAAATATTTCCACTACTATGCACTTTTAACCCATCAAAACCTCCTTGATATTTTTTCACTAATTCTTTACCATCAAAAAATAAAGTTCCTTGAAAAGTTGTAGTATCGTATTTCATTATTTTAGGATCATTTTCACGATCTGAGTTGTTAACATATATATATTTTTGATCCAGTGATAATGCAATTCCATTTGGTAATGTCATTTCTTTTGAAATTAACTCCACTTTTCCCTTATTAGAAAGTTTATATACACCATTAAAATCTATCTCTCTGTACCTGTTGTCAAAGTTTTTTCTGTCATACCAAAAACCATAAGGTGGATCAGTGAAATAGATATCTCCATTTTTGCTTATTGATAAATCATTAGGACTATTAAATCTTTTCCCTTGATATTTGTCAATAATTGTAATAAACTCAGGGTTGTTGCTTTTTATATTAGAAATTTTAGCAACTCTTCTGTCACCGTGTTGGCATAAAATTATATCACCATTTTTATCAAACGTAATTCCATTTGCACCTATTCCTCCCTTTTTAAATGAGGGTGCATAACCTGTTGATCCACTAGGGGATATGTATTCGTTAATGCCATTTTTTTTATCCCATGTAAATATCTTATTCTGTCGTACATCGGTAAATATTAATTTATTATCATTATCATCCCATAGTGGTCCTTCAGCCACTATAAAATTATTTCCTAAAACTTCAATTTTAGCATTTTTATCAATTATAGATAATATTGAACTGTCATATACTGTTATATCTTTATTCTGATCTTTTTGACAGAAAGAATTAAAAGATATAAGTATAAAAATTAAAATTATTTTTTTCATTCTAACCTAAAATAAATTGAATACTTAATATTAGAATTTTGTGCCTTTTTTACACATAAACTACTTTTATGTCTAAGATTTTTAAATATACAATATATGAAAAGTTATAACCATATACTATGAAATGTAGCTTTAGATATAACCACGAATTATCAACCTTGAACTGATTAAGTATACAGAGTACGAGGTGGTTATATCAAGAACATATTTTTCAAACAACATATTAGATCAAAAAACTATCTTATTGAACTAGATGACTTTACTATTAAAGTTTATTAATAAACCCTTGTTATACAAGGGTTTAAGAAATACTTTAGTCGGGATGACAGGATTTGAACCTACGACCCCACGCACCCCATGCGTGTGCGCTACCAAGCTGCGCCACATCCCGAAAAAACAATTGAACTTAAAAGTTAAAAAATTTTTTAAAACTAAGAAATACTGCTAATGTAAATTAACAATGCTTTCAAAGAGTTATTTTGTCGGGGTGGCAGGATTCGAACCTGCGACCTCCGCGTC
>CEOF01214276.1_pt1 | contig 16615 bp, 16 predicted proteins | sample 361311 | NCBI WGS metagenome assembly CEOF01 (sample SAMEA2619667, study PRJEB7988) | marine metagenome | biome: marine biome (ENVO:00000447); feature: surface water layer (ENVO:00002042); material: "saline water (ENVO:00002010), including plankton (ENVO:xxxxxxxx)" | depth 5 m
CATGGGTTGCCATAAATCCCATTAACCTATCGATATTTCTTAAAAAAAGTCTTTGAAATCCTTTTCTTGTGACCCAAACTTGTCCAGTAAAATAATGAAGCCTAAATTTTACTCTACATATAAAACCGGCCATCATTGACAAAAACCCTGCTTTTGGAGTAATTGAAAAAATCACATCATATTTGCTTTGAAAAAAAATCTTTATTAAACTTAATAATGATTTAATATCTTGAAGATAATCAATACCTCTTAAAATTTTTAAATTTATAAGTTTTATATCTTTATCTTTAAAAAGATTTTTAATTTTTTTTGAGTCTTTTATATTTAATATTAAAGTGACTGAATAGAAGTCTGATAAAGAATTTATGTATCCGATAAGAAATGATGTTATTGTAATTTCACTAGATGTAATAATTGCAATTTTTCTTTTCATTTATTTAAAACTTCAGTTATACCTTCATATAATTTTTTTTTTGGTTCAAATTTAAGTAGATTTTTAATTTTGGTAGAGTCAAAGTTTTTTTGGGATGTTAAAATTTTTATTATTCTCTCATTAAGACTTAGATTAAAAAATTTTCCAAATAACTTGATTATAAATTTAATCATTTTTTCATTTATAACTAGAAAAGGCTCCTTTAATTTATTATGTTTACAAATTACTTTTACTATTTCTCTAATCTTATAATTACATGATAAATTAAAAGATTGGTTCTTAATATTACTTTTTGCACATAAAATTAAAGCATCTACGACATCACTTACATGAATTAGATTAAATATCGAGTCTTTTGAATTTATATAAAAAAAAAGTTTTTTTTTTATAAAATAATTTAATTTTTGAATAAAATTACTTTTCATATCTTTTCCATAAATTGTTGAGGGCCGGAGTATAATGTATTCTAAATACTTATTTGAACCTTGAATTAATATTTCTTCTGATTGTAATTTTGTTTTTTCATAATAATTACTTGGATTTTTTTTTGTGTTCTCACTTATAAAATTATTTTTATGAAAATTATCAAAACCAAAAACTCCAATACTACTTAACTGAATCCATTTAACTTTTTTTCTTTTACGAATACACTCTTTAGACAGGTAATTAATAATTTTTTTTTGAGAATTTACATGTAAATTTTTCATTTTTTTGATATTCCTTGTCTCTCCACTGCAATTAAATATTACATCAAAATTTGAAAATAATTTCATAATTTTTTTGTTATATAAAGTCAAATCATTTAAAATTATATCTGTGTTAGATAGAAAATATTTTCTTGAAACTATGGTTATAGAGTTTTCATGATGATCAATTTTTGACAAAAGGTTTTTACCAACAAAACCTCTACCTCCAAGAATTAATATTTTTTTATTTCTTAGCATTTAAAAAATTTTTTTTTGTATCAAACTCATTCCAATAAAAAGATAAGGTAACAACATCCATTTCTGTCGCCAGTAAATTCCAACTTGATATGTAAAAATACTCATAACAAAAGATGTAACTAAGAAGAAAATAATAAAAAACTTAGCCTCATCATTTTCATTTAATTTTTTAATATCAGTATTAAATATCAAAATTATTAGCGCTATAATTAAAATAATATTTTCTAATGAAATAACAATGTTTCTTGGATTTTCTAAGTTAAAAATAGGAGTAAAAATAAATGAAATCCAAAGAAAAAGAGGATTAGAGTTTTGAACATCATTCCATTCTGAAACTGGTAAAAAATATTTTCTCTGTATAGCCCCACTTTCCAAAAACACATCAACAAGCTTTACAACATTGAAGTTCATATCGCCTCCTATGAAAAATTGACCAAGAACTAATAAAAAAAATGATGATATGATTATTAGCAAATACTTAAATTTACTTTTTTTGAAAATTTTCAAAAATAAGTAAATGATCAACGTAAAAATAAATAAAAAAGCAAAGTGAGGTCTGATTAAGCCAAGCAATCCAACTAGTGGTAATAAAAATAAGGTCTTGAGCATCAAACTTTTTTCTTTGATCAAGATAAAAGCAGAACAAATGAAGATTGTAAGTGTTAAAATTTCTTTACCTAAATAACCTGACCAAACTGATAAAGATGGAAAAAAAACAATCAATAAAAAAAGATAATGTCTCAAATCCTTTTTATTTTTTTTTAAATTGAAATTTTGTAACAATAATTTGTCATAAAAAATTAATACGAAAGAACCTATACATCCAAATAAAATATTCACTGCTAAAAAATCTAATTTAAAAAAATAATAAAAAAATCTATAAAATTGGGATATAGTTAATATTCCCAACGTTTTTATACTATTATAGTATTTAGAATACCCATCCTCTGGATAAATGATACCTATTTGAAAATATGAGTCCAAATCATTTACTATTAAAGTCATTAAAGCTGTAATGAAAATCGCTGAAATAATTGAATGAAATGAAAAAATTAGCAAAGCTCTTCTAAATTCAATTATTTTAGATTTTGATAATATTGAAATAATTAAAACTGATACTATAAAGAAAAGAATCAATATAATTATAGTATTTATGCCTGTTCCAAAAATATCAATATTTATTAGTCCACCTGGGGGATGAACACTGTGTATATCTAAATCTAAGTTAACTGTTCCAGACATTAGAATATTTGCTTACCATTTTTATTAAAGAAAAGTTTTTAATAATGTGAATTTTATTTTTTTCTTTGATCTTTTTCCATTTACTATTATTTTTTTTTAAAATTAATTCTTTTAATATTTGGGCAGACTTTTTTACATTATTTTTTGGAATAATAAATTTTTTATTATTTAAAATTAAGCTAGAGTCACCTACATTAGTTGATAGACAAATATTTTTATTCATCATTGCTTCTGCCAATACATTTGGGAAACCTTCTGAAAATGAGGTTAATATAAAAATATCAAATAACTTATATATGTGAAATACATCATTTCTTTTATCTAATAAGATGACTTTATTTTGAAGTTTGTAATTTCTTATCATTTTCATTAATGTTATATTATTTTTATTCATCCCAGTTCCAACTAGAACTAATCTTAAATTAGGAGTATTCTTAACTTTTTCAAATATAGAAAAAAGATAGTTATGATTTTTTACTTTATGAAATCTTGCTACATTACCAATTACAATCTGATTATTTTTTAAATTAAAATTTTTTCTTTTAAAATTTTTTTTTGGAAGATAAATTTTTGGGTCAAAACCATTATGAATTAACTCAAATTTATTTTTATATCCAATAGCTTTGTGCACATTAATTGAGTTTTTTGAACAGATTATTATTTTTTTTGGAATTATCCAAGATAAAACGGCATTCAATAAAATTACGATTAAAGTTCTTATTTTAGTAGATTTAAAAGAAATTTCTGATGTTCTAACATTCCAATAAATATTTCTATTTCCAGAAATATATCCAAGCAAACCTCCTAAAAAATCAGCATGATATAACCACGTTTGGATTATATAATCTTTTTTTTGTTTGATGATTTTGTAAAGTCTAAATAATTTTGTTATTTCAATTTTATTTTTTGATAGATTAATGTTGTAAACTTTAATTTTTTTCAATTTCAAAAGTTTTTCGTACTTTTTATCAACAGATAAAACAACTACTTCATGAATAAATTCTCCAGTCGATTCTGAAATTAACCTGTATAAAACTCCCTCCGCACCTCCATCACCGAGAGATGTAATTATATGTAAAATTTTTTTTTTATGCATAAATCATTTTTTTTACTTGATCTGCATAATAACTTTCATCAAATGTTTTAATTATTTTATTATCAGATTTTTTTACCCCTCTTAATTTTAAATTTTTAATTACAAAATTACTAATTAGAGATTTGTCTAACTTATCAAATATTTTAATATTTTTTGAGTTTTTGATGTTTTTATTAAGGCCTGGATAAGATTTGATGAAAGTTTTTGTTCCACAACCCAGCGATTGTATCACTGAATTAGGCTGGCCTTCATATTCAGAGAAAGATAAATGTATGTCAGCTTTTCTCATATAAGGTAAGGGATTTTGTTTATATCCTAAAAAAAATACCTTTTTTTTTATTCCTAATTTTTTAACTAATGTCTTTAAAGTATAAATTTCATTACCTTGTCCTATTAAAATTAAATTTAAATCAATTTTTTTTTGTACTTCATAAAAAACTTTTATTAAAAAATTTACATTTTTGTGAGCAATAAGCCGACCAACATATAATGCATACCTATTTTTAATGATATTTTTGTTAACAATTTTTTCTCTAATTTTTTTATGAAAATCATTCTTTATGCTTGGATTATTTAGTATTTTAATCTTGCGTCTTTGAATTCCAAGTTTTATTAGTTCTTTTTTAGATTGTGAATTTATAGCAAGAATATAATCAGCACAATTATACAAAATCTTTTTAAGAAAATTTAAAACTTTAAACTTAATAATTTTTTTTAAACTTAGATTGATAAAAGGTGTTATATTTGTTTCTCTTATTATTAATTTAAACTGATGTTTGTAAAAAAACTTAATAAAACAAAGAAACAAATTAGAATGTACTAATGTTGTTATAACCGTATCAGGTGATCTTTTTTTAAAAATTCTTAGAATTTGAAATAAACACTTATAAAGTTTATTTTTTTTTAAATCTATCACTTTAATTTTTTTATCCATTTTCAATTTATTTATTCCAGTTTGATTTCCAACAATAAAAGTAACTTTTTCATTTTGTTGTTTATATTTTTTAGCTAGAGAAATAATATTTTCTTCAGCGCCACCGTCAGCAAAAGATGGGAGAAAAAAAAATATTTTATTATTTTTTTTGCGTAACATATTTTATCAAATAATTATTATAGTTTTTTTCTGAAAGATGTTTTGTAGCATGAACAAATGAATTCTGGGAAAACTTCTCATAATTTTTTTTGTTTTTCAAAAAAAATTCAATAGTGTTAGTTAACGATTGAATTTTATTTGTTTTAAATATTTTACCAAATTTTTTATTTACATAAAACCGTGTTCCACATGTGTCACTACAAATTACAGGCATCGAGTAACCAATTGCCTCTAGCAGACTAATTGATGCTGGCTCATTTGCAGCTGGTAACAAAAAAAGATGATGTTTTATATAATAATTATAAATTTTATTATGTTTTAAATTAATTACTAATTTAATGATATTGCCAAGGTTATTTTTACTGATAAAGTTTTTACATTTATAATAATATTTTCTATGCTCTATTGTAGATATCTCGCCTATTATAGTAACCTTGAATTTATATTTTTTACTTAAAAACAACAAACTTTCCAAAGCTAGATAAATAGATTTTCTTTTTTGAAATTTACTTATTATTAAAATCTTAAAATTTTTTTTTAATCTTTTATTTTTCTTTATATTAACAACAAACGGTAAAAAAAATGAATTTTTGAAGAAAATATTATTTTTTTTTAAAGGTGTCATCCATTTGGACTTAAAAATAAAGTTCTGTATCTTTAATTCTATGAGCTTAAAAAAAAATTTTAATTTACTTTTTTTTAAGTGTGAGAAATCATTAGGTGCTTGTTCATAAAAAATAATTTTTGTTCCAAGAAATTTTAAGATCAAAGCAGATATATAAATATTTAATCTTCCATAAAATCTTATAATAGCAACATCTGGTTTAATTTTTTGATATTTTTTAAAACATTCAAAAATTTTTGGGAAAAATAATATTTTAGCAAATCTTGTTTTAAAAAAAAATTCAATAATTTTAGAAACATTACTCTGAGGCAAATTAAATGGTTTTATCAATGAGTGATCTTCTATTTTTCCTTTATATAAACTATTAAAAAAAACTTTATGCTTATTTTTTATTAAATTTCTTATTATTCCAATTTGATTAGTATGATATCTTGGTGCTAAAAATAAAAATTTCACAGATTGTCTACTTTTTCTTTAAAATTATGAAACATAACAAGGGCATAAAAATTAGGAAATGATTTATTTTTCGATTTTACATTTTCTTTAATCATTGAATTCAATTTTTTGAAATAATCACTATTTTTATTTTTCTGTCTCAAATAAACTTTTTTATTTAAAGTTATATTTTTAAAATGAAAAAAATTTAACTTAAATGAGCCAAGTGTGAAAAGATTTATCTGGCAGTTTTTTTTAAATATTTTAGTAATTTTTGAAATAGTACTTAAGTTATAATGTCGATAACCATGGCAAAGGTAAGTAAACAGAGAAGAGTACGATGGAATTAAGTGAATTTGAATTATTTTTTTATCTATAGGAATTCTTCTTTGAATAATTTCAAAAAATTTAAGATCATACTTAAAGTGTTCTAAAGCACTTTGAGTGATAATTAAATCACTGTGATTTAAAAATTTTCCAATTTGATAACAATCAGCAACTTTAAATGAAATTCCTTTATTTTTTTTCCAAGTTTTTTTTTTATTTATATCAATCCCAATATAGTTTTTAAAATTTTTTTTTAATATTTTTTTTAAGAAGAATCCATATCTTCCATTTCCACAGCCTACTTCTAGAATACTTATTTTTTTTTTCAAAACTTTTTTAGTTTTTTTCCAAGGAAAAGTTAACCAAAATATATCTGATAGAATACGAGATGGAGATTCATTTTTATTAATTAAATTACTTTTAAAATTTTTTCTAAATTTAATTAATTTAATTCTTGGGTCTTTTGAGTTTGTAAATGATAGCAGGTAATTTAATAAACAAATTAAAATCCAATATATCTTTTTAAAAATACTTAGTTTTTTATCACCACTAATATTTGCTAAAAAATTTGAAGTATTTGATTTATTCATCTTACTTTTTTATTTCTTTTTATATATTTTTTAATTTTTAAAATTAAACTAGATGGAATTATTAAAGATATAAGAAATACTATTATATAAAAAAAGTTTTCAAAAAAAAAAGAGATTTCTTTTTTTATTAATTTAAGTTTATTTAAATTATTTCCTCTGTTAACAAGATAATTAAAAAATAAAGATCTTATTGCATACTTTTTATACATTTTTCCCATTATATTTTTATATTCATCATATATAACTTGCCTAGTATTTAATGACCAAGAAGAATACTTTTCAATATTCAAACCTCTTGTTACCGTATCATTACTAAAATCCATGTTATAAATTTTTTCATTAGTATAAATTTCTTGAAAATCATTTTTGGCACAAACGTGATAATAACTTAAGTACCAATCTGCCGGTTTTTTGAAATATTTTGATTGCTCTAATAAATATCTTTTATTTTTAATTGACAAATAATCTTTAAATCCTTTATTTGTTAAGTTTCTAGCGTAATGATCTTTAAAAATATCTTTTGAATTAAAAGTAGAATAACCAGAAATATTCGTATTTTCATCCTCATAACTATAATTAATTGAAATTAACCTATTGTTACTTTTAAAATAGTAGTTTGAGTCATCAACTATCTTTTTTAAAGCTCCGGGTATTAAAAAATCGTCTGAGTCTAGTAGAAAATATATATCCCCTGTGATAGAGTTAAATACATCAGACTCAAATAGTGCCGCAGGTTGTCCTAGATTTTTTTTTAAAGGAATAATATTTAAATATTTAATTTTAAGTTTTTCAAGCTCTTTTAAAGTTTCATCAGTTGATCCATCATCAATAATATAATGCTCCAAATCAGAAAAGTTTTGATCCTTTACAGAATTAATATTTCTAAGTAATTTTTCTTTTCTATTGAATGTACAAGTAATAATCGAAATTTTCATTTAGCATATATTTCAACTTCTCTCATAATAATCCATCCAGAAATCAATCATTTCATCAAGCATTTTTTCAAATTTATATTTCGGTTTCCATTTCAAATATTTTTTAGCTTTTGAAGAGTCTCCTCTTAAATATTTTAATTCTTCTGGTCTAAAATATTTTTTATTAATAAAAATATGTTTTTTTTTATTCAATCTAAGTTTATTAAAAACATAATCTGTCATTTGTTTCACTGATCTTGTTTGTCCAGTTGCTATTACCCAGTCATCAGCTTTTTTGTAGTTTAAAATAAGTCTCATAGCTTCAACATAATCTTTTGAATGACCCCAGTCTCTAAATGCATGAATATTTCCTAATTCTAATTTTTTTTCTAAACCTAATTTTATCTTAACAGCCGTTTTAACAACTTTATTTGTAACAAAATTAGAACCTCTTCTAGGAGATTCATGATTAAAAAGAATTCCATTGCTAGCAAATAATTTGTAGGCAATTCTATAGTGCTTTACAATATTAAAAGCAAAAACCTTTGCACAACCATAAGGGCTTGTCGGTTGAAATGGAGTAGTTTCTCTTTGATATCCATCTTTATCAACAGATCTACCAAACATTTCTGAAGAAGATGCTTGATAAAACTTTGCCTTTGGACAATTTAATCTATAAGCCTCTAAAATATTTACTACACCTAATGCATTCGTTTTTATTGTAAATTGAGGAATTTCAAAACTTATTTTCACATGAGATTGTGCAGCTAAATTATAAATCTCATGGGGCTTAATTTTTCGTAATAAATTATGTAATGATGACTCATTTAAGAGATCTCCATACGAAACATTAATTTTATTATTAAGATGATCTAGTCTACTTTTTTGATGTTCAATGACTGAATTTCTTCTAATTATTCCATAAACTTTATAATTTTTTTTGATAAGAGACTCTGCGAGATAACTGCCATCCTGTCCAGCTATCCCTGTTATAAATGCAATTTTTTTCATGCAATCTTCCTATCAAAGTAGTTATAAATTTTTTTTGCAACAAAATTAGGTGAAATTATATTTGAATTTTTATTTTTTATCAAATTTTTAATCAAATTTGTGTTTACTTTTCCAAAATGAAAAATTTTAAAATTTATATTAATATTATTTAAATACTCAACAGATCCCTGACATAAATTATGTAAAGCAGCCTTTGATGATGCATATAAAATATAATTTTTTCTTCCTTGTTTATATGCATTCGAGCCTATTACTATTATAAAAATTCTTTTTTTTGGTGGATATTTTTTATAATATTTAAATATTTCCCATGTTGGCATCAGGTTAACATCAAATATTTTTTCATATTCATCTGAATTAGTTCCTAGAACTCCAGATGTATTGATTATAATATCTGCCTTAACTTTTTTGAGTACATTATGAATTTTAGAAATCGAATTTTTTTTTAAAAAGTTAATTTTTTTTTTATTATAACAAAATAATTTATATTTATTTTTATTTGTTATATTTACTAAAGATCTTCCTATTCCTCCACTATAACCAAAAATTAAAATTTTTTTTTGTATCATTAGTCGATATAAACTTTATCTTTTGTATTTCCAAAAAAAGGTCCATTTTTAAATTCACAAAAAATTGCATCTTCTTCAACCATAAGTGAATGCCCTCCATAATAATTTGTAAATATATCTCCAGTTTCTAACGTGCACTCATATATTTGTTTATCGTCCAAATCATACATTTTTGCTTGAACCTTCCCCTTAAGTATTACCCATGACTCTTGGGTAACTAAAACTTTTCTTTCATAGTGATTATGTTTATGAGGTCTTGCAGAATATCCTTTTTTTAGCCTTGATACCGAAGATTGCATAAATTCTTCATCAGGACTAATATTAATTCTTTCATCAACTATGTCAGTAAATTTTACAATTGAGAAAAGCAATTTTTTTTTGTCTATATTTGAAAAAAATTTTTTAACTGGACTCATATTTCCCTACACCACTCAATTAAAGATTTAGCCCTGTTGTCATATGTATGATTTTCCATAACAAGATTATAAGAATTTTTTTTTATATTTACTATATTTTCTGAATCGCTTTTTATATATTCTAATTTTTCATAAAAATCTGATAAATCTTTTTTAAAGGAAATATAATGTAAGTTTTCCACAAATAATTCTTTATAAAGCTCTGATTCTTCTGCAAAAACTATGCTTTTACAAGCCATTGTCTCAAAATATCTTGGACTAATAAGATCTGATGGTCCAAGTGTGTTAAGCACTGACTTAGATTGAGATAAAAATTTAATATATTCATCATTGCTTATATATTTATACTGATGAAATATTTTCAAAAATAAATCGTAATATCTTTTACCAGTAAACGAATTCCATACAATATTAAACTTGTTATATTTTTTTTTTTTTAAAATTTTTAAAAATAAAATATTATTATAGATGATGTTGAAAATTTTTAATCGTAAATTATTTTTATTTTTAGATATATTTGAGTTGAAAATTAAACCAGAAAAAAATAAATCATAATCTTTATTTGCAATTAAATTTTTGTTGATTTGATCTTTATCTATAGCAAATGGCCAATACCTAAATTTTATATTTGTTTTTTTTTCATAATCTGAATAATGAGGATTATGACATAAAACAAAGTCAAATTTAGAATTTTTAATAAAATTAAGTTTTTCATTAAGAGAAACATATTCTTTATTCAAAATACAAATTTTTTTTCCTTGATAATTTTTAAAATCATATTTTGCACAATATTCTAAATCATTTAAAAATAAGTTATTTTTTTGATTATTCATCCAACTGTAGGGAGAATGTTGATTAGAAATATTATTTGTTAAGGGTTTATCTGATAACCAACCGTGGCCTACACAAACTATATCATCCTTCTTAACATCAAATTTTTTTGTTACACTATCTAGTGACAAATTTATATCAAATCCATTGAATCCTGGGCCCCATAATTTTACTTCTACGTATTTTTTAAGATGATTGTATACGTCTTTTTGATATTGGGATGCTGTGTATTTTTCAAAATTTGGCGTTAAATATAAAAATTTCATTAATATTACTTACTAATACAAAATCAAACACATGAAACAACTAAAAAATAAAAATTATTTATTTTTTAAAAAAAAATTTTTTAACAAAAAATAAAATTGAATAATAACATCTTTTTAAAAAAAAATTATGAACATTATAATTTTTACTCTCTCCAACTCCTGGAGCAAAGCTTGATAAATAGGTTGGAAATTTATTATCATATAGTCCTTTTTCTTTTAAATTAAAGTTGTAGGGATCCTTTTCAAAATGGGTATAACAAAACAATCCTATAGTTTCCAAATCGCCCCATCTATTTTTATAATCACCACCAAATGAATTCAATTCTTTTTTAAATTCTTCCCAAGGTTTTTTTTTAAATTCTAAAATATTGTATAAATTACAATTCCCAGCAGTCCAATACATATTATGCATCATAAGCTCATTATTCTCATTTACAGCTCTTCTTAAAGTTGAATTTTTTGGTATGTAATCAAATTTTTTAAGATAATCTTTATAAAAATCCCATAATCCCAAACGAGTATCTCTAACTCTCTCATTATATTTGTTCCACATGTATACAGTAGCTATAGGATTTTCCTTAAGAACATCAAATAAATCAAACTCTAACTTAGCTTTAAAATTTGAGTCATCATCTATTCTCATAAGATAATCATAATTTTCTAATTCTTTAACCAAACATCCAATTTCCCCATAAGATGTGATGTTCGTCCAAAATCTCTCACCATGTAAGTATCCTAATCTTTTTTTTGAAAAGGCCTTTTTAACATAAGGAATTTCAATTTTATTATAAAATAAATCTTTTTCATTTATATGATCTGGTACTTTATAATCTATCTGATGAAAAAAAATATTCTTCGAAATAGAGTTATGAATTTTTTCAATGAATTTTTTATTATAGATATCATCAAAATAATGAACATATACTGGATAATCATACCTATGATTCCAATTTTTATATAAATTTATTAAACATTTTTCTAATAAAAGCACTCTTGATGATAATAAATAGATAGCTGCGTTATGTTTCATGAATTCATTATTTTAAATTTAAAAAAACTTTTGAATAATTCCTCTGCCTCATTTTTTTTTATATATCCACTTTTTACACCAGGCCATTGATTAATATCCTGTAGATTAATTATAAAAAAATTTTTTTTAATTCTAAAATCATCATATTTAACTTCAATAATTTCTTTATTCTTAAAATACAAAGATTTCAAAACGGATGCTCTGTGGGTTCCAGCTGTGATTACAAATCGATAATCACTGTCATTTTTTAGTATATAACCCGAAATTTGATCATCAAAGTCTGGTTTAAATCCATAATTACCAATTAAATTAATGAGATTCTTCAATCTTATAAATCTTATTAATGGAAAAGAAATATCCTTTGGACCAAACATTCCGGGAACTAAAAATTTTTGAGGATATTTATGAAACCAAGGGTAAAACAGAGTATATTGGTTTAATTTATCTAATTTAGTATCATTTAAAATATTTATATTTTCATCAATAAAAAAAACCTCACCCAAATTTTTTGGTTTAAAATTTTTAAAAAATTTATAAAGTGATGTTTCCTCAAGATTTATTTTAGAATTCAAATTAATTTCATTTGCGGTTAAAACTAAAGGATTTATTGGATCATCTAAATTAATAGAATTATCAAATGATAATTTGTTTAAATCTACCTCAATTGTATTTTTTAAAGATTGTTTTTCTCTTTTTTTGATACTTGCAAGATAAAAGTTTTTTTTGTGTTTTTCGATTTCATCTGAATTTACATAATATAGATACTTTTTATTATATTTTAATTTTTGATATAAAAAGTTTCTTAAATTATTTAAAGCAAACAAAATCGATTTTTTGAATTTAGAATTCACACCGTTGAATGTTATATACTAATTTATTACTAACTAAATTGATTTATTATTGTTTTTAAACCAATCTATGTAAGATTTTACACCTTCTTCAATTGGAACATTTATTTTCCAACCTAAATCTTTTTTAATTTTTTGATTTGAGATCTCAATACTATCAGTTATAAGTTCACCTGCTCTTGTTTTATCAACTATATATTCCACTTTAACGTTTTCTATATTTGATGAAACCAAATCTGCTAATTCTTTGATTGTTACATCTTTATCACCTTCAAGATTATAAATTTGATTATCTGCTTTGGTATCTAGTGTCAATACATGACCATGAGCTAAATCATTAACGTTTATAAATCTTCTTTTGCACTCCCATCACCATTAATGATGATTTATTTTTTTGCCAAAGCGTTTTCTGTAAAAGCTCTCAAAACTAGTCCTGACCACGTTCTTGGGCCATAAGGTGTTCCATATCCTAAAATAGTAAAATTTAAATTTCTTAATGATTTAAAATTTTTACAAATAAATTTTTTGGCTTAGTTGGAAAAATATTTTTATTTAAATAAATATAAAAATTAACTTTAGGAAAAGATTTTACCAGTAAAATGAAATGCTTTTTAAGTTTTAATTTTGCGTCTTTAAGTTCTTTTTCATGTTTTGGATCTGAAAATTCTACTTCTGTTTTAATTGAATTTTTGATGTAATCATCGTGATAAAAGTTAAAACCAAATAAATGAATCTTTTTTATTGATCCTAAATTTGCAGCATAACAAATACATATTAATCCATTATTGTTTAGCCACCAGTATTTTAATAACGAGTCTGGTAAATATGAAAATCTTTCATATAAGATATTACTCTTAAAAGATTTGCGCTTTCCATAATGAGTGTTTGCCATTGATGCACATCTACCAAGAAATACTCTAGAAATTATTAAATTTCTTAAGATTTTAATTGAAGGTATGGGTTCAACAAAGTTTATAAATAAAAAAATTATTTTATCTTTAAAGACATTAATATAATTTTTAGGAAAATCTTTTGAAGAGAAGTTTACTAGAAAAATATCGTTTATTTTTTTAAACTTTTTATGTTCTTTAAAAAAATAATTAGTTGATTTGCCTCGTCCTAAAATTATAATTTCTTTATTAGGTGTTTTGTTTGAAACCTTAAAAATAGTTTTAAGAAAAAAACCAAGAGTAGTAAAAAAAAGTTTTCGTAAATAAAAATAGAATCTATGTTTTGAACTTCGTTTATAGTTTTGATCTATTTTGATATTATACTTTTTATATATATCCATCTAATCCTATATAAATTCAAAATTTTTTAAAATCATCTTTTATTTAACCTTTAAGATTGAAATTTATCTTATATTTAATACAACTAATTAAACAGTAAATTAAATAACTCTAATAGAGGATAAGAAAAAAATTTAATTATTATACTTCATGACTAAAGTTATATGCGAATTAGGTATTAATCATTTTGGCTCAAAAAAAAAATGTAAAGAACTGATTGATAATGCAAAACTAGCTAATGCTTGGGGCATTAAATTTCAATACAGAAATTTAGAATCTTATTTCAAGATGATAAAAAAAAATGGTGAAATAGGAAAGGAAATAATTGATACAGAAATAAAAAAAAATTACCTTAATTGTGATGAAATAAGATATTTGAGCAATTATGGTAAAAAATTAGGTCTAAAAGTTGGAATTAGTTTTTTTAATGAAAAAGATGTTGGTGATTTTAAAAATTTTGTATTTGATTTCTATAAAGTTCCATCAGTATCTGCTTTGGATTTTGATCTAATCAAAAAGTTAAATAAATTTAAAAAAAAAATTTTTATTTCTCTTGGTTCAAGATCTCATTCAGAGATTTTAAAAAATAAAGCAAAGCTAGTAAAAAATTTAAACAAAAATAAAACAACCTTATTTCATTGTGTATCAAATTACCCTTTAAATCCGATAAATTCTAATCTCAACTATATACTTAAGTTAAAGAAAATTTTTAAAGGATTTGATATTGGATATTCAAGTCATGAGAATGACATTTATAATTGTATCATAGCACTTTCAAAGAACATTAAATATATAGAGAGACACATTACACATGATAAAAATTCTAATGGTCTAGATCATTCATCTAGTTCAGATTTTAATGAGTTAAAAAAACTGTGTTTTTATACTTCAAATTACAATAAAATTAGCAATTCAAATGATAATAGAAATTTAAATCAAGGTGAAAAAATAAACTTACAAAATTTGGGAAAATCTGCTTATGCCAATAAAAGCATTGATATTAATAAAAAGATAAAACTTAAAGATATATCTTTTTTGTCACCCAAAATAAGTTTAGATAAAAATGATATATTAAAATTTCTTAATATAAAAAATAAAAAATATCTCAAAAAGGGTGATGAAATTACTATTGAAAATTTTTTTTTAGTAAAGAAATTTAACGATAAAAATAAAGTTTTTTGTAACAAAAAAAATATCTCAATACCAATAAGGCCTTCTGATTATAATTTAATGAATGATATTTTTAATATAAAAAATTATGAATTCCATTTGAGTTATAATGATGTTTTAAAATTTAATAAACATAAAATAGATAAAAATTTTCTATTAAATAAAAAATTTTCTGTTCATGGTCCAGACTATTGTGATTCAAATTATATTTTAGATATATTTTCCAAAAATGAATTAATAAAAAAAAAATCCAATTTAATATTTAAAAAATGTATTGATATTTGCAAATTACTAAAAAAATTTACTGGCTATCCAGTCTACTTAATACAGAGTTTTTCATCAGATGATAAAAATCTTAATTTAGAAAAGAGGTATAAAGAAATTAAAAAAGTTATTAATCATTATCTTAAAAAACATAAAGTTCAAATTTTACCTCAATGGTTACCACCAATTGCTTGGTATTTTGGTGGAAGTTCTAAAATGAAATTATTTTGTGATCCAAATGATTTGAGAGTTATAAATAAGTATAAGATTAAAATTTGTCTTGATTTGAGTCACTTTATTCTTTCTTGTAATTATTATAAGTCAAATTTAGACTTAAATTTTAATAAATATGAACATTTATTTTTTCACTACCACATTGCAGACGCTTCAGGTATAGATGGTGAAGGTTTAGAAATTGGTAATGGTGATTTGCTAAAATATAAGAAAAAACTGATAAAGGTAACAAATAATGACAAAATAAAAGTATTAGAGTCCTGGCAAGGTCATTTAAATAAAGGACTAATTTTTAAAAAAGAAATTTCTAAATTACAAAAGATTGCTAAATGAAAAAAAAAATTGCTTTAATAACAGGTATTAATGGTCAAGATGGTGCTTATCTTTCTGAACTATTAATCAAAAAAAATTATAGTGTTCATGGTATTTTAAGAAGATCTGCTAATTTTAAACTTGGAAGACTGGATTATTTAAATGTTATAGAAAAAATTAATTTTCATCATAGTGAATTAAATGAATTTCAGAATATTCAAAATTTAATAAAAAAGATTAAGCCCGATGTAATATATAATTTAGCTGCACAAAGTTTTGTTCAATATTCATTCGATAATCCTTTCTACACTGCTGATGTAAATTATCACGCTGTTTTAAATATGTTAGAAACAATTAGAAGAAATAAAATGGATACTAAGTTCTATCAAGCTTCTACATCTGAAATGTTTGGAAACACAAACGTAGACAAACAAAATGAAAACACTAACTTTTATCCTGCTAGCCCTTATGCTATCTCGAAAGTATCTTCACACTTTCTTATTGGTCATTATAGAAAAGCATATGATGGTTTTTTTTGTAGTGGAATATTGTTTAATCATGAAAGTTTTTTAAGAGGAATTGAATTTGTCACAAAAAAAATAGTAAATGGTTTAGTAAAAATTCTTAAAGAAAATTCCCCACCCATTCGCCTTGGGAATTTAGATGCAAAAAGGGA
>CEOF01057197.1_pt1 | contig 16452 bp, 11 predicted proteins | sample 361311 | NCBI WGS metagenome assembly CEOF01 (sample SAMEA2619667, study PRJEB7988) | marine metagenome | biome: marine biome (ENVO:00000447); feature: surface water layer (ENVO:00002042); material: "saline water (ENVO:00002010), including plankton (ENVO:xxxxxxxx)" | depth 5 m
CCCGCCAATCGGACGGGCCCCATCGAACCTCAATGGGCGCTGGGGGTGGACACAAACCGGCACGACCATCCCGCTCCTCTGGAGCGTTTCGACAGTACTAGGCCCAAACCAATATACGGGCCGCGCCTCGTAATCGAGAGTGCCCTGTTGAAGATCCGAGGACACAGTTCCTCGTAAATCAATGAGCGTCTCAATTAGATCTATAACGAGATCGACAGATCCAGGACAATCAAAGGTGCCGAGTTCTCGACTCTCCCCCCTATCGCCAAGATCGATTACCTGCTGCACTGCAATCACCGAACTTTGGGGAGTCAAGAAAAGAAAGCTACCGCAGGTCTCCGTAGAAATATTACGCAGCGAGCTATCGAGTTCTATTCCGATATTTTCCAACCCATCTAGGATCGAGTAGTCATCGGCTTCCAACAAAGACAACCTGGGATCAAGCAACATCGGCGTACTCGCCAGTTCTCCTATTGCCGCTAGGTACTTATAAACTGGACGGGTTTCAAAGCTAAATCCAACAGGAAACCCTAAAACTACGGCGGAAAACGGATCACCTCCGTATTGGCCTATTTCACTCTGATAAATTGCCGAATAAAGATCGGTATTCACGACATCAAGATCGCAATCGTTCAGCAATGCTTGAGGTGATGCATTTAGAGCCCAGATTTCTAGGAATTGATGACTCATTCCCGCTTTTAAAATTCGATCTAGCCCTAACCAGGACTCCTTAAGTTCCTTGAAAACAGGGTCCTGGCGGATCGCGTTTTGAAATTCCTCGTATAGTGCGCTTAAGTCGAGATAGAGCTGATCAAGCCCTAAAGGCTGGCTATCGGAAGACGATAGACCCTTTATTAGTCTCAATCCTTCAATAACACTCTGTAACTCAACGCTCGGAAACTGGGTCGCTACTCCATCAATTCCCTCAATATCAACGCCTCTTTTTTCGATTCCTGCGCGAATCTCCCTCTGAACCGTCTCCCAATCGCCCAGTAATCCTCCCAGGACCTTTAATGTTCCAGTGTTGAGATGCGGAACATCAAGAGAGTCGGGCACGAGCCTGCAAGCGGGGAGTGGGGAAAGGAACGACACGATGTCAGACGGCTGGTAGCGCACAAAGACCCGCTCTTTACTTCCCCAAAAGTCCAGCTCGAGTTCCAGATCTATTGATGGCGACCAAAACCCGAGCAGCTCGCGCGAGTGCTGCACACTTAAGGGTACTTCGATTGGGGCCAGCATTCCCCTGAAGTTTCCGACAACTAAGACCTTTAGACGGCTCTCATTTACCCGGTCTACGTCCGAGTACGCCCAGTCATGCGGGGGAATATAAGGCGCAGGAATATCAACTGGCATCTCGTCCCTCGGTCGGCCAACATGTTGCTATATGAGGAGGAGTTTTCGTGGGACGCTCCTGTGCCGCCTTAATTACTGCATCCTTCCCTATGATTTCATACTCTAGGTCAATATGACCCAAGCGCTGTTGCTTAAAGACTCGCGAATATTCGGGAAAATCATCCTTGGTAAGTCGCAAGGTGTCGCTTTCAAACCCTTCGAGGAATGCTGGATAGCCGCGCAGACCCTTATAAACTTTGCGTAACTCAAATATTCCAAAATCGATATCAAGACGAAAATCCGAGCATGCATGCGACCATTCGATCTGACCCTGGGTTAAGAAATTTTGATTAACCAACCGTTGCCGCGTTTTACCATTGTCACAGAGCAGCGTCATGGTGGTCTTTACCGGTTTTAATAATGCCTGCTTGTTTACCATCACCGGTCGGGTCAAAAGTTGGGTGGGATAGGTGTCCTGCATCGCTTGCAGCCCGAGGCGCCCACTGGACAGGAAGCTGAAGAAGTTCTCGGTGAGAGGAAGAGCGCGTCCACCGACTTCCTGTGGCACAAGCCCGACCCCTGGACTGGTCTTGACAAAAGGTTTCAGCTTTTGATCTAAGAAAGTCCATACAAGCCCGCCACTCTGAAACAATCGAGAGAACCTGGCACTCTCGGGGACATTGTCCATGCCAGCGAGCACCTCTTCTCTCCAGAGGGAGTCCGTCTGACAGGCGGCCTCTTCCAGAAGGTAGTCCTCGCTGACATAGAGAGGCGCCGAAAGTAAGTCCCAATATATGCGAGAGTATTTATCGCGAAGCCCCAACATCATCTCAAGGCTGCGAATTGATTTGTAACCGGAGGCTAACGCCGTCGTACCGGATCCTGGATCGTCTCCAGATAGGAAACGATCAGTGATTGTTGCGAAGGATGCGGTACGACTGTCGGCAGAGAATGCAATCAGTTCCAAAGCGGGGAGGTAGTTATCCTTATATTCTTTTGCTGCGTTTTCAAGTTGTTCGTCTCGCGCAGGTTCGCCCTTTTCCTTATCGAGCTTCTTCTTAGTTTTTACCCCTTTTTTAGCCTCTTTGCTGACCGCCTTACCAACCGCGCCAAATTTGCTCAGCATTTTTAGGCCAAGTTTCGTCAGTGTTTTGCTCGGCCCACCACCGCCTTCATCGCCTCCAAGGAGTTCAATTTTCTGATGAAAGAGAGTCAACTCTAGCCAGTCAGGCCGCTCGTCTGGGAAGAAAGATTCTTGGTTCTCCTCAGCGATAATTCGCAGTGCAGATCGATAAGGATTTCGACGCGCCGACGCCATCTGAATAATATTTCCCTGCGCCATCTCCCGATTAGTCAGTTGTGTATTGCCTAGCAGGACTGTCTCCGCGTAATCCGTCCAAACCTGGATTCGACGTTTGGAGAAATCTTTCTGTATCTCGTCTTCTGCCTCATCAAGCCATGCGCCTGTAGTACCGGTCATGCGTATTTGGTTAAAGAAACTGGTAATAAATCCAACTCCTTCATCACTCCAAACCGGTTGAACTATTTCCTCGACGGCAGGGGGAGTTTCTGCCCAAAGATCACCGCTGCTTATCTCTGGCTTAATCTTTAACAATTCATCGTTGGCAAGATAAAGCAGCCATGTCAAATTAGGATCGATTCCTGAGACGAGATCCTGGAATGATGCGGTCCAAAACTCCCTTCTCTCAGAAAGTGACACTGGTTCGCTCGAGTACTTATCCCACACCTTGCTATAAACAAATGCCGTAAAGACCATTGCCGCTAATTCTGGGTCATTCAGGGTGAGGTCATATGAAGACCCTTCTCCAAATGGGTTAGGCATTTCAAGGATTTCGCGCAGGGATCGTTTGTCCTCGATTGCGCGGATCACGTTGATCCGGTCCATCGAGTTTTTAATCACTTGTCCGAGCTTTGAGAAGGCGGAATTCTGTCGGGGGTCTAATGCGGGAGAGGTGAGCAGCCTCTGGGTTTCACTTTGTAACGCCAACATATATTGGCTCTTTGCCGCGCGAACACTGTCGAACTGCTCCTGGTCAAGGATCGCCAACAGCCTCTTAGCCTGATCGGCCCACTCCCCTTTCATCTCCTCGACCGTGGTCTGGTCGCTGGGTATCCCCATCCAAGGTATTGGGATCGGGGGCTGGACGTAACCTGCGATCTCAGCCTCCATGGTGTCGATCAGCGCTCTCTTATGATCCAGTTGTTTAATTAAATTAACTTCATAGTTCGCATCGACGGATGGCGCAAAGGTGAGAAAATCAGAACGGAGTAGATTTAAGGATCGTAGATCTAACGAACCTTCAACGGCGATCACAAGAGCGATCACTACCCAAGCAATCCCAAATCGATTTAGGACCCTTCTCCGGGTCCCACGAAACAGTCTTTCTGCAAACTCGAGAGTCGTAGTCGCTCCACTTTCCTGGGGCAGTATTCTGTCGACTAGCTCTTGGTAGAAAACAGATGCGGTCGGCCTTTGTCGGTCTTGGAGACTCTGCCGCGGTGCGAAGCTTAAAAAATACACTCCGCGAAAGTTCGGCCGAACCCGCTGCAATTCGCTTCCGGAAATTGTCTCTACGAGCGTTCCGAGATTTTTGGCAATACTGGCAATCTGCGACTGAAGTCGGATGAGAGAAACCGTCGAGACGTCGCTTTGGTTTCCCTCTGCAACGTTCAAAGCAATCTTGTTCTGTATTACCTTTCCAAGCTCGCTGATTACATCCGCAGAAAAACGCTGCAATCCTCCATCAGTACTTAAGAGGTGTACATCCTCTTGGCCGAATCCTGAGCCAAATGCTTGAGTCCGTTCTCCTTCGGATAAAAGGTGACTAAATTCTTCGAAACCCTCAAGCTGCCACAAGTCAGTAACGACTAAGAATACTGGCACTTGTATACGCAGAAGTCGGATGGCACTCTGGACTAGGTCATTAACAGATCGACCAGTATCGTGAACCCGATCGGCGGAGCCCAGCAGCAGGCCGACTGGCGCCGAAATTATCACTCCCTCTAACGGACGCTGCTCCCGATACCGGTTTAATCCACCCAATAGGTCCTGCCAAACCTTGCCCGAGCTACCTTCTTTGACGATCTCAGGTCCGCAAGAAAGGCATAGGAACGAGTCGAGGACGTCAATATCGAGCGCGGAACCTGAAGAGATGTCCGGTCCAATCTCAAGCGCGGCGTTATTGTTGTGCCTCTTGAGGTAACGTCGAAAATCCCCTGCCTCACATTCAAACTCAACGAACCAGGGAATCTGGTATTCACCACCGCGACCAATTCGGCGGCGCAGGGCTTTTTGGAGTTGTCGAAATCGATCGTCACTCGCATCTCGTGAGAAACCAAGACGCGCGAGAAGAGACTTCTCTCTTGGTTCAACGTCAAGAAGCTGTTTCGCTTTGCGCTTTGCCCTCCAACGATTTAAGAGTCGTCTTAAAACAAAAAACGCTATTACGGCTAAGATGAAATAGGCTACGGCCCGGAACGCAGACTGTTCAGGATAACCCAGTCCTAGCATTACGATGAGGACCCCTAAACTGATTGCCGCAACCAGAAGGATGATCAAAAACCATTTAAAAAATTTCATTCGCTTACCGTAAGACTAGAAGCTGCACTCATTCTTTTTACTAAACAGGTCGTTGGGGGGGGACAAGCAACTTGATCATCAGGCTATTCCCTACTGAATACTCCCCCAATCCAGGCGGAAGCCCCGTCGACCCAAACCCCAAATCCGTTTTGCGCAGACCCATTTGTAGACTCATCTATTGGGCCGGTTTGGAGAACGCCATGCGTCGCAGTCGAATCGACCACCTGCGTTATCGAACTTGAGTAATAAATAAAGAAAGCGAAAACCACCAGAGCACCGACAAGATTTGCCGTAAAGAGTCCTCCCCGTCGCCTAGCCCGATTGACCGTTCCCCGTTGTCCCAGGCCTCGGTATGCAGTAGGACACAACACTCGGTCGTTGGACCCAGCACGCCGGAGCAGATGTACTGATTCCCGAAGACCATGTTTTACTTTATCTATTGACGCGAGATCTTTGTGGAGTGCCGCAACTAATCCCGTATCTAAGCAACTTAGGTATACCAATTGAATATCAAAGTTCTCAGGTAGTGGCTCAAGAACCTTCTGCATCTCGGCAAACATCCAGTCACCGCCGGTTCGCGTCCCGAAAAATTTTTCTTGAAGCAAGTGCCCCTTCCAATCCCCACCAATGGGACCTTCTTCTGACATCAAGAGCTCGTCGATTAGGATGGTAAAAGCAAACTTTGCTGCATCGGTTTTCAAAACACCGTGCCCAGCATCCTTCGCTTCGGCCTCAGACTGCTCGAATGCATCTATCAACCTCCGTTCCAAATCACCCGCTACTCTGGGCTCGGGAGCATTCCCTTGGAGGTCTTCTACAAGACTGAGTACCGGATGGAAGCATTCGATAAGCAACATTTCTATCTTTCCCTACTTCTGAACCGCGACGAGTTCCACTGAGACCTTCGCCGGAATATTCTTCCATTCAATCGCGATATCTCGCTCATCCGCAATAGTTCTCCATACCTTTGAATCAGTATTCAGTTTAAAAAAGAATGCTTTCTCTCGAATTGGCGCACCAGCAGGCCGCGAGGGTGAAAACTGGCACGGGAGGCCCGATAGTGAGAAGCGAATCAGATCTTTCATTTCGCTCTCGGCTGCTATTCGGACATCGGACTGAAAACCTGGAACCCACAAATTTTCGTCGTCCGAACTCTCAACCATTAGGAAGAAATCTACGTTGTCGACGAAGAAATGAGATGGCACCTCGGTATAAAGGCGCTCTCCGCCGACATTGGCAAATGGTACGACCAGCTTAGCGGTGGGCGTCAGTTCATCAAGGAGAATTGGAATTATGTCGAGCGCTCTCCGGAAGCACGCCGCAGGATTCCCATGATCATAATTAAGCAACTCTGAAGATCCCCCACGATAGCTTCCGGTAAGATCGATGAGGTCTGAAAATGTGCTGAGCCTGGCTATCAGAACATTCACCGCTTCAAACAGAGCGCCAGGGTGCACAAAAGGGTTACCCATCTGATGCCTCATACTTGCCGTGCATTCACTTAAGGCTTGCATACCCGCCATCAACCTTGCCTCACGCCGCCCGTATTCCATGGAACTACCGTTGAACGTATTTTTAATCTCCTCCAATCCGCGCGCCGCAGCCATCACCTGTTGGTAAAACTCCTGGGCAAGCGATTCCAGCACGTCGGAACATCGTAGATTGCTAGTTGGGAAAGAAAACTTCGGATCATGCTGCACAACGCCATCGTCCATGATGAGTCGCGCAACAGGTAACAACTCATAATCACTTGCCGCATCTACATCATAGTTTGTGAACAATCTAATGTTGTATTCAATGAGGTCAACCTTCACGGACCTGTCGGCGTCGTTGAAGTCAAGTAACTCAAGTGGTGCACTGTTGCTGCTGCGCGCGCCGCGCGCGCTGGGGGCTACGTTTGGAGCGGAGGGGTTATAACGCCTAAGGCCGAGATAGACTTCCAGCGGTCTAGAAGAATCCGTCCACTGGTCAGCAAATTGAAGATCTGGTGCATTGCAGTTACCGGGGAACTCAAGAAACGTCCCGTCCGGCGTAACCGCTGTCATTGCCTTGATACGCAATGTTCCCGCCTGAAGCAAACTGTTGTCGAGCTCTAATTGAGCGAAGCCCCAAGTGTCGTTGGGTACTATCTTGAGAGCTTCTCCTTGCAGTTGCGCAACATGGTTGGTCAGATACTGGAGATGTTGGGATTCCAGAAATTGCCCTGAGTACCATTTTGGTTGCCTTCCATAATTCATTATCTCAACTCCTAGTTCGCCGTTCGTCAGTCAAGTTAGACGAGTAGCGTTTCTTCTTTCTGCCCGGTACTTCAAGCAACTGTCCGTGATGACAGCCCTACACCTCGGCCAACCTGGACTCAGGGGACATTGTAAAGAAAACGACCCAACAATCCGGGAGCCTCAAGCCAAAACCGAGTAGATGTGGTTTTCTCCGAATCTATTTCCTGCGAACCCAATCTAAGTTCAATTAGCTCATAGGGCGCATACATTGGAGTATCGTTGTGGAAAAGCGCTATCGGATCCGCGTGATAAGTCCGATCGAGAAAGATCGGTGTATCAAAAACCAACAAAGACTTGTTGGGCTTTAAATCATAGTAGCCGGCAACGATCGCTAAATGTTTTGACATCTCTCCGCGAGTTAACACTACCGTGGAACTTGATCCTGGTTGAACCCTGAACGTGTCTATTCTTACTATTGCCGGGTCCTCAACATCTCCTTCCAGGATTTTCTGCAGGCCAAGCGAGCTTTTGCCTAGGTTGGAAATGATGCCCCGACTACTGGCCTGCAAGAATCCTATCGTCAATCCGTTATTTGTACTGCCAAACCAGTTTAGATCTGGGTCAGCAACGATTTGAACCGTAATAGCCCCTTTTTGCTCCGGTAGATTTCCAGCGGTAACCTGACTTAGCTTCAGCGGCTTGGTAACTTCTACAGGGCGGGTAACACATCCAACCAACCCGACGCAGATTAAAAGTAGCCCTATGATATGTAGCTTACGTTTCATCAAAATCTATCAAATAAGTCTCTAGGCTAAATCGCCTTCTGACGTGGGCACCTGTTCGCCGGATCTTTTACACATTAAATCTGCAACCTGAGAGGCGCGCTGATTGGTCTCTACAAAACCGCGACAGGCTGGACGGTCCAATAACCGCCCAGCCTGTTTTTTAGCGAAAAATAGAGTCAAACTACGTTTATTATTCGCCGCTCCAGGTATCCTCAAACTCCGTTCCACCAGGCTCATGAGATGCAGTTACTTTGTTGTAAGCAAAAGTGACCGTCTCAGAAGCGGGCATATTATCGGTTGAGGGGTCTAAAATGTTAGGCGAATTTATCTGAATATTCGTTACTTTTGCTCCCTCGATAACGATCTCATAAAACGCCTCGGGGTCACCATCCCCTCCGATGTCCCCAGGCCTAAAAAATGAGAATGTGCACTCCAAAGGCGTCGGGTTGGTTAAGGCCTGCGCTAACAACGGCGATGAAGCGTCGAGATGCTTCTTAATCATTAGATGTTGGAGCCGACGGTTTCCCGTGATCTGGCCCGAAAGTGAATCCGTGGGGACAAACATTCCCCAACTGAACTCGAGTACAGAGATCTCATCTTCGTGTTCCGTTACGGCGAATTGGCCGATACTATCTTCTGTGCTTGCACCATCAGAGACATCAGGAATTTCCAAATAAATATTGTAAGCCAAACTACTTCTCCTTAATTAAAAGAGTTGTCAATTGAATTTGAACGGTAACAGGAGCTGGCCTGAATCGGTGTGATCGCAATCACGTTCTGGGTCGAAACTTAATGCTAAAGAACAAATCTAGGGCCCCTGCTGCTGTCACATTTTTGCCACTACACTTCTGCGGCTTCTCCTCCAGCCTCGACCGAACCCGTGAGTGATAATGTGAAGTTCGCTCCCATAAACTTAAAGTGCGGCGTTACTTCCATGCTAATTGCAAACCAACCTGCGCTCGAAGGAATATCTGAAACCGCTATTTTTGCGTTTCGTAAGGGTCGCGAGCTGCGCATTGCCGATGGCACGTTTTCCTGGTCAGCGACGTAACTTCTGATCCAGCGGTTCAACTCGGCCTCTATTTCGCCGCGTGACACCCAGCCTCCTAGGTTCTCTCTTTGAAGCACTTTTAAATAGTGGGCTAATCGAGTCACAACGAACAGATACGGCAGCTGCGTCCCGAGTTTGTAGTTCAATTCTGCTTGCTTAGCTTCTGCGTCTGATCCAAAAAATTTGGCTTTCTGAATGGAGTTTGCTGAGAAGAAGGACGCATTGTCTGTCCCCTTACGCAATGTTAATGGCGCAAAACCCAAGTTGCTAAACTCGTATTCGCGGCGGTCTGAGATTGGAATCTCGACAGGACCTGCTACGAAAAATTTACCGTCTCGATCATATACATAGGACGGAAGACCCGTAACTGCACCACCACTTTTTGGGCCAATGATATTTGGACACCATCGGTACTTAGCGAAGGAATCAACCACCCGCGTGGCGAGAGCAAATGCAGCATTACCCCAGCAGAAGTCATCTCCTTCGACCGCATTCTCTTCATAGTCAAATTCTGAGATCTCATTTTGCGAACCGTAAGGTGCGCGCAATAAAAACCTTGGCAACGTGAGACACACGTTACGCGAGTCTTCCGCACTCCGAAGGCTGTTCCACGTTCGATATGTTGGGGAGTCAAATACAGACTCGAGGTCTTTCAGTTTGTAGAGATCACTCCACGAATCCAGGCCCAAGAAAGCGGAGCTCGCTGCAGAAATAAATGGCGCATGGGCCATGCCTGCAACATTCGCCATACACTTAAGCAATTCGCAGTCAGTTTCATCTGGACCAAACTCGTATGCCCCGACCAATGCACCGACCGGTTCACCTCCGAATTGACCATACTCATCGGTATAGACCATTCTGTGGAGGGTTGAGTCAGTAATTTCGGAAGCGTCCCCAAAATCTTCAGCGAGTTCATCTTTCGTGACATCCAAAATCTGTAACTTGATGTTTTCGCGGAAATTTGTCCTCGAAACCAGAAAATCTAGCTGACGCCACGCCGATTCGATCGCCTTGAACGATTCGTGATGCAGTACTTGATCCATCTGCTCACTGATTTTTTGATCGAGCTCCGCGATAACGGCGTCTACCAACCGCCGGTCCACCTTAGCCGCACCATTTTCCTGGGTCGATGCTCGCTCAATTAGAGCGACGACTGCCGCCTTTGCCGAGTCAACCGAATCATCAGGAAGAGCTAGACCAGAAGCTCCTAATACCTCATCTACAACAGCTGTCTTAACCATAATAAAAATCCTTTTGAATCTGTTTTCTTAGTTGACTATTTGCTAGAGACTTTCTCGTCGATCAACTTTCTGAAGTCCGAGGAGTTACCGATCGGGGCACGTAGGGCCTTCAGGGCATCACGTAGCCCCAGCATCTTTTTGAGTTCCGGGATTTGGTCGATAACCGCGGAGGGATTGAGGTCTTTCATGTTGTTGAACTCTAAGCTGACTTTAACCTCGCCTTCTCCGGTAAGGGTATTGGGAACTGAGTATTCGGTTGCGACATCCATAGATGCCATCACGCTGTCGACCGAAGGCGAGCTTATTTCGGACGCACTTCTGTCCGAAAGACGAGAATCTTTTCGGCCATGAAAGTCTCCAAGGACCATCACCTTTAGCGGTAATTCGATCTGCTCTTTACGGCCACCTGTAGCTGGCTGATAGACGATATTAATCCGCTCCTTCGGCGCTACCGCGCTGTCCAAACCTTTTGCCATCTGATTATCTCCTGTTGTAAATAAAAAGTTCTACGACAAAGGGCCACAACCCTACTGCCAAAGAAACATGATCTGGGAATTAACTCTAGGAGCCAGCTTCCCTACCGGATTCGTATCGTCACTATTATTTGTGACACGTTGAAGACACGACGCCACTACATCGGGCAAGCAGTTCAACTGACTCTTAAACAAGCGTCTCAAAAAAATATCCACGTTCGATTTTTACATTAAACCAAAATTTGTCAAGCAACTAACTCTTAAGAAGCCTGCGGCCCCTCTGCTTTTGGAATGATTCCATCGAGAAACCGATCCCCCAATGGTGACGAAGTGTCCTAGTCTCCGAACTGTCTCCAAGACTCCAGAACATTTCGCTCGTCTTTGCGAACACTCCTATTTAGCGGAGTCAGATTCGCAGAGTAAGTGTTTATTCGTGCACTGCACTGAAATAGGGCAGCATTCCCGGCATAGGAAACCCGTTCACCTGGAGGAACCACCCTAGTTTTTTTACTAGGATTCTTTCACGCCAGTGTACTTCTTGTCGGAAGCTCGAACCTCGTCCCACGGATTTTTGCCCCGTCCTTTCAACTGGTTAACAAGTAACGAGCTTTGTCCGGTCAGATAAATTACCACGTACACACATGTAACCGAGAAAAGCAGCGGCAAAGAAGTGGTCAAGCGGCCTGTCATTTCGATCATCATGATGATCGCTGACATGACTGCTCCCACGACTCCCGCCATCATAGCGCCCATACCCGCTAGCGCATACAAGGACAGGCTTGCGGTCTCGACGCCGGCACCCTCGACCATCAACCCAACGGCTAAGCCAAGCATCGCTCCCATAAAAAGACTCGGGCCGAATACTCCACCATTGAATCCGAACGCAAAGCTCACAATAGTCGCTAAGAACTTAAGGGCTAACAGGATCAAGCACAGCGAGAAAGCGATTCCGCCGGCGACTGCCAGCTGAGTCTCATAACCACCCAGACCAAGCACTGACGGAAAGTAGAATCCGATCCCGGCTAGGACCAAACCGCCCAACGCCGGCTTTAAACGGTTGTCTATCTTCACATGCTTACCAACCAGTGCAACTGCCGCCGGTAAGGCGCGATTGAATGCGATTGCCAATCCGCCGCAGAGCAGTCCGATAATTCCAAAAAAGATAAACTCATATGGGTTCACGAAATCCGGAATGATTTCACTCGGGATGATGAAGTGAACATCCAAGAGCATCGCAGTCTCCGAAGCCGCTACCGCCGCCGCAGCGATCGGTATGAACTGATATAGCCGCCACTGCCGCAAAACAACTTCCTGCACAAAGATTACCGCTGCCAGGGGAGATAAGAAGGAGGCAGAGATTGCAGCCGCCATGCCCGCACAACTAAGCGTCAGCCGCTCCTGATCATCAAGTTTCAGCAGTGCCCCCAACCCCGATGCAGCCGCTGCACCAAGATGGACAGCAGGGCCGAACCGGCCTACAGAGGCGCCTGCCCCAATCGAAACCGCACTAATCGCACCGACAGTCAAACCTTCTTTGACACCAGTGGCGCCCTTGTTGAAGTGGACATCTTCAATTACGTGAGATAACCCTCTGTTCGCCCTGTTTGGCATCAAGTAATAAGTCATACACCCTACGATTAGACCAAAAACGACCATAACGACCACGTTAAAAGGCCGCAGAGTCGCATTTTCAATCCCTTGCTCTTTTGCAAGATCCATCAATGGCGTGCCATCAACGTTGAATAACGCTCCATCGTGAAAGTAGGTCTCAGTCAGGCCGATACCCATCAGCAATAGCTTGGCGAGGCCCGCTGCAAAAATCCCTACAATGATTGAGAGCACGACCATGCGCAAAATGCTCCATCCCATTTTTGGACGTGTTGCCGCTTGGCTTAGATTTCCTTTGACTGATTGTGTAGTCATCGTTTTTTGTCTCACCTCTTTCCAAGTGTTACGAATTTTTTTATCAACTCTACAACTTCATCAACAGGTGTATCGCTCGCCCACCATCGGGAGATATCTTCTTACAGAAGATTTCCGTATCGTTTAGTTCTTTATTCAGTGGGTTTAGGTCGTTCTAGGCGCGCGGGCTTTTCTTCTTTATTTGGCGAGCTATCGATCGTTTCTGCCGAAATTAGTTTTTCGCCCGCGTGTTCCCGCATTATTCCATGACATCGTTCAATCATTACTCCAGACGCATTGTCACCGCCCGACCGAAGAGCATTCGCTTTAGTGAAATACTCGATTGCTCTTGAAAGATCTCTGACAAGGTACGCCTTCAAACCTTCTTCGTATATCTGAACCCACTCTGGGATAACTGGAGGCCCCCATCCATCATGCATTTCGAGCAATTCATAAACATCGACCGCTTCTGTTTTACCCTTGACTATTACCTGATCTAAGCGTCGCACGATAATTTCGTATCGTGCGAATTGATACGTTGTTGGACTAATCAGAATTGATGTTCCGAACTCTTTGTTGAGACCTTCCAGCCGCGCCGCGAGATTAACCGGATCCCCAATTACCGTGTAAGACAGCCGATTGTTCGAGCCGAAATTTCCAACAAGCATGCGTCCAGTACTAATTCCAAAACGTGCGGAGAACGCTATATCGTCGCTTTCTGCAGACTGACGCGCCTCTGCTAGGGCGTCTCGGCAACTGACCGCAGCAGCACACGCGTCGGTCGCGTGGTTTTCGTTGGGTATGGGGGCGCCCCAGAACGCCATGATAGCGTCACCGATATATTTATCGATTACACCGTTGTTGCGATAGATCCGATCGGACATTGATTCAAAATAGGTGGCAAGATACTCTGCAAGTCGAAATCCAAGCTTTTCAGATATAGTCGTGAAATTAGCAATATCCGAAAAAAATACCGTCAAGGTGCGGCGCTCTCCGCCAATTGCTGCAATCTGGTCCTTTTTAAGAAGTTCTGGAAGCAACTCTCTCGGCAAATAACGACCGAATGACTCCAGTCCTGTTCTCATTTTCTCCATGGATCGAGACAAAGACCTTATTTCGGATACTGCACTAGGCACATTCTCTACATCGTGGAGGCGAAATTGTTCAATCGAACCCATTTGGTCGACCATCTTATTTAGCGGTCTAACAAAGACAATTCTTGCTGCGATAATCGAAAGCACCGACAGAACGACAACTATAATTCCAAGCAGAAAGACCAGTACCTCGTTGTTCTTTTCAATGGTCGAGAGAAACACACTCGCCGGAATAATCGTCCCAACAACCCAACCGAGTCGAGCCTCACCACTCAACGTGACATAAAAACGTTTTTCGGGGTTGAGTGGATCGGCAATCAGGGCTGTGGTCGGTTGATCTAGATTTACTGTGGGAACTTCCCCGCTCGCTAAAGCGTCACTAACCAGGCTAAGGTAAGGATTCGTCGCCTCACTAAGGAGGCGTGGTCTAGGCTTCACGCCGGGCTCATCCGAAGCAAAAACGACCTGCGCCTGATCCGGAAAAGCAACCATACTACCGTCCGCTGTCATGATGAAACCGGTACCCTCGCGTAATGCTGCTGAGTCGGCGGACGGGCTGAATAGTGTTGCCAGAAACGTTGAAAGCCTTTCTAACTCCAAAGCGATACTAATCACGTCTGGCGATTCAGATGACGCTGTTCTCGGGAGCGCTTTGGCTGTGTTGAGTCCTGGTTTGCCGCTTGTTGAGAAAACGTAAAGATCCGTCCACACGATAGCGCCGGGCTCAGCAGAGGCACGCTTGTACCACGGCCTCTTCCTTGCATCATACTTTTTCTTGGTTAATTTTTGACCGAGCGGAATATACTCGCCATCAACAAAAAGAAACTTCTGAGTATTACGCAGATCAAACTTACGCTTGGAGTGACGGCTATGAACCACTCTAAAGTTGACAGGATCAGCCCGTTGGACACCAAAGAAGTTTCCGTCAGAGAGGCCTAAACTCAGCCACGAGAAAGACGGATTTGCTTTTAAGATCGAAAAAAAGACTTGTTCTCGCTGCGCTGCATTAGACATCATCTTCGGAGATGCTACGAACAGCTGGTAGATCGACTCCTGAGCCCGCTCAGCTGATTCCAGCAAATTCGCAACTTCTGAGACAACGCGTAAAGAGGTTTCCGCGTTGATCTTCCGGGCCAGATCATCGACATTTTCCCTCGCCGTTGAGTCAAACGGAACAAATATCACAAATGCTGTTGTTAAGATAATCGTGAGCGAAAAAATCAGAAACAGATTCTGGAAGCTCAGGCCGAAGCCTGATCTGGTGGCTTTCGTTTTTGAGGCGCTCTCCCCTTCAGACTGCTTTCGCGAGGGTGCTGCTGGGTTGTGTTCGTAGATATTTGCCAAAACAGTATGCCGTGATTTGAGGGACCGGGCTTCAACGCCGGGTCATAAAGGGGACGACTGATGCTAATTTAAGCTTACAACTACATTCTTCCCTTTGCTGCGAGCAATCTCACCCGCGTTCCCATAAATCGTTGAAGCGCGTTCTACGAAAAAAAACGGGACTTTCATTCCAATATCTCGTGACTTCAGAAAACTTATTGCTATATCCGGCGGCTCGACAAGGCCTACGGGGAGGTCGCTTACGTTAGCTTTTCCAGTAAGCACATTTACCCCGTAAATCGCAGCCAACTGCGCGTTGCTGTCGAAGCCAACACCGATCGACATAACAGCCGTATCGTTCCCCGGTTGCACTACATCCGGAACCACACTCAAGACTGGGACAGTACTCGAGTGGGCATTAATCGTGGCAATTTCTCTAAAAACAGACGTACTCCCAGTAACCCAGAAAATACTTTCTTCCAAGGACGGATCTGAAGAACGCATCTGCGCAACAGCCTCTGGCACCATTTTTGATAATTCGACCGCCGCTTCTTTCTGACTCACGCCTACACCCAAAACCTGAATACCGTTTTCTTCGCCCCATTTAACCAGTGGCTCATACTGAGTTTTAATAGCGCTCTTGTTCTCGTTTGCAAAAAGCACAGCAACGTTCTTGAGGCCGGGCTTTAGCTCCTTTAAATACTTGCCCTGCAAGCCAACAGGAACATTCAAGGAGGTGAATGCCATATTGCTACCGCTACCGGAATCATAATCAGGCATCTGACCCAACATCACCGGATCTTTGGCGCATATTGTGACTACTGGAATCTTACCGCCTAGATAATTCTTATAAGCGAACTTCGCAGATGAAGAGCCAGTTGCGAAAATCAGATCTACCTTAGATGCTTCTGCTGCAGCAATCACTTCCAACCGCTTTGCGGTGTCTTTTTTCATCAATGCAACCTCGACCTCAGGAAACAATCCGCGATCAGCGAACACCTTGAGACTTGTACTTAAAGCAGTGTTGTAAGCCGAGGATTTTTTTGGAAAGATGAAAAGGACTTTTTTGTCAGCCGCTCTTGATGACGAGTTGTCTGCGGACTCGACGTCATCCGCCATGACGAAGCGGACTCTATCCGGAGCAATCTCACGCGCATCCCATGCTTCAGTCACATCGGAATCAACCTTCAGCCAAGATGCAACAGCAACTTGAGCAATCCCAGAATTTGCGAGAGCTGTGCTTGTGATTAAGTTAAAAGCTGCAAAGCTCAATACACAGGCGAGCAGTAGATTGATCCTTACTCCCGTTCTACGAGTCCCAGGCGGATTTAAAAGTGTCATACGATTTCCTTTTTTCAGTGAGAATGAAAGCTTTTTGATAATTGCTATCACATCATTCCTCAATGCTACAGGTCTAAGGTTACAGGTCTA
>CEOF01023814.1_pt1 | contig 16364 bp, 17 predicted proteins | sample 361311 | NCBI WGS metagenome assembly CEOF01 (sample SAMEA2619667, study PRJEB7988) | marine metagenome | biome: marine biome (ENVO:00000447); feature: surface water layer (ENVO:00002042); material: "saline water (ENVO:00002010), including plankton (ENVO:xxxxxxxx)" | depth 5 m
AACTAAAATTGTAAAAGTCCTAAAAGACGCAATTCATGAAGGTGGCACAACGCTTAAAGACTACAGTAATGCCGAAGAAGCTCCTGGCTATTTTAAGAAAAAATTACAGGTTTATGGTCGAGGAAATTTAGAATGCTTTATTTGCAGAAAAAATTTAAAGGAAATAAGACTGGGGAATAGATCCACAGTTTATTGTGTTAGTTGCCAGAATTAAAATTTCTTTTTCATCTCTTCTAAAGAGATAGGATCCACAAAAGAAGATACGTCGCCACCCATTTTACAAATTTCTTTAACCAAGCTTGAACTTACAAAAGAATATTCAGTTTTAGGCGTAAGAAAGACGCTTTCTAATTCAGGCATCATAGATCTGTTCATATTTGCCAATTGAAATTCATATTCAAAATCAGCAACAACTCTAAGACCTCTTATTAAAATTTTAGCATCATTATCTTTAGCCAAATCAACTAATAATCCAGAAAAGCCAATAACTTCAACTTGATTATTTCCATCAAAAATTCTTTTTGAAATATTTATTCTTTCTTCTAGATTAAAAAGAGGATTCTTAGTTTCGCTTTCAGCAATTGCCAAAACAACTTTATCAAAAAGTTTACATGCTCTTTCGACTAAATCTATGTGTCCTTTGGTAATAGGATCGAAAGTTCCAGGATACAAAGCCTTATGTGACATAAAGATATTATATTCTATTTATAGAATGATAAAACTTATGACAGTGCAAATAAGACCTTTTCTAATTAGAAAAGGTCATTATTCATAACTTTGTTCCAAGCTTTTATGAAGTCTTTCTTAAACTTCTCTTCAGAATCGCTTTGAGCATAAACTTCAACATAAGCTCTCAACTGAGAGTTAGATCCGAATACCAGATCAGCTCTGGAAGCAGTTCTTTTCTTTTCGCCACTCACTCTATCAAAAGCTTCATAAGAATTTCCAGTACCATTTGGTTTCCACTGAACTCTCATATCCAGCAGAGTTTTAAAGTACTCATTAGAAAGCTCGCTTGAATTTTCAGAAACTAGACCATAATCACTCGCTGTGATTCCCAAAGATCTCATTCCTCCTAAGAGGACTGTCATTTCTGGAGCTGTTAAACCAAGTAATTGAGCTTTATCAAGCATCATTTCCTCAGCAGTTACGTTAAGTCCAGAACGGTGGTAGTTTCTAAAGGCATCAGACAAAGGTTCTAAGTATTCAAAAGATTCAGGATCTGTTTGCTCGTCGGTAGCATCTCCTCTTCCTGGAGTAAAAGTAACGTCCATACCTGAAGCTTTTTCAATCGCTATATTACCTGCAAGAACAATGATGTCTGCCATCGAAACTCCGGTCTCATTAGCAACGCCTTCATAGGCAGAAAGAACTTTCTCCAACTGTTCGGGCTTATTAACCTCCCAATCTTTCTGAGGAGCTAGACGTATTCGGGCACCATTAGCGCCGCCTCGCATGTCGGAACCTCGATACGTGTATGCGCTAGCCCAAGCAGTCTCAGCCATTTCTTGAATGGATAAACCTAAATCCGAAATTTTTCCTTTGACAGCAGCAACATCATAATCTGAATTACTTTCACCAACTGGGTCTTGCCAAATAAGATCTTCCTCAGGAACTTCAGGTCCTATGTAATTTGATTTTGGACCCATATCTCGATGCAGAAGTTTAAACCATGCCCTTGCGAAAGCATCGGCAAACTCATCAGGATTTTCATGAAATCTTTTAGAAATTTCTTTGTAACTAGGATCTTCTTTAAGGGCAATATCTGTAGTTGCCATTATTGTAGGAACTTTTTTTGATGGATCATGAGCATCAGGTGCCATATCTTCTTCTTTTTGATCTACGGCATACCATTGATGCGCACCAGCAGGACTTTTGCCTAATTCCCATTCGTAGCCAAAAAGTAAGTCGAAGTACCCGTTATCCCATTTGATCGGATTTGTTGTCCATGCACCTTCTAAACCACTGGTAATAGAATCTCCACCTAAGCCTACTCCATGCTTATTAGTCCATCCTAAACCCATTTGCTCAATAGGCGCTCCTTCGGGTTCAACTTCAACTAAATTAGCATCCCCTGCACCATGACATTTTCCAAAAGTATGACCTCCAGCAACTAGGGCCACAGTTTCATAATCATTCATTGCCATTCTGCCAAAAGTTTCTCTAATATCGTGTGCACTTGCTAAAGGATCCGGATTTGCATCAGGTCCTTGTGGGTTTACATAAATCAAACCCATTTGCACAGCTGCAAGAGGATTATCAAGTTCACGCTCACCTTTATAACGCTGATTTTCTAGCCATTCTTCTTCTACTCCCCAAAGAATATCTTCTTCAGGACCCCAAATGTCATCTCTTCCCCCACTAAAGCCATAGGTTTTTCCGCCCATAGATTCTATAGCAACGTTTCCCGAAAGGATTAAAAGATCAGCCCAGCTTATTTTGTTGCCGTACTTTTCTTTTATAGGCCAAAGTAATCGTCTTGCTTTGTCTAGATTGCCGTTGTCAGGCCAGCTATTCAGTGGAGCAAACCTCATTGCTCCTGTGCCTCCTCCGCCTCTTCCATCAGTACTTCGATAAGTTCCTGCTGCATGCCAGGTTAGACGAACAAAAAATGGACCATAATGACCATAATCTGCAGGCCACCAGTCTTGTGAGTCTGTCATCAAATCGTTTAAATCTTTTTTCAAAGCCTGGTAATCGAGTTTTGAAAATTCTTCACGATAATTAAAATCTTCACCTAAAGGATTAGATTTTCTATCATGCTGATGAAGAATATTTAAATTTAATTGGTCAGGCCACCAATCTTTATTTGATTGACCTGTTGAACTGTTGCTTGTCATTGCCCCATGCATTACAGGACATTTTCCTTCTGTATTTTCAGACATTGTATTTCACCTCATATAAAAACAAATTCTTGATATATTAAACTATCTTTTAATGTATTGATAAAGATGTATATTTCTTATTTAATGTTTCAAAAAATTGAATGTAAATGATTAGCCTAAAACAAATTAATTATGCGCTTGCTGTTGAAAGTAAGATGCATTTTAAAAAAGCAGCTGACAAGTGTTTCGTTTCCCCATCGACGCTTAGTAACGCAATTTTAGAAATGGAAAAACAATTAGGATTTGAAATTTTTGAAAGAAATAATAAGAAAGTGATGATCACAAAAGTTGGTAAAGAAATTTTAGAGAAGTATAAAAATATAAAGCTTCTAATGGAAGATATTCAAAAAATTTCTGAAAGTAATTCTAAAACTCTTGCACACCCAATTACTCTTGGTGTTATTCCAACAATAAGTCCTTTCTTACTTCCTCACGCAATTCAAACTTTAGAAAAAAAATTTCCGGATTTAAATCTTATTATCTCTGAAGGACAATCTGATGATCTCATTCATAAAGTAAAAAATGGAGAATTAGACATGGCTGTTGTTGCCTTGCCATACAAATTACAAGGATTAATTCCTATTAAATTTTGGTCTGAAGATTTTTTTTGGATTACAAAAAAAAGTGATCGACGTTCAAAAGCGAAAGAAATAAAAGCTAGTGATTTAGAGTTTTCAGAATTACTCTTACTTGAAGATGGAAACTGTTTAAAAGATCACGTTCTTTCAGCCTGTAAGATGACGAAGAAGAAAAGCAACATTTCTTTCAAGGCCTCTTCTTTAAATACATTGGTGCAATTTGTAAAAAGTGGTTTGGGAACAACTTTGGTACCAAAAATGGCAGTTAATCAGCTTATGTTAGGTAATAATGATTTAAAAAGTCTTCACTTAAAAGGAGAAGGGCCGCATAGAGAAATTGCTCTGATTATTCGTCCTAGTTATGGAGGAATTCAAGATGCAAAATTATTAGGTTTGGAATTAAAAGAGATTTTAGATAAGAACTTTGGATAAACTTAGCTAAGTATTTTTTGCAATCTTTACTCTAAGTTTTAAGATTTGTCTTTTATTAGCTGCTAAAACCGTAAATTTAAAGTTTTCTATCTCTATAGAATCATTTACTAGAGGAATTTTTCCAAAAGCATTTAAAACGATTCCCCCAATAGTGTCGAAACCGATAGACTCAAATGCACTTCCAAGACGCTCATTAAAAGAATCTATTTCTGTCAAAGCAGATACATTGTATTCATCATCAGTTAATTGGATAATATCTTCGGATTCGTTGATGTCTGTTTCATCTTTAATCTCTCCTACAATTTCCTCTAAAACATCTTCGATAGTTACGATGCCACTTATTTCTCCGAATTCATCCACTACTGCTGCCATGTGACTTCTGTTAGATTTGAATTCTTCAAGAAGTACATTTATTTTTTTACTCTCTGGAATTAAATTCACAGGACGAATCACTTCGGATAAATCGAAGTTCAAATTTTCTTCTTGGCCTAGAAGGCCTGGACCAAACTTCAATAAATCTTTTGCCAACAAAATACCTTTAATTTTTTCTTGAGGTTCGTCAAAAACAGGAAATCTTGAATGAGCTGATTCTAATATTCTAGGTAAAAATTCTTCAAGAGTTTCCGAATCTTTAATCGAAATTACTTGAGTCTTTGGAACCATAACTTCTCTGACTGCGGTAGAAGAGAACTCTATGGTTTCCTCCATCATATCTAAGACATCTTTTTCGATGAGATTATTTTCTTCAGCATCTCTTAAAACGGAAGTTAATTCATCCTGATTGGAAGGCTTGAAGGAAATTCTTATGTGAAAATCCCTAAAATAATTTTTTATTCTTTGAATTAAGCCCAACTTTGAAGGTTGAGCATTCGTACTTGGAGGTTCTTCTTTCATTTTTTAATAAGGCGCCTCATTGAGACAGCTTGAAATAATATCATTTTCCAGTTTTTCCATCTCGATTTGTTCGCTTTTTTTCTTATGATCAAAACCTAATAAATGAAGTACCCCGTGAACAATCATGTGTTTAAGCCTTGTTTCCAATTTTTTTTTATAAAGTTTAGCTTCTCTTTCTATTTCTTTAATACAAATGGCTATTTCTCCAATTAACTGCTCCTCTTCTTCGGCGAATTCTAAAAAATTTGAAAAAGCTAAAACGTTGGTTACACCTTGTTTCTTATAGAACTTTTCGTTGAGCATTTTCATCTCTTCTTCTGAAGTGTACTTAATGTTTATTTGCTTATTTTCAAGATTTTTATAGTCAATTTTTTCTAGAACACGATCTACAAGCTTTACCACCTCACTTTTTTTAAAAGGTTCTGGAATTTTTTTAAAATGATTATTAATTAGTTCAATCTTCATAATCTTGAGGTTTTTTTTCGTAAGCTTCGATAATGCTTTGTACCAAATTATGTCTAACAACATCTTTAGAGTTAAAGTGAAAAAATGATATGCCTTTTTGTGAGCTTAAAATTTCAACGGCATCAGCAAGTCCGGACATTTTTTTTGAAGGAAGATCTATCTGAGTAATATCTCCAGTGACAACAGCCTTTGAATTAAAGCCCAAACGAGTAAGAAACATTTTCATTTGCATAGAAGTGCAATTTTGAGCTTCGTCTAAGATAAGAAAAGCGTCATTTAAGGTTCTTCCTCGCATATATGCTAAAGGAGCTAATTCTATATTTCCTCTTTCAATGAGTTTATTGACTGTTTCAAAGCCTAACATTTCAAATAAGGCATCATAAAGAGGTTGCAAATAAGGATCTACTTTTTGAGCAACGTCTCCAGGTAAAAAGCCAAGTCTTTCCCCGGCTTCCACTAAAGGCCTAGTTAAAATAATTTTATTTATCTTCCGGTTAATAAATAAATTTACGGCCACTGCCACAGCAAGATAAGTTTTTCCTGTACCTGCCGGTCCAATACCAAAAGAAATATCGTGTGCAGAAATAGATTTAATAAAATCTTCTTGAGATTTATTTCGAGGAATAACTTCTAATTTTGGTGTAGACAAAGAAAAAGTACTTTTAGATTCTAATTTAAATTTTTGTTCTTTATCATTTGGCTGATTCAAAGCTTTTGAAATGAAAAAATGAATTTCTTTAGGAGAGATATCTTTTGATTCATCTGCAAAACTAAAAAGCTCTTCAATAACATCTCTGCCTTTAGAAATGTTCTGATCTTCGCCTGAAAGAGAAAAAAGACTTCCCCTATTTTTAATTTTTATAGATAGGGAATCTTCAATTTTAGAAAGATTTGAATTTATTGGTCCACAGATAATGGATAACTTTTTTGAGTCTTCTGACTCTAGTTTGAACTTTAATTCAGACATAAATTAATTAATTAATCCTCCTAAATATAAACCTCTTAAAGAATTTGGTTTCGCTTCCACAATATCAAGGTCAATGAATTTACCAATCATGTTTTTTGCTGATGAAAAGTTAACAACTCTATTGTTTTCTGTTCTCGCTTGAAATTCTCCTGGGTTTCTTTTCGAGATATCCATTACTAAGCATTTTTCATTGGTCCCAACCATTTTTCTACTTATTTGACTTGAATAGTTATTTAACTTTTCTTGTAAAATATTTAACCTTTCTTTTTTTTCGAGTGGACTAACATCATCTTCCATTTTTGCTGCAGGAGTATTTGGTCTTGGGCTGTAGATGAAACTAAAAGATTCATCAAACTTAACTTCATCAATAATATCAAGTGTATTTTGAAAATCCTCTTGGGTTTCTCCCGGAAATCCAACTATAAAATCTGAAGAAAAGCTTATTTCAGGTCTGTTATTTCTAATTCTATCGACCAATTTTAAATACGAATCTCTGCTATACCTGCGCCTCATGAGTTTTAGAATCCTATCAGACCCACTTTGAACTGGTAAATGGACGTGACTTACTAATTCTGGCGTGTCTTTATAAAGGTCTACAAGATCATCTTTGAACTCAAAGGGATGACTCGTTGTAAATCTTAAACGCTCAATGTTTTCAATATTTGCTGAATCTTTGATTAATTCTGCAAGAGAAGATTTTTCTCCATCTTTTTCTCCCTTAAAGTTATTAACATTTTGACCAAGAAAGTTTATTTCCCTTACGCCTTGATTAGCTAACGAAGACACTTCTTCTAAAATATCTTCAAAAGGCCTGCTGACTTCATGACCTCTAGTGTGAGGAACAACACAAAATGAGCAATATTTATTACAACCTTCCATAACAGAAACAAAGGCTGATGGACCATCTGCATGAGGTTCTGGAAAGTGATCGAATTTTTCAATCTTCGGAAAAGATATGTCTAATTTTCTCTTGCCATCCAGAGAAGATTCTTCATATAAATCTGGTAACTTATGAAGTGTTTGAGGTCCAAATACAATATCAACTGCTGGGGCTCGTTTTGAAATTGCCTCTCCTTCTTGACTTGCTACGCAACCTCCAATGGCAATTTTTAAATTGGGATTCTTTTCTTTCAAAGATTTCCAACGACCTACTTGATGAAATACTCTTTCCTGAGCTTTTTCCCTGATAGAACAGGTATTGAGAACTAACAAATCAGCTTCGGCCTCGTTTTCAGTAGTTTGAAAATTACTTTTTTCTCCAAGTAACTCCAGCATTTTTGCGGAGTCATATTCATTCATCTGACAGCCGTGTGTTTGAATATAAACTTTCTTCATATATCTTTAGGGACAGCAATTATAAAGAAAAAGTGAAAAGAAGCAGTAAAAAAATAATTATTTTTTTGCAAAAAATTCATCACGGTAAAACCGTAGTTCATTAATGGATTCGAAAACATCGGCCCTAGCACGATGCGCTACTTGCTTGGTTTGTTGCATTACGACTTCAGGTCGCCAACGCTTAGACACTTCTTTAAAAGAACTTACATCTATATTTCTATAATGAAAATATTCTTCTAGTTGAGGCATATATAAGGTTAAAAACTTTCTATCATGGTGGATAGTATTTCCGCATAAAGGAGATTTATTTTTACCCACGTGTTCTTTAATAAAATTTAGAGTTCTCATTTCAGCATCTTCTTGACTAATTTCACTGTTTTTTACTTCATCTAATAGTCCTGATCTGGAATGATGATCTTGATTCCAATCATCCATATTGTCTAGAAACTCTTCGGGTTGAGAAATGACGATATTAGGCCCTTCTTCTACTTCGGTTAAATCTTCGTTAGTAATGGCAGTAAATATCTCTATAATTCTTTCAGACTGTGGTTCTAGACCAGTCATTTCTAAGTCTAGCCAAATTAATTTGTTTTCCATATGAATAATTTACAATAGTATCAGATTCTAAAGAAATGAGTAAAAACGAAAACAAAGATACAAATTTTGGCTTTAAAAAAGTTAATAAGGATAAAAAGCCAAAAATGGTTAAAGGCGTATTTGACTCTGTTGCTGAAAACTATGACCTAATGAATGACTTAATGTCTTTTGGAATCCACAGATTATGGAAGCGCGGTACGATAGAACTTACAAATTTAAGGGAAGGAGATACTGTGCTGGATGTAGCCGGAGGAACGGGAGATTTATCTATATTGATGTCTGATTTGGTCGGGGAAACTGGAGAAATCATTCTAAGTGACATAAATGAAAGAATGCTAAAACTGGGTAAAGCAAGAAGTCTCGACAAAAATAAACTTAACATTAGAACTACTGTTGCTGATGCTGAGAATCTACCTTTTTGTGATGAGAAATTTAACTGCATAACCATTGGTTTCGGAATTAGAAACGTAACAGATAAAGATAAGGCCTTAAAGGATTTTTATAGATGTCTAAAGCCCGGCGGAAGATTATTAGTTCTAGAATTTTCTAAACCAGACTTGCCGGTGATATCAGATCTTTATGATTTTTATTCATTTAAAATTTTACCGAAATTAGGAAAGTTTTTTGCTCAAGATGAAGAGAGTTATCAATACCTTGCTGAATCGATAAGAATGCATCCTTCTCAAGAAGAATTTAAAAAGATGCTTGAATCAGTTAATTTTAAAAATGTTTCCTACGACATCATGTCAGCTGGAATAGTAACGCTTCATTTAGCTCATAAATAATATGGCTATTTTTAGTCTTATTCGTATTGCATATATTTTTTGCAAACATAGGCTAGACGAATTACTAGATCCTCTTGGAAATAAAATTTTATTATTTATTTTATTTTTATTTCCAAAAATATTTTTTCGAAAGAGGAAAAAAATTGAACATCGACTAGGCGATGCCTTAGAAGAAATGGGACCTCTGTTTATTAAGTTTGGTCAGCTTTTATCCACTAGACCCGATCTAGTTGGAGATAAACAGGCTTCTGCTTTAAAAAAATTCCAGAACAATCTTTCCCCTTTTTCTGAAAAAGAGGCAGTAAAAATAGTTGAAAAAGATCTAGGAAATTCTTTAGATGAAATTTTTGAGTCATTTGATAAGAAGCCACTTGCTGCAGCATCAATAGCACAAGTCCATGAAGCAACTTTAAAAAATGGTGATACCGTCGTAGTAAAAATTGTTAGACCTGGCCTAGATAAAAGGATTTCAACCGATGTTAATTCGATAAAGTTTCTAGGAAATCTAGCTGAAATATTTCTCTCAGATGCAAGGCGTTTGAAATTAATGGAGCTAATAAGGGAGTATGAATTAGTTATTACAGCTGAAACAGATTTAAAAAAAGAAGCAGCAAATGCAATCCAAACGAAAAATTATTTTAAAGACAATAAACTTTTATACATTCCAAAGGTTTATCAAGACTTTTCTTCTTCGAATGTAATGACTATGGAAAAAATATCAGGAATTCCAGTCACTGATATGGCAACGCTTAAAAAGAAAAAAATAAATTTAAAATCACTTGCTGAAACAGGAGTAAAAATTTTTTTCAAACAACTTTTTGATGATAATTTTTTTCATGCCGATATGCATCCAGGTAATATTTTTGTTAACGAAACAAGTCCAGAAAATCCAACTTATGTTGCAGTTGACTATGCAATTTGTGGATCTTTAACTGAAAAAGAGCAGCTCATTATTGGGAAAATGCTTTCTGAGATGTTCAATAAAAACTATTTAGGTGTAGCCAAGACAATGATAAATGCAAAGTGGGTCGGCGAAGATACTAAAGAAGTAGAGTTAGAAGTAGTGGTAAAAACAGTTTTAGATCCTATCTTTGAAAAACCTTTCAATGAAATTAAATTTGGTGAAATGTTACTTTACTTGTTTGATGCAACAAGAAGGTTTAATTTATCTCTTCCCACTTCCCTATTATTGTTAAATAAAACACTCATAAATATAGAAGGTTTGGGAAGACAAATTTATCCAGATTTAGATTTGTGGACAACAGCCAAACCTTTTATACAATCGTGGGTTGCAAAAAAATATAGTCCAAAAGCAATGTTTGAGAGATTTAAAAACGATTCTTTTGCATTAGCTGAGAAAGCTTATGAACTTCCTGAAAAAATAGAAATCATATTAGAAAACTTATCAAATTTAGAAGAGTACAACTCTGAAATAAAAAACTTAAAAGCAGAAATTAAACAGTCAAAAAACAACAATAAATTTTTCTATCTAGGCATTGCCGCTCTGATATTAATCGCCATAATAGTTATTCAATGAAAAATATAATAGAAAGGTTAAGCGAATTACTACAAGAGCGCAGAAATGCTGATCCCAGCTCCTCCTATGTGGCAAGTTTGTACTCAAAGGGAAATGGAAAAATTATCGAAAAGATTTCAGAAGAAACAGAAGAACTTATAGCGGAAATTAATGACAGCATTGAAAGAAAAAAGGTTATTCATGAGGCAGCAGATTTATGGTTTCACGTCATGGTATTATTAACTAATAATGGAATTGATCCTTCTGAAATTCTTAAAGAATTGGAACATAGAGAGGGTCTTTCCGGAATTGAAGAAAAAAAGGAAAGGAAGGAATAAATGGGATTTGGCGGAATAAGTATTTGGCAATTGCTAATCATTCTTGCAATTATTATTTTAATCTTTGGTACAAAAAGAATTAGAAATCTAGGTGGTGATTTGGGTTCTTTCGTAAAAGGTTTTAAAAAAGCTGTTAAACAAGAAGACAAAAATCTAGACGACAAAAAAGAAGATTAAATGTTCGATATAGGATTTTTTGAAATCTTATTGATAGGTATCATTTCATTACTTATTTTGGGTCCAAAACGCTTACCAGGATTCCTCACGAAATTAGAAGAGTATGTAAAATTAATACGCTCTAAAGGGACTTCTATTTCGCAAGAAATAAAACAAGAAATCTACTCAGAAGATTTTGAAAATAAAGAAAAAAATAAAGATGACTGAAAAGAGTTATCTGGAACATTTAAATTCTCTTCGCAATGTTCTATTAAGAAGCTTAGGGGCTATTGCTTTGATCTTTTTTATTTTGGTTTTTTTTAGAAATGAAATTTTTCTCATTTTTGCCAATCCCTTAACTCAAATCTTACCTGCCAATTCTTCAATGATCGCTACTGGGGTTGTATCACCCTTTTTGACTCCATTAAGACTTACTTTCTATGTTGCAACATTTATAGCTATTCCCTATTTACTTTTTGAATTATGGAACTTCATTGCGCCAGGATTGTACAAAGAGGAAAAGATAAGTTTTTTTGCCGTTTTATTTTCCAGTATCGTCTTATTTCTTGCAGGTATTTGTTTTGCTTTTTTTGTTATTTTTCCACTAATTTTTACTTTTTTTGTTCAAGCTTCTCCTTCGGAAGTCTTGGTGATGACCGATATCAATGAATACATTGATTTTATTGTCAGAATTCTTTTTGTTTTTGGGTTTGCTTTTGAAGTACCAATTGTTTTGATACTTATGATTTGGTCAGGAGTTACAAATACTCAACAGCTCTCTAGTGCTCGACCTTATGTAATCATAGGATGTTTTGTTGTGGGAATGTTTCTCACACCTCCTGATATTTTTTCGCAGGCTCTTTTGGCCCTTCCTGTCTGGCTACTCTATGAAGTTGGAATTATGGCGGGTAGATTTTTTATAAAGAAATAAAGGGTTATCCTTCTAAATTTTCTGACCACTCGCCTTTTGCAGCTAACATATTCATTTTAGCTCTGTGGCTGAAGGCCTCTTGCGCGGCTTGCTCGTTATCTTGTTTGCCGCTCCAAGTTTTGAGAGCAGCCTGTTGCAAAGCTCTGCCATAAGAGAAGCTTAGCTTCCAAGGATTACCACCAATTTTATTCATGGCATCCAAGTGAGCGGTTGCATTTATATCGGATTGTCCTCCGGATAGAAATGTAATTCCTGGTAGATTACTTGGCACATTCTCCAATAAACAATTGAGCGTCATTTCTGCTACTTGTTGGATTCCTGCTTGTTCCAAGCTTTCATTACCTGAAACTACCATGTTAGGTTTCAAAATGGTTCCTTCAACCAAAACATTTTTTTTTGCCAAAGATTCAAAAAGAGTACTCAAACATCTTTTTGTTGCGTCTTCACAAGATTCTAAGGAGTGATTGCCATCCATTAAGACTTCAGGTTCAACGATTGGAACCATGTTATTTTCTTGAACTATTTTTGCATAATCAGCAAGAGCATCCATATTTGCTTTTATGGCTTCTTGAGAAGGCAAGCCATCAGAAATTTTTATAACTGCGCGCCATTTGGTAAATTTAGCACCTAATTCAAAATATTCTGCACATCGTTCATTTAGTCCATCTAAACCTCCAGTAATATTTTCTTCAGGAGAAGAATCGAGGGGACTAATACCTTTATCTACTTTTATACCGGGAAGAGCTCCTTGCTCAGAGATTACTTCTCTCAAAGGAGTGCCGTCTTTTGCAGCTTGTCTTAAGGTCTCATCAAATAAAATAACCCCGCCAATGTTATTTTTCATGCCATCTGCACGAAATAGCATTTCACGGTAATCTCTTCTTGAATCTTCTGTTGATTCGGTATTTATTGTTGCAAATCTTTTACCAATCGTTGGAGTGCTCTCATCGGCGGCTAAAATGCCCTTTCCATTAGAAACAATATACGATGCTATTTCTTCTAGTTTCATATTTTTATCCATTATTCTTTTTGATTATTTTATCTATACAAGGTAAAGATTTATTCTCTATATATTCTAAAAAAGCTCCTCCTGCAGTGGAAGCATAATTTACAGAATTCATTAAATTTATATTGGCAAAAGAAGTGATAGTTTCACCGCCGCCAATAATGCTATAGGCACTTGATTGTGACATAAGCTTAGCAACCTCAGAGGTTCCTTCTGAAAATCTTGAATCTTCAAATTTCCCTAGAGGCCCATTCCAAAAAACTGTTTTCGCTGAAGAAATGTGTTTTTGAAAATAATCAAGTGATTTTCTTCCTACATCACAAATAGCTTCATGGTTTTCAACATTATCGATATGCTTTTCTAAAACAGAATCGTTTGAAGTATCAAGTACAACAACATTTTCCGGCAAAACAATCTTATTATTTTCAGTTAACTTTTTTGCTACCTCTATATATTCTTCTTCAAACAAAGATTTCCCAATATTCTTTCCCATTGCTAAATAACATGTATTTGCAAGTGCGCCGCCGATAATTAATTTATCCACATAAGAAGTTAAAGAATCAATTACGTTAATTTTTGTTGATATTTTAGATCCTCCAATAATACCTATGAGAGGTTTTTCAGGATTAACTAAAATCTTTTTTAAAGCTTTTAATTCATCTTCAACTAAAAAACCAACACCGGCTTCGGAGATTGAATCAATTACAGCAAATGTTGATGCTTGTTTTCTATGTGCCGTTCCAAAGGCATCCATAATATAAATATCGCTGGATTTGCCCAATTGCCTTGCAAGTTCTTTGGAATTGTTTTTTTCACCATTAAAAAATCGTATGTTCTCTAACATTATTATTTTTGTAGCTTGGTCTAAATCTTCCAATGAATTTGCTATGGGTATAGGGATATCTAAAAGTTGAGATAGTCTTTTGGCAATTGGTTTAACTGAGAACTCAGGTTGAATCTTTCCAGACTCTTGTGGTCTACCCCTATGAGTTATGATTCTTAAAGATTTTGCGTGCTCTAATAAATATTCAATGGTAGGCAAGGCTCTTACCATTCTTTCATCATTCAAGATTTCATCATCTCTAATTGGAATATTAAAATCTACCCTGAGCAGAACTCTCTTACCTATTAAGTCAAAAGAGGATAAATTTGAATTTGTTAAATCCACTTAAATTATTTTTTCTATTTTTTTGATGACATTTGAAACAGTAAAACCAAAATGAGTCATTAGGTCATCGATTGGGGCAGATTCACCAAATTTATCAATACTAATTATTTTATCTTTGTCATTGCAATATTTATTCCAAAAATCTCCTTGTCCTGCCTCAATAAATATTTTTGGAACTTGGCCTAGAGTATCTTTTTTATAATCATTTGACTGAAGATCGAAAATTTCTGTGCAAGGAATTGAAACTACTCTGCAATTTATTTTTTTTGAATGAAGCTCTGCTTTAACTTTCATGGCTAAAGTTACCTCAGAACCTGATGCTACTAATGTGACTTTGGGCTCTTCTGCTGAAGATAGTTCATAGCCTCCCTTAGAAATTTGTAAATTATCTTTCCTTTTTTGAGCATCAAGAGATTGTCTGGATAGAATCAAAGCAGTTGGAGATGAATTTGATTCTAGAGCAAATTTCCAAGCGTAGGCTGTCTCTACTCCATCGCAAGGTCTCCAAGTATAAATACCGGGAGTTATTCTCAACATAGATATATGTTCAATTGGCTGATGTGTAGGACCATCCTCTCCAACCCCTATAGAATCATGAGTATAGATATAAATTACTGGTAACTTCATTAATGCAGACATGCGAACTGCATTTCTCGCATAATCTAAAAAAGTCAGAAATGTTCCTGCATAAGGCCTTATACCTCCATGGAGAATCATTCCATTCATAATTGCAGACATACCAAACTCCCTAACACCATAATTTAGATAATTTCCATCTCCATCAATTGTTAAGTGGGAAGTTCCTTTCCATTCAGTATTATTTGATGGAGAAAGGTCAGCGGAACCTCCAATCAATTCAGGCATAATTGGACCTATAGCATCTAAACAAATACCGGAACATTTTCTACTAGCATAAGAGTTCTCGTCTTTATCAAAGTCACTTATTAAGTTTTGAATGGTTTTATCTAATTCTTCAGGCAAGTTGCCATTAATTAATCGTTCTAATTCTGCAGCATCCTGAGCAAAATTATTTTTAAAAGTTAAAAATAATTCTTGCCACTTTTTTTCTTCAGCATTGCCAATTTCTTTATGGTCCCATTCTTCATAAATATCGTCGGGTATTATGAAGGGCTCATGATGCCAGTTTAAATTTTCTCTAGTTAATTTTATTTCTTCCTCTCCTAAGGCAGCCCCATGTGCATCAGAAGTTCCAGATTTGTTCGGGGAGCCTTTTCCAATTTCTGTTTTACAACATATCAAGGTTGGTTTATCTGATTTTCTTGCTGTTTTAATAGCTTCATCAATACTTTGAAAATTATGTCCATCAACGTTGGCAATAACATTCCAACCATAACTTTTAAACCTTTCTGGAGTGTTATCGGTAAACCATCCTTCTACTCTTCCATCAATACTTATGTCGTTATCATCATATAAAACAATCAACTTATTTAGTTTATGGGTACCTGCTAATGAACAAACCTCATGGGAAATACCTTCCATTAAACAACCATCGCCACAAAAAACATATGTGTAGTGATCAATAATTGGAAAATCAGGTTTATTGAATTTTTTTGCTAAGATTTTCTCGGTCATAGCCATGCCAACCGCATTGGCAATACCCTGGCCTAATGGACCAGTAGTTGTTTCTACACCGGGAGTAACATCGCATTCAGGATGGCCAGGAGTTTTTGAGCCTAATTGACGGAAATTTTTTATTTCTTCAATTGGTAAATCATATCCTGTTAAATGCAAAACAGAATATAAAAGCATTGAGCCATGTCCATTTGAAAGGACAAACCTATCCCTATCAAACCAATCAGGATTGGAAGGAGAGAATTTTAAATGTTTCGACCAAAGAACTTGGGCAATATCTGCCATTCCCATTGGCATTCCAGGATGTCCACAGTTTGCTGCTTGAACAGCATCCATGGATAGTGCTCTTATTGCATTAGCTAAATCTTGTTGATTGGGCATGAATTTTTTTGCCTATTTTCTACTATTTCTTATTCACTTCATAGTAGAATTCTGTTCGTTTAAAAAATTAATCTTATGTCTAGTTATAAAACCTTTACTTCCGAGTCTGTATCCGAAGGTCACCCTGACAAAATGTCTGATCAAATTTCAGATGCCATTTTAGATGCATTTCTAAAAGATGACCCTGAATCAAGGGTTGCTTGCGAAACATTAGTAAAAACAGATTTGGTTGTCATTGCCGGTGAAATTACTTCTGATGCAAAGCCAGATTTAGAAAAAGTCGTTAGAAAAGTAATTAACGATATTGGCTACGATAATGATGACGTTGGCTTTAATG
>CEOF01005228.1_pt1 | contig 16267 bp, 22 predicted proteins | sample 361311 | NCBI WGS metagenome assembly CEOF01 (sample SAMEA2619667, study PRJEB7988) | marine metagenome | biome: marine biome (ENVO:00000447); feature: surface water layer (ENVO:00002042); material: "saline water (ENVO:00002010), including plankton (ENVO:xxxxxxxx)" | depth 5 m
ATGACCCATAAAGAATTTTTTAATATTCTTATTGGTAATCCTCCTCCCGAAGTAGAGCTTGAAATAGAAATAAAATGCAGAGAGGTAAAAGAATTACCTGATTTTGTTATCAAAGACTATTGTTGTGACCTTGTAAAACAAATAAGACTACAAGATATGTTGCTAATGGCTTCACTTATAAAGATTTCTGAAACAGAAACTAGAAATTATCACCTTGAAAAACAACTTAGACAGTATAAAAATCAAAAAAAATTAGGATTATTAGGTAAAATTAGATATATTTTATTTGGCAAACGATCAAAAAAGTGATTATATTAAACAAAAACAGTAGCTATGACTAACAAAGACTTAAAAAAGTTAGAAACTCTGCATAGTGTACTAACGCAAACACTATTAGATAAAGTAACAAGTGCTGATGTAAAGGCTGGTGATCTAAACGTAGCTAGACAATTTTTAAAAGATAACGGTATTGAGTGTATTCCTACAGAAAAAAATGGTTTAGAAGATATTATGAACAACCTACCAGACTTAGAAGTAATACCTGTTAGTGAATTATAATTGCAACCACTACCTAAAAAGCTACACGACTTTAGATATTTCTTAATTATTACTTGGAGACATCTAAACTTACCAGATCCTACTCCTGTTCAGTTAGATATTGCTGAGTATCTACAATATGGAAATAGACGTAAGATCATACAAGGATTTAGAGGTGTAGGTAAAAGTTGGATTACATCTACCTATGTAGTGTGGCGACTTCGTATGAACCCACAGCTAAAGTTTCTTGTGGTTTCAGCTAGTAAAGAAAGAGCAGATAACTTTTCTACATTTACTATGCGACTAATAAATGAAATGCCTTTATTATCAGGACTAATACCACAAGATCATCAACGTAACTCTAAAATTAGTTTTGATGTTGCACCTGCACAAGCTGACCATGCACCATCTGTAAAATCCTGTGGTGTTTTAGGACAGATGGCTGGATCTCGTGCTGATGAGGTAATAGCTGATGACGTAGAAGTTCCTAATAATAGTTTTACTCAACCTATGAGAGATAAACTTGCGGAAGCTGTAAAAGAATTTGACGCTATATTAAAACCAAATGGCAAGGTTACATTTCTTGGTACACCACAAGTAGAAAATAGTTTATATCTAACGCTAGAAGAAAGAGGATATGAGACTAGGATATGGACTGCTCGTTACCCTGACCTTAAAAACAACTATGGAGATAGACTCGCACCTAAATTAGCTCAGAAGCTACTAGAAGAGATTGTAAAGCCTAAAGATCCTGTTGACCCTGATAGGTTCTCAGACATTGATTTGATGGAACGTGAAGCATCTTACGGACGTTCTGGGTTCAATCTACAGTTTATGTTAGATACTACTCTTTCAGATCAAGATAGATACCCATTAAAGCTGCGTGATCTTGTTATTAGCTCTGTAAACCAAGAATATGCACCAGAAAAGGTAATTTGGTCTAATTCTCCTGAGTATGTACTGCAAGATTTACCTTGTGTTGGCTTCAATGGTGACAGATTTTACCGACCAGCCCAAGAATTTGGTGATTTTATAGAATATACAGGCTCAGTTATGTTTGTTGACCCCTCTGGGAAGGGAAAGGATGCCACAGGTTATGCCTGTGTAAAGATGTTAAACGGTAATCTCTTCGTTACTGATGCTGGTGGTCTTGTCGGTGGTTATTCTGACGCTGTTTTAGAGAAATTATCACGCATTGCCAGAGACAATAAGATTAATACTATCCTTGTTGAGCAAAACTTCGGTGGTGGTATGTTTGCTGAACTGCTAAAACCCTTCCTTATGCGGTATCATCCCTGCGAAGTGCAAGACGTTAGGAACAATAAGACTAAAGAATTACGCATAATAGATACTCTAGAACCTGTAATGAACTCTCACCGCCTGATAATTGACCGTAAAGTAATAGAAAAAGACCTCCGTTCTAACTCTCAAGAACCTCCCGAAAGAAGATTAAAGCTACAACTGATCTATCAAATGTCCAGAATATCTCGTCACAGAGGTTCTCTTGTACATGATGACATTATAGATGCTCTGGCTGGTGCTGTTGGCTATTGGACAGACTATATGGCTCAAGATGAAGATAGAAATATTAAACAACGTAAGTCTGAACTAATGATGACCCATCTATCAAACTGGGGTGCTGCTATGAATAACACCGTAACACAAACCGCTATGGGGATGACTCCTCAACAAATAAGAAATTCTAACCACAACAATGATGGTTTCTTAACTAATTCCTATTAACACTCACTATAGGATAAGTGACTGAGCAACACGCACTCTCCACTATAAGGGGGTCATCTGGTCTGCACCCCCTTATATATATACTTAGGATTCACCCTTAAGGTTCTAACCTAAGTTTTTCTGCTTCTGCTTATCTAAAATAATTTAACCGCAAAAATTTGAAGGGCTTACGCATATATGTAAAACTAAATTTACCCCATTTGCTATATAAAAAAGTCAAAAAAAAGGTAAAAATATATAAAAATTACTGCAATAACTAAGGTTATAAATTATATACAATAATTTTTTCCTATTAATAGGGTTATTCTGTTGTTTTTCTCTATATGTTTGTAAGTAATCGTTGATTTTTTTGGGGTGGTAGGTGGGGTGAGTACTAATAGGAAAGTAGTACTGAGTAGTACACTTTGTTTGTAAAAGGCATTTCTTGTAAAGAGTTGCAGTACAATGGATAACAAGAAAAGTAGTACAAATTAACTAGCGTACCAGATAAGCACTTTTTTAATTTTTAAGGAATAAACAAATAAGAAATAAGAAAGAATTATTAGCAGTATTAGAGACAATTAATGATTTATATGTAATACTATTAATAGTTAATATTTATTATTAACTGTTGCTCAATTCAATTATCAAACAATGACTACATCAGCACCTCGAAAATCTAAACAGCAATATGATCCTAATAAGGGTTATGAAGAGCTTGCTAATTCTCTTATAGAACTAATGGAAAAAGGTGTTAATCCTTTCCGTAGGTCATGGACTAGGGAAGCTCAACATACTAATTTCTTTACTGGGGATGAATACCAGAATGGAAACTTAATATGTTTAGAGATTGCCAGAATTACCAGAGGATATAAAAGTCCTTATTGGATGGGGTTCGGACAGGCTAAGAAAATGGGCTTATCTATTATTAAAGGATCTAAAGGTTCTATTATTCTACGACCAGTAGCAATAAAGAAAGAATTACTAGACAATTCTGGTAAGCCTGTAAAAGATGCTTTAGGTAATCCTGAATTTAGTGCTTTTACTTTATTTACGCCTTGCAGAGTTTTTAATCTTGATTGTTTTAAAAAGACAGAAAAGGTAGAAAAAAGATTACAAGAATTAAATAAAGATGTAGCAGTCCAACAATGTCCAGTAAGTGCAAATGAGTCTATAGCTATTAAGAAATTAATGACCTATAGAGAAACTCATAATATAAACTTTAACGAATCTGGTAATCAGGCATTTTATGATCCTATTCTTGATTCAATAACAGTACCTAATAAAGAAAGATTTGAAAGTATTTCTTTATTCTGCTCTGTTACTGCACATGAGTCTGTTCATTCATCAGGTGCAAAAGTAAAAGGACGTTTAGCAAGGGTTGGTATTACTGACAAAAAAGCAACCTTCGGTACGGATTTATATGCTACTGAAGAATTGATTGCTGAACTAGGTGCTTTCCTTATATGTAATGATCTACAAATAGATTCTAATAATGATGTTCATGCTTCATATTTAGATGGATGGATCAAAAGACTAAGAAAAGAACCGAAGCACCTTCTAACTGTTATAGGTCATGCTGTAAAAGCTAAGAATCTTATATTAGGTTCTTAGTTCTTTTAGATTCTCTCTTATTAGCAGTAGTTAATTCTACTGCTAGTAAAAGGGATTCAAAACCCTTAATTGCTCATTTACTACTTATTCACAATGAACTTATTTGATGCTGTACCACACTTTGTAAAACAAGAATTACAAGGTGTTGATATTGATGAACTTTCAAGATTTGAATATTTAAAATATTTAACTCATATTGAAACTTTAGTTTGGAATGAAATTTCTATTACTAATAATGCTTTTAATAGAAATCAGGTTTTAACAATGATACAAAACGCTTCAAATTTAATACAAGAAAATCCTAATAAATTTGAAGAATTACTAGGCTAGGTTTAATTTTACTAACCCTTTAGTATTTACTAAGGGGTTTTTTTATTGCCTTTTATTATTTAATGCTTGCAATATTGCTAACATTAAGCTAGGTTAGGTTTGCTCAATCATTTATTTTTATTATTATGTCTGCTTATTTAGTCTCAGAGGATCAATTAAACGCTTTAGCTACTCTCTACGGTGAGTTTTATAAAGCACCTAATTATATTGATTCTCAGCAAGCAATAGACAGAGCTTACTACTTCTCACCATTAACCAAAAAATTAGAAAATTGGGAATGTGAACAGATAGCTAGGTTACACTTAAAAGCAGCAAGCGAAACTCATAAGGGTTTAGCAGTACACAAGGTTGTATTTGATCATCTTCTAGACGCAAACGTAGATAGTTTAAAAGCACTTTATTCTAGGGATGCAGAACTAGAAGATCCTACTCAAAGAATGTGGTTTAATAACTACAAATTTAAAAAATCATCAACTATTACTAAATGGGTAGCTGAGAAAGATCCAAAAGGTTTAATGCAATGTTGGGGGATGCTTAAAAACTGGGATTATCAAAGTTGTGAAGATCCTAGTTATAGAGATACAGCAGCGTTCCAAATGAAAGGACAAATTGAGTACGCAATTCTTTATTTATTAGAAAAGAAATTATGCGGTAACTCTGCTGTCTGGGGAAGTTGGGAAGATCCACAACTAGACTCTCATGTAGTCTGTATTTCTGATATGTTCGCTAAATGATGTATAGTTAAAAGCGAGCAACACTAAGCAAGCCATCCGCAAGGGTGGTTTTTTATTGGTAATATTAAACATTACTTGCAATATTATATATACTAGGTTAGGCTAGGTTTGCTCAGTTTATTTTATCTAACAATGGCATTTAAAAAGAACCTAGAGTGGCAAACCGATCAACGCTTGATAGGTCAAAAGCAACTACTAGAAGAACATACAAAAGCAATAGAACAAATTGAAAAAACTATTGCAGAATTAAAAGAACTAAAACAAGTATTAAAGGAGGTGCAGTAATGAAAAAATTTATTGACATACCAAAAGATGAGTATTTTAAAAAAATAACTAAATATCAATGGGAGTGTCCTTTTGATCGTTCACTTTCATGTCAAAGTGTTATTAGAAAAGATCCATCTGACGGTCACTCATACTTTATTGCTTCAATAAAAATGAGAGTTCCAATTAATAAAAGAGATTGGAGTGCAGAAGATGATTAAAAAAATCTTTGCATACAAGTCAGAATTACATGGTAGGTGGTTCTGGCTTTCTGATGACTATGAATTAAGGTCGCATCCCTTTATAGAAAAGTCTATGTTTGAATCTACTTATTTATCCATACCTGATAGTACAGGGGATTATGTTGTTGATTGGCAATGCTTTTTTGATCTTGATATAGAGCAACATCAAGAGCTAATCAAGATACAAAAAACTTTATTCTGTTTTGAGCAAATGCAAAAGCAATTAGACAATACAGAATTAAGGCACATACACATTTTAAAATTGGAGGATTAAATGCTTAGATGTCCATACTGTGAAAGCACCGATAATGTTTGTGTAAGCACCATTAACAGGGCTACAATCAACGGTAAACAACGTCAGGTTAACTACGTTTGGAGAAGAAGAAAATGCTCATCATGTGATAAAAAATTTACAACACATGAGAAGTCAGAGCAAGAATGGAATAAAGAAAAATATTTAGATTTATTAGAAAAACTTTAATTTTTTATTATTATGCTCAGTCAACAATCCAGAGGTACAAAAGTGCCTACTCTTTCGCAAGCTACTTTTATTTATTACAAAAGAAGGCTTAATGGTTTATCAAGTGCTGGTGATTATCTCAAACAAATGAAGATGATTACTAAAATTATTGGTGATAAACCAGTAAACAAAATATCAGCAAAAGATATTAATAAATTAATAGATTTTTTTGTTGAAAAAAATAGAAAAAATACAACAATAAACGTGTATAAAGGTAGGCTTCAAACTACGTTAAAAGAAATGGTGCTTGATGGTTATATAGATCCAGTAACAGCACCTAATAATTTAAAAGGTGGTAACAACGATATACATATTCTTACTGCTGATATGGAAGATAAGCTGTTAGCTAGGTTTGCTGAATTAAAGTTTAGTTTACATAAGCAGCTAACTACTATAGGGCTAGAAACAGGGCTAAGATGGTGTGAAATGTTTAATATAAAAAAGCGTAATATAGATTTTGAAAATGGTCAGATTACAATAGAAGAAAGAAAAAATAATAGTCAGATTACAATACCTATTACAGAAAAAGCATCATCACTTTTATACGATCATTTAGGGTGGTGTGATGATAATGAAAAGCTGTTTCCTTTTGATAGTAAATGGAAGTATGCAGGGTGGAATTTAGCTAGGAGAGATTTAGGTTACGAAAAAACAGAATGGTACACACCACATATAACAAGGCATACAGCGTGTACAAGGATGTTACAAAAGGGAGTTCCACTACCTGTAGTGTCTGCATGGTTAGGACATAAAAGCATACAAGTTACTATGCGTTATGCACATTTTGTACCGTCAATAATGAACCAGTACAAGGAGCTATTAAACAAATGAATAATCCATACATAGAAGCTAGAAGAAAACAACTAAATAGTCGCATAGCAGATTTAGTTTTTTTATTAAATGAGTTAGAAAAAGAAAATCCTATATATCACGATTATCACAAAATAGATACATATTTTGAATATCGCATAGCTCAGTACCAACATTCAAAACCACATGAAACTAATTGACCTACAAAAAAAACTAGAAACTGACATGAAACAACAAGGAGTTTCTAATAGACTTTCTCGCATACAAAAAAACATTAAAGCAGAGAAAGAATCTAACAACGATTATGCCAGAGCAATAATGAAGCATGGCATAGTTGACCTAACAAAACATATCGAAGATTTTATTATTAAAAGTAAATCAGGGTTAGCAGGTCGTAAGGCTTCAGCAGTACATATATTAGATAAATTTCCTGATGTTGATATTGTAAGTTTTATAGTTTTCAAAGTAGTACTAGATGGTGCTAGTCATACAAGAACAATAACTAACGTAGCACTAGCAATAGGTGGTCAATTAGAAGATGAATTGATGTTTACTTATTACAAAAAAGCAGACAATAGATTATATAAAAATTTAGAAAATCACATGAAAGATACTACTCATAGAAAGTACAGAAGAATGGTAGTAATGCAGCACTATAGAAAGAAAGGACACATTTATGAAAGATTAAAAAAACAAGAAAAATTAAGGCTAGGTTTATTAATGATTGACCTAATGATTAACAAGATAGGTCTGATTAAATTATCTAATAATGGTAGATCAAAGAAATATATACAACTTACTGAAAGTGCTGTTGCATGGATTAATAACCAAAAGCTAAACAAGTACATAGCGTTACCAGTTTATTTGCCTTGCGTTATAAAACCTCGCAAATGGACTAACCCTTATGATGGTGGTTATCATTCTGAAAAGTTATCTAATTTAAAAATTGTAAAAACACAAGATGAAAAGCTATTAAAGAAGATAGAAGAACAGAACCCACAACACTTGTATAGGGCTGTAAATGGGCTACAAGAAACAGGATTTATCGTTAATAAGAAAGTATTAGACGTAGCTATGGAACTGTATGAAAGAGGTATAGAGGTGGGTTGTATGATGAGTGCAGAGCCAGAGCCACTACCACCCAAACCATTTGATATTGCTACTAATGAAATAGCTCGCAAACAATGGAGACATGAAGCATCAAAAATACATGATATTAATGCTCACAATGTAGCCAAGAGATTACAGACTTTATGTATATTAAATACAGCAGAGAAGTATGCAGACAGTAAATTTTACCATTGTTACCAAGCAGATTTTAGAGGTAGGTTATATGCAGTAACAGGACAGTTTAACCCACAAGGAAATGACCTAGCAAAAGCACTACACTTGTTTGCTAAAGGTGGTGTTTTAAATAGAGATAATTACACATGGTATAAAGTTGTGGGTTGTAATTTAGGCGGACAAGAAGATAAATATTATTTTGCAAAAGAAGAATACATAACAAAAGTACTAAGCAAGATTGCTTGTAATCCATTAGAACATTTAGACTTATGGGCTACTGTAGATAAACCATTTCAATTTTTAGCTTTTTGTTTTGATTACTATGAGTTTTGGAAAAGTCCAGATAATTATGTTTCACATTTACCAGTTCATTTAGATGGATCTAATAATGCTTATCAACATATAGCAAGTTTATGTAAAGACAACAAATTAGCAAAAGCAGTAAATATAAAAGCTACAAGCTGGACAGAAATATGGTGTTTTGATGATGCAAAGAAAAATGATTTATATACAGAAGTATTAGATCAGCTAATGATTAATTTTAAATCTATATTCTTAGCTAATAATCAATTAGTTATAGATTGGTTGCGTGAAGATATTAATAGATCCATTATTAAAAAACCTATATTAATGATTCCCTATGGTGGTACTGACTTTGGAATTGTTAATTATTTAGAACGTATAGGTTGGCAAGAACCTAAGACACAAGAACACTATAGGTTTTTATGTAAACATATACGGTTAGCACTTAATCAAATTAGTCCTAGTTGTGAGTATGTAATGAACTATTTAAAACAAAAAGCAGTATCGTCATGGGTATCGCCTAGTGGTTTTTATGTACAGCAAAAATATAAAAAACAGGTAGGTAAAAGAATAGAAACAAAGCTAGGTACTAATAGAATACAACTGATAGTTAAAGAAGATACTGAGATACCAGATAAGAAAAAGTTAAAAGCAAGTATTAGTGCAAATTATATTCATAGTCTTGATGCAGCAAATGTACATCTAGCTATATCTAGATCACTTACAAAAGGACTAAAACAATTTATAACTGTACATGATAGTTTTGCTACTACTGGTGCTGATATAGATAAGTTTATAAAAATAGTAAGAGAATCTTTTGTAGAGTTATACACCAAAAACGATTGTCCTATCTACAAAGAGCTACCACCGATAGGCGATTATGATGTTACGGAAGTTATCAAAGCACTATATATATTCAGCTAGGTCTAGACAAGTGATGAAATAAATGTATGATTATTAGACCTCTATATGGGGTTTTTTTCTAATAAACTATCAAGGCAATTTCCAATGGATTTTAAATTTGAAAAGTCTCTGACTTCTTGCAGAGCATATCTAACTTATTGTTGGCTAGTAAACCCAGATAAAAAATATAATAATTATCAGGCTACTCTACTAATAAAACCAGACATGAAGCATTTGCTTGATGATGGTAAAGAAGTTGATAGTGCAGTATGGATGCACGATCAGTTAGAAGCAGTAAAGAAAGAGTTTCAAGATGCTTTACTGGCACAATATCCTGACAGACAAGGCAAGTTTAAATGGCAACGAAATGGCGAAGGTGAGCCTATGCAGTACTGGCAATTTACTTCTGAAGGTTTGACAATAAAACTTAAGAAAAAAGCAGGTGGTTTGAAAAAGGACAACACACCATATACAACAGTACCACCTAAGTTTTTTAAACAGGAAGGTGACAAGATGCTGCTATGTACTGAAGAAGAAACTAAAAAGTTTGATAAGATAGCACCAGAAAGTGTTGGTCAAGTCAATATAAGAATTACAGGTTATGACTTAGATTACATTGGTTTGAGATTAGAACCTCAAGGTATATGTATGAGACACTTTGTACCTTTTGTCGGAGGTATGCAAACAGCAGAGGACTTTGGTTTTGCACCCGAAAAACAAACAGCACCGCCAAGTAGCTGGGAAGAAGAAACCCCTAAAGCAACAACGTCAGCATCAGACTTCTAAGTATAAAAGTAAGTTTGAAGTTACCTTTGCAGATAGTTTGCAAAAAAAGAAAATAAAATTTACTTATGAAACTCTCAGCATTGACTACACAATTACTTGCAACTACAAGCCTGACTTTATCCTCAACGATTTTATTGTTGAAACGAAGGGTTACTTCACAAAAGAAGATCGCAGAAAACACCTTATTATTAAGGAGACAAGACCCGACCTAGATATAAGGTTCTGCTTTCAAAATAGTAAAACCCGATTAAGCAAAGCGAAGAGAAGCCTAACCTATGGTGCTTGGTGCGATAGGCATGGCTTTCTCTACTGCGATAAATTTATTCCTAATGATTGGTATGAAAAACCTTAACTTACCTACAGATGCAAGAGAAGGCGATCTGTTTCTTGATCCTATAAAAAACCTATGGCTTGTATATAAAGATGGTGAATGGCTAGAAGTAGAACTAAAAAAATACCATAGTTCGGACGAAGGCTATCTGTTGTAATGCAAAGCAAATACACAAAGAAAACTGCTTGCCCTCAATGCGGTAGTAAAGATAATCTTGCTTGGTTTGATGATGGTCACGCTTACTGTTTCTCTGTTGATTGTGACTATACTTTTTATCCAAAAAAAGAAAAATCTACACCATTAAAATTTGTACCACCACCACCATTTAAAGCTGAAACTGTGAAATTATTAAAAGTTACATATCAAGATTTACCTAAACGTGGAATCACTAAAGAGACTTGCGAACTATATGGTTACGGTGTAGGTGAATATAAAGGTACACCTTGTCAAATAGCTACATACAAAGATCAGTTCGGTAAAGATGTAGCACAGCATATAAAGTTTCCTAATAAAAAATATATTTGGCATGGTGATATGTCAAAAGTACAACTATGGGGTCAACATCTTTGTAGGCAACAGGGTACTGGTGGTATATTTTTATCTGTTTTTGAAGGCGAAACTGACTGCATGGCTGCTAGTCAAATCGTAGATCATAAGTTTCCTTGTGTCTCTATACCGTCAGGAGTACAATCAGCAGCAAAATTTATTTCTTTAAATTATCCTTTTTTAGATAAATATTGCAGAGTAGTTATTTGTTTTGATAATGATAAAGCAGGTGAAGCAGGTTCAGAAAAAGCAATGGCTGCATTACCAAAAGGTAAAGCTGCAATAGCAAGACTACCTGATGGTGTTAATGATGTTAATGATCTATTAATAGCTAAACGTAATAATGAACTAAGAGATATATTATGGAAGGCACAAAGTTGTAGATCAGATCATATTATTAATGGTGCTGATGCTTGGGATATATTTACAAAAGAAACAAGTGAACCTATATGTAACTATCCATATCCAGAACTACAAAAGTTTTTGACAGGTGTTTATCCTACACAAATGATTACTATTGCTGCTGGTAGTGGTACTGGTAAATCAACAATCTGTAGAGAGTTTGCTTATCACTTTTTACGGAATGGATTAAAAGTTGGGTACTTAGCGTTAGAAGAATCTGTACAAAGAACTCTTATGGGTTTAGTTGGTATAGATATGAACATACCTTTGCATCTTGCAGCTAAAGAAACATTAAATCAGGAAGAACTAAAAACATCTTTCGATAAACTTACATCTAGTCGTAGCTTGTTTTTATATAATCATTTTGGAAGTATAGAACCAGAGACTTTAATAAACCAAATAAGAGAACTAGCAACAGTAGATAAGGTAGATGTAGTAATACTAGATCATTTATCAATAGTCGTAAGTGGAGTCTTAGATAAGATTGGTGATGAAAGAAAAGGACTAGACTTGATAACAACTAAGTTGCGTAGTCTTGCAGAAGAAACAAACATAGCACTAATAGTTGTATCGCACTTATCAAGACCACAAGGTAAAGGACATGAAGAAGGTGCTGACGTTTCTCTTAGAGATATTAGAGGGTCACATGGACTTGTCCAGACCTCTGATGTTTGTCTCAGCTTGACCAGAAACCAGTCAGGGGATGCTGCTGAAAGGTCACAACTACAGTTAAAGATATTAAAATCTAGACATACTGGTATGACAGGCGAAGTAGATAAGTTACTGTACGATCAAAATACTGGTCGCCTTATTGTTTATTCTGACAACGTATTCTAATGACTTTATTAATTGATGCTGACTATCTAGTTTATTCCTCATGTGCTGCTGCTGATAAGCACATTAAATGGGATTTACATACTTGGAGTTCTTGGGCTGATGAAAGAGATATTATGCAAATAATAGAAAGTAGATTAGAACATTACACAAAAATAGTAGAAGAAAAACATGACATAGTAATGTGTTTTAGTTCTTATCCTACATTTAGGCATGGTATATTTCCTGACTATAAATTAAATAGAATAAATAAACCAAAACCATACGGTTTAAAATGGGCTATTAATAATGTAAAAGAACAGTATGACTCTGTATTTTATGACAACTTAGAAGGTGATGACGTATTAGGTTTATGTGCCACAAATGGCAAGTATGAAGATCCTATAATAGTTAGCGTTGATAAAGACATGAGAACTATACCTTGTAAACTATTAGCTACTGATGATTTAGAATTAGTTACTAGAAAAAAAGCTGATAGACAATGGATGTTGCAAAGTCTTAGTGGTGATCCTACTGATAACTACAAAGGCTTAGAAAAAGTTGGTGCAGTAACAGCAGATAAAATTATAGGTGATGCAAAAACTACAGAGGATATGTGGAATAAAGTTGTAGCAGCATACGAGAAAAAAGGACAGACAGTTGGTGATGCTTTAATGACAGCTAGACTTGCAAGAATACTAAGAGAAGGAGATTATGACTACAACACAGGTGAAGTAAAACTGTGGAATCCTAAGTTTTAAGAACCTAAAGTGTGATATTTTGCAGTTGCACGTTATATTAGAATAGAGTTATTATTATTAATTTTTGCCTGACGTATTACCTATTATTACTGATGAGCTAATTAATTCTTTAGCTGTGGTTTTTCCTAGTCGCCCACCTGAGTTATCTGATACAGATAGAGAAGTGTGGTACAAGGCTGGACAAAGATCAGTTGTAGATTATTTAATCGAACAACAGAAAAGACAAAAGGAGACAATGCTCTCTAATACTGTAATTAGTAACATTTAGTTATGTGCTTACGATCACCCAAGCCACCCCCACCTCCTAAGATTCCAGAACCTAGACCACCTGCACCTGCACCTGAGGAAACCGCAGCAGCACCAGTTTTAGGTAAGAAAAGAACTTCACAACAAACCCCTACTAAAAAGAAAGCAGAAGGTGCTGTTACTAGCAGAACTGGTACAGCAGCAGTTATTTCTAGACGTAGATTGGGTACAAGTTCTTTGCGAATACCTTTACTGACTGATCTAAATACACCTGTATAATCATGCAAACCGAAACAGCAGAAGCAAGATATAACAAGATGCAAACCGAAAGGTCTAGGTACGAACGTGATGGGGAGGAAGCTGCTGAGTTAACTATCCCATCAATGTATCGTAGGAGTAAAGGTAAAAGTGAAAAGATAAAAACTCCTTATCAAGGCATAGGTGCTAAAGCTGTTAATACGCTTGCTGCAAAGCTATTAGCAGTTTTACTACCCCCAGAGCAAAGTATGTTTCAGTTAAATCTTGATACATTACAACTTGCAAAAGAAGGTCAACCAGAATTTAGTAGTGAAATAGATAAAGCACTAAGAACCTACGAAACAGCAGTTAATAATGAGATAGATGTATCTAATGATAGGGTTGCTTTGTTTGAAGCATTGAAGCATTTGATAGTAATAGGAAACGTATTATTATATGTAGGAGATAAAGGTATAAAGGTATATCACATAGATAGGTTTGTATGTCAGAGGGATGATGTCGGTAATGTCATAGAAATCATTACAAAAGAAACTGTACACATAAATGCTTTTGATGCTGAATTTATAGCAAACCTACAACAAAAAGCAAACTATGATGAAGAGCAAATGATAGATGAAGAGATAGATGTATATACAAGAGTTACTAGGGATGGTGATACACAAAACTGGTATCAAGAATGTAAAGGCGAACGCATACCTAATACAGAAGGTATATCAAAATTAGATGTATCACCTTTTATAGTTTTACGTTGGACTAGAAGGGATGGTATGAATTACGGAGAATCTTATGTAACTGAATACAAAGGTGATCTTATTAGTTTAGAAGCATTGATGCAAGCAGTAATAGAAGCAGCAAGTGCTAGTGCAAAATGTCTTTTTCTGGTCAATCCAAATGGTGTTACCAGAGCAGCAACACTTAGCTCTGCACCTAACGGAGCAGTAAGAGAAGGACTTGCTAGTGATGTCAGTACATTACAAGTAAACAAAGCTGCTGATCTAAGCATTGCATTTCAAGCTATACAACGTATTGAATCTAGATTAGAACACGCTTTCTTAATGGCTAAGAGTGTACAAAGGGATGCAGAGAGAGTTACAAGTACTGAGATACAAGTAATGGCAACAGAATTAGAACAGGCTTTGGGTGGTATATACAGCATCCTAAGTAATGAGTTTCAGCTACCCTATATCAAACGTAGAATACATATGCTTGTAAGGTCTGGTAAGTTGCAAAAACTTCCTGATAATCTAGTAAAACCTAAAATAGTTACAGGTATAAATGGTCTTGGTCGTAACTCTGATAAAGCTAGATTAATAGAATTTATTACTACAGTAGCTCAAGCATTAGGTGGAGATATACTACGTCAATACATGAACCTAGATGAAGCTATTAAACGTTTAGCTACAAGTGTTGGCATAGATACCAATAATCTTGTAAAGTCTAGGGAAGAGATAGAACAAGAAATGCAAGCTATGCAACAGCAACAGCTTGTACAATCTTTAGGTTCTGCTGCTTTAGGTTCTAAACTAGCCGATCCTAAGAATGTTCTACAAGCACAACAACTAGCACAGGAGCAAGCTAATGCCGAGCAAGAGCCAGAAGCCTAAAAAAGAACGTGACGAAAATGGTCGTTATGTTAAAAAAGAAGAGGATGCTGTAGTAAGCAGAATTGGTGAGTTTGAAGAGAACCCAACACCAGCTAAGTCAGGGGATGTCAAAACTCCACATGGCAATACAATACATTATAGTTAAACAAAAATTATGGAATCAAAAGTAGCTGTAAATGAAACACCACCTATGTCTGCTGATGACATAGCAAAACTTGCAGAAAATGAAACTGATGAAAATGGTAAAATTCTTGGAAAATTTGATAGCCAAGAAGATTTAATCAAGAGCTATAAAGAACTAGAAAATAAATTAACAGCAAAAGATTCTGAAGAAGAAGCTGCTACTGAAGAAGAAGCACCTACAGAAGAGGAAGGTTGGGATCAATATTACAATGAAGATGGTACTGTAGATTTTGGTAAAACAAAAGAAGTTTACGGTGAAAAATTAGGTGAGTTATTTGAAGAAAACAATGTAGATCCTTTTAAAATTTCTAAGCATTTCCACGAAAATAATGGATCTATTACTGATGAAATGTATGAACAATTAGAAAGTACTGGATTGCCTAGATCATTAATAGATTCTTATTTAACTGGTAGATCTACAGAAAATAACTATACAAATAATGCTGCTGATCCTTATGACGAAATAGTAGGTATTGCAGGTGGTGAATCACAATACAAAGAAATGCTTTTGTGGATGGATAAAACATTACCTACAGAAGAAAAACAAAGTTACGATAAAGTAGTTGATGGTGAAGGTTCTACAGTTACACAGGTTTCTCTTGCTGTACAAAATATGTATAATAAATACAAAGCAAGTAAAGGTATTGAGCCACAACTAATGACAGGTAAATCTTCTAACACACCATCTACTAATGTATTTAGGTCTAATGCAGAAGTAGTAGCTGCAATGAGAGATCCTAGATATAAAGTTGATAAGGCTTTTCAAGATGAAGTGCATAGAAAACTTGCACAAAGTAATCAGGTATTTCCTGTTTCTTGATGGCAAGATCAGTATGGAAGTGTAGTTAATCTTCAGTTCTATCTTTAATGATAGCTGTTAATTCAGTAAACCTTGTTTGACATTGCTTGACAACTTCCTGTGCTTGGTTGTGTTTGTTAACAATATCTTGCAATTCTGCTTGCAGTTCTTCGGTTGTAGGTTTTGGCATTATTCTGCTGGTTTATCTGCTATTAGTTTTGCTTTCCAAGCAGCTTTTACATCAGTAGTCCATACAGCATTGCATACAGCTTGTA
>CEOF01022461.1_pt1 | contig 16213 bp, 9 predicted proteins | sample 361311 | NCBI WGS metagenome assembly CEOF01 (sample SAMEA2619667, study PRJEB7988) | marine metagenome | biome: marine biome (ENVO:00000447); feature: surface water layer (ENVO:00002042); material: "saline water (ENVO:00002010), including plankton (ENVO:xxxxxxxx)" | depth 5 m
ACAACTGTCAAAGGATTTGAAGTTTCACCATCTCTCAAATGCTTCCAAGCAAAAAGTTCATAATTATCGTTAGCAACTGCGGTCAAAGTTATTTCGGTGCCTTCAACATGCGGCCCCCTATTGAATATTACCGAACCGGCACTATCTGGACTTACTTGCACAGAAACATAAAAAGAACCTGGTACATCGTCATTACAAGCACTGAAGATCATAAATACACCAAAAATAAAGGTGAAAAAAAAATGTTTCATTATTATTTTTTATATCTCTAAATGATTGGTCATAATATGTTCACATATAGAAAAATCAAATTATATATATTAAAAAACAAATATAGTAAATGCCAACCCTTGCTACCAAAATTAGCAGTTGAACAATCGAACTATTGACTTTTCTCTACTCATGCCCTGTCCTGAATCATTAATTACTTCGCAAAAATAATTTTGAGGAATAAGAATAATTATTTGAAACATTTCAAATAAAAAAAATATTATAAATAGAAAGGATGGAAAGTTAAAAAATAATTTTGCGGCATTACTTTTTATACTGATTGTGGAAGCAGTTATTAATAAGTAGTTGTAATTTTAAATAAAATCAATTATTTGTGAATTACTTAACTAATTAAGATAGTCGAGAATTCTGTCTTAAATTCTTATATTTTTTGACCAAAATGATGTTTTGGAAAGTCAACATATCTCGAATACATAATCCAAATTAAACTATAAAAGAACATTGACAGTTTTAATATTAATTGCGATACTCTCTGCATCAAATAATTACTTTTTTGATAAAATCTAAATTGATCTAATTTGAAAATCTTGATTTTAGTCACTAAATGGTTATTGAGCTCACTTATTTAATATTTCTACAATATCAATTAAGTATCTATTAAAAATTTCTTACTGCACGAAAACGAGCGGGAGTTTCTTTTGAATAGCTATGATCATCTGCTCCAAATTTTAAATCCCAACACCAAGCATGGTCAGCATCATGCTCTGAAGAAGTCCAATAATAGGCATCGAGTCCTTTCCCACCCAATGCAATCGATCGCTCACTGATAATAAAACTATTTAACCAAATATATCTAAATTCCTCTTTTGAAGGCAAGTACCAATCTGTATATTTTTGAGCAACAAGATCATTTGCCAATCTTGCAGCAATTCCAGCAGTTTGACATGTTGCCAATATGTCTTTTGTGTTTTGCAATCCTGATCCTACTGTCAATGAATCTGCACCCACTATTTCTGTACCATTACAACCCCAAATAGCAGCATAATCAGTGATATCGCAAACCAACCCACGCTGACTAGTATCATCTACCCAAATTACAATACCTCCCTCTCTAAAGTCACCAATGAACGCAGATATACCACAACCTAATGAATCTACAGTCTCATTGGAAGGAGTATCTAAGCAATTATCCACATTATCATTTACTCCGTCATTGTCTAAATCTTCATATTGGAATACAGCAGTAATTTTCGTATTAAAGTTGATAATAAAATCAGTCGGATTCATTAGTGCAGAAGAATCAGTAGCCCAATTAATTGTATCACTTTCCCAATTTTTGAATACATAATTTTTAATCGAAGTTGCCTCAATCGTTACGGTGCTACCCTCCTCATAAGGACCGGAGACTACAGAAATAGACCCTGTATTTTCTGGTGAAACCGACGTAGACAATGAATACTCTTTTAGTGTTACAGTTACAACTTCTTCTTTACAAGAAATAAACAATAGTATTGTTATCATGACTGTAAACAAACCCAATGGTTTGAAAAATGAATGAGACATCATAAAAACTCGATTTCTTTTAATTAATTACGATGCAAACAACGCAAATTATGCGGGTTATTACAAGATAAATGACAGTATTTAGATAAAATATCTGACATATAATTATTATTGGTCTTGAATATTTTTAATTCAATTTTCCTTCTTTCATTGCCTTAACGATTTACTTAAATAGCCTGATTATTTACCTTTTAACAAAAAAGAACTAACTTATTAACAATTATGAAAGATCCATACCACCTCAAATCATCTAATTTCTTTTGTGTATTGTGCTTAATGTTACTGATGGGCTCATGTCAAAGTCCTGAAGAACTAGACGAAGTTACACTCAAACTCAGTAATCAAAACATATTATATGTAAACTTGAGTCTTGGATTTATTATGCTAGGTGTAGCTTTAAAACTACACATTAAAGATTTTATTCTTGTCTTTTCATCTCCTAAATCTGTTTTCATAGGATTTATTTCCCAATTCTTAGCCCTTCCTTTTTTTACTTTTATATTGGTATTAATTTTTAACCCTATGCCCAGTGTCGCCCTTGGTATGATGCTGGTTGCCGCATGCCCTGGAGGTAATATCTCCAATTTTATGTCGTCTCTCGCCAATGGTAATGCAGCCCTATCTGTATGCATGACAGCTGTTGCAAGTGTTTGTGCCGTATTTATGACACCTTTCAATATTTCTTTCTGGGGAAGTCTCTATCCCCCAACTGCTGAAATTCTAAATGCCGTAAATTTAGACTTTTGGGAATTATTGAGGATTATAGGCATCATTTTACTGATTCCCTTGATTATAGGTTTAGCAATAAGGGCTTTTAAACCAAAAATAGCGGATTTTCTTCACTCCTTCATGCATTATGGCTCTATATTGATTTTTGCTGCTATAGTCATACTTGCTTTCCGTGCAAATATGGATTTGTTTTTAAATTATGTTCACTTGATCGTTTTCATTGTTTTTGCTCATAATGCAGTAGGTATCGTCACAGGATTAGGATTAGCACGACTTTTCAGGCTACCCAAACCAGATCAAAAAACTTTAGCTATTGAAACTGGAATTCAAAATTCAGGATTAGGGTTAGGCCTCATTTTTGCTTTTTTCGATGGCTTAGGAGGTATGGCAATAGTAGCTGGTTGGTGGGGTATTTGGCACATCATATCTGGATTAAGTCTTGCTTATTTTTTTAAAAATAGAAGCCTTTAAAATCTTTTAACATTATCAATAACCATAAAATCATACTATCACCTACCTCCAAACATGAAAAAATACATTTATACACTTATAGTTAGTGTTCTACCACAATTTTCAACTTTTTCTCAACCCTACACTGAACTGGGTACTCTTAAGTTGCAGAAATATTCATCAGATAAAAACGAGACTAATGAATATTCCGCGGCTGTTTTTATACCCATGGTAACAAAAAAAAATAATTATTTAATTTTGGGAGCTGGATACAACAAACTTTCACTCAAAAATTCATTAAATAAGCCACTAATTAGTAATTTAGGAGCTTTATCTATTCAGCTTGGTGGACTCATTAATCTAAATAATGATTGGAGCTTGACTGGGATGATGATCCAAAAAATTAGTTCTGATTTTGAAGATTTATCTAAAAAAGATTATCAAATAGGTGCAATAGGCTTTTTAACCAAAAAATTAAACAAACATGTAAAGTACAAGCTGGGATTATTCTATAATCAGGAGTTCTGGGGTCCTCAGATATTTCCAATTTTGGGTTTTGATTTCATACTCTCTGACAAACTGCGCTTTTTTGGATTACTCCCTCGAATAATGACCCTTGAATATCAAATTTCAAAATCAGGCTACCTAGGCTTTAAGTTTAATATGAAGAGAACCTCCTACAGATTGGAGCAACAATATACGCACGGATATGTTCAGGAATTTAAGATTGAAACTCAAGGTTACATCGATTATTACCTCAGTGATGTGTTGACTCTTTTTGGTACTTTTGGTTATGCTCCCATTCGTACATATAAGATTTTTGAAACATCGGATATATTATCCGAAGATTATTTAGCCGAATTTGATAATCAAATTATGGCTCAAGTAGGTTTGGCCATTCGTATCCGATCTGACAATTAATTTAAAGGTCAAATTTTCAAACTTAATAATCCTTTTTAACCATACTAATGACTCCAAAATGTCAATTATGATTTATAACCTGATTAAATATTTATTGAAAGTCACCATTTATTCTTATTTCAGAAGAGTATCAATCGTCGGTCAAGAATATATCCCGACCGAAGGACCTGTTATTTTTGTAGCTAATCATCCAAGTGCTTTGATAGATCCATTAGTTATAATTACCGGAATAAAAAGGAAAATACACCCCATAGCCGCAGCCGAATTTTTTGGTGGTAAGCTGAAAACCTGGATACTTAAAAATAAGTTTCATATGATACCTGTCTACCGACCAGGCCAATCTAAAGACTCATCAAAAACAAGCAATAACGATATGTTTACCCATTGTCATCAACTATTGCTTAATCAAGGGGCCTTATTGATTTTTCCCGAGGGTACAAGCGAAACAGATAAAGGTGTTCGAAACTTAAAAACAGGAGCTGCCAGAATCGCTCTTGAGGCTGAACGTTTGTGCAAAAACAAAATTAAAGTTCAAATTATTCCCATTGGTTTAAATTACAGTAATTCGCATCAATTTAGAAGTGATCTTTTTGTAAAAGTCGGTCCCCCCATCTTATCCAAGAATATAAATTCGGATACAAATAATGAAGTAAATGATTTGACAGATTTAATTAAAATAGGACTGATCGATACGCTACTCCACACCGGATCAAAAGAACTAAATAAACTCACCAATTCTATAGAAAATTTCTATCAAAATTACTTGGAAGAATCAATGGAAATAAAGAAAGATGATGCTTTCAGTCATTTCAAAATTCAAAAGAAAATAATCGAAGCCACCTTGTACAGTTTGACTAATCACAAAGAAAAAGCAGTCAAAATCTCTAATCGTATCAAAAGGCATTTAGACAGAAACAAATCTGAGGGAATTTATTTAAATGATGCATTTAAAAAATTATCTTTTAAAGAGGTTCTGGAACTCATCTTTGGACTACCATTTTATCTTTTAGGCTTTATTCTTAATTTTTTACCATTTTTTTTAGTCAAAAAAATCTTTCAAAGTATTGAAATTAAAAAAGCATTTAGGGGTTCTTCGGCTATGATGATTGGATTGTTAATTTTCCTATTTTGGTACGTTTCAGTGGGTATAATGTCCACCCTCATCACAAAAATATCAATAATAGGAATTATTATTTTTGTAGTTGGATATCTTTCAGGTTTATATGCAATTTCATGGTCAAAATTATTTTTCATTTTCTCTCAAAAATTAAGAGTATACAGAGTGAAAAAAATAAAAAGTAAAGCATATCATGAGATGCGAACTGAACAAAAAAAACTGCTTAAGGCACTTAACGAATTTCGTATTGTTTTTGATTCAAAAATGAATTAATTCAAATAAATTTTTAGCAATAAAAGTTATACCAGATCAAGTCACAACTCCTTAAATGGAAAATAATAAAACAACTGCAACTTGATTAAGGATACATATTATTAACTCGCTCTTGCGAATTAAAATCTGTTTCTAGGTAAAAGAAAAATATTCATAAGCCGATTTAACTTATCTTTTTAATGTTCCCTTGTTGTTTACTTTCAAATAACTAATAAGCGTCCTACTATTACCGAAATCAATAGTAGCTGCTATGGCAATTGAACCATCTGGAAGGGTCAAAATAGCTTTTCCGATATCATTGCCAGTCGTCAAACCAAAATGATTTTGATAAAATAAATATTCATCAGTAACCTTTCCAAATTGATTGGTACGTTTAAATAAAACTTGATCATTGTAAGTCTCTTTGGAGATAGAATCTTGATAATTATAAAAAACACCAGTAATTATCAAATCATTTTGAGCACCGATTGTAACATCCATTCCTCCAGAATTGAGATCTAAAATTGAACTGCTTAAAAGTTCTTTGAACACTAAAGACCCTGCTTTTCTAATACGAAAAAGAAATGGGAAGCTTCTTGGATCTACAGAGTTATTGCTGGTACTTGTACCAACTATAATCACATCCTCTGTTTCAGTATAAATAAAGTCACCTATATTATCATTAAAATCAGCGTCTCCTTGAAATTCAAATCCATATACATTATCAATACTGGAAGAACTTCCTATATCAGTAAAAATCGCAAAAGTTGCGTTTACGCCGGCTTCTCCCTGATTTCCAGATTTTCCCGTAATACCGATTACGCCAAGATTTCTGTCTGATAATTCAAATACGCCAATGGCAAAATCATCCACGTCATCGTATCCAAATGTTTTGCTCCAAAAAACAGTATCATTTTCAATAGATCTCTTAGTCAGATATCGTTGCTTTTCAGGCCTGATAGCATTGTCTCCCTCTTCTTTTTTATTTGTACCACCTACAATAACAATGTTTCCATCTCTAGATTTTATAATATCACCCACTTCCCAATAATAATCTACATCACTGATAACCTGTTTACCGACAATATTATAGTTATTATCTAGTTCACACCAAAAAATTTTTGATCCTAACCCGTTTACGTTGTCGTCTTTTGTTGTGAAATTAGCACAAAGCAAATAACCGTCATCTATAGTTTTGATTCTAACCGCTTCATCATCAGTAATTCCAAAAGCATACAAGTTATCATCTGAAAACAAAGATTGAACATCAAAGATCTTTTTTTTAATCAAATTACCAACTGTATCGATTTCAAGGATCACAATATCTTTAGAGGCTCCAGATGCTGAGCTTTCTTCATTACCTAAAATAACTAAATTACCCTCATTTGAAATGATCATGTCAACGACCTCATTAGAACCTGAAATTCCATAATATTTAATAAAAGTATCTATGGGCCTTGGTCCATAATCTGATTCGACAACACAACCATATGCCATTAAGACAAGTGTCAATAAAATAATAATCGAATACTTTCCTATCATTTAAATTCCTTAAGTTTCTGAGGATTGTAAATAGAGTATGTGTAACCAAAAGAAAAAGAAAGCATATCTAATGAAAAATCATCTTCAACAAATGCCAAGTCATATGTAGATAGTGGATTATTACTCCATCGATTATCTGAGTTGATATAATTAAGCAATGCCTTATTAAATGTAGCTTCGAAAGTTAAAAAATGTGTTTTTACACGCATTTTTAATCCTAAAGATGCAAAAACAGAAAAATTATTTTTAGTAATAAGACCTAAATCTTTCAAAGAAAGATCTGAATCAAATTTATATTCAGTCCCTCCAGTTCGATTACCCTCTAAATATTTCGCATCCAACAAATGATCATAACTGGCCCCTCCAGCTATATAAGGAACGAAGCTTTTAGCAAAATCATAGTTAAAATTATATCTTAGAAACAATGGAATTCTAAAAAAAGATTGCTGATGAGTAACCGTTGTCGATAAAACAGCGAACTGAGCTATCTCAGTGGTTCCATTGGCTTGAAGAATATCTCCATATGTAATATAATTATCTACGCTGTATTGTGAATTACGAAATTCTAATCCTAAACCTACCTCCATACCCCAACCTAAATACCGTTCTGCCATCGCATTAATAAAAAAACCAGTTCCAGAACCTCCGTTAACCGAAGCTCCCACGGGAGGTTGTCCATCACCATTATAAATTTTAGAAACTATTCCTGTATTTCCCGTACCGAAGGTTCTGATAATATTGGGATAACTCATATTCACGCCTGTCTTTAAACCTACTCTAAAAATAGGCTGAGATCTAAATTTCCTATATAAGTCGTACAATTCAGCAGGATCGACTTTAGAATCTAGTTTATGCTCTTTATCTGCCTTAAGCAGTTTGATCATATACTCATCTGCCATAGGCTCATTATCTAAAAAAATATAAACCTTGGTAATCAGTTTGAGCGCCCTTATTTTCTCCTCGCTGGTGTATCCTCGTTCACCCAAAGATTTGTCAAATCCTCCAGTAATATTATCAACAATGTTCACCAGCCTACCTGCATTATAATCCTGTTCGGCGACCAACAACTTCTGAGTCCAAGTCTGTGCAGATACAAAAAATGTCGAGAGCAATACAAAAAAAGCAGCAACTAATTTAATGTTAAAAATAACCACTAACCCTACTTATTTTTCGGTTTAGAGACCTCATTTGACTCTAACCTTTTTTCATTTATACTTGAACTATTAGCCTGAATTTTAGAATTTGACGCTTCATCGCTAGGCTTGATCTTACCTGCACATGTCTCTACCCAAGGAATTTCATTCACATCTCCCACGTACTGACGCCACTCAATGTCCGACATATTTCGAGAAATATAATTACACAAATCATCAACCATCTGAGTTGGCTTGAGGGGAAATCTTCTAAGTAATCCATCTTCGGCTGCTGTTACCAAATATCCTCCATTAGGATGAAAGCTTGCATCCCATACCCAACCTTTGTGATCATAAATAATTGTTGGTAGATCATAAATATTATCTGGGTTCAAATCCCAAAATCTCACTGAATTATCGTTACTTGAAACGGCAAGTAAAAAATCATCTTTTGAAAACTCAACATCATTCACTTGTGCCGAAAATCCCATTAGTTCTGGACCATACTGAGTATCGTTTTTTCTATCCCAAATGAATGCATAACCTCTACCATTATTTATATTGAGCCCTCCTATCGCTAAAAATTCACCATTATGACTAAACTTTATATCAAGAATAGGCTTTTGTGCCATATCTTTTCTTACAATTTTTTTAGGTGCTGCAACTCCCTCCAAATCAAATAAAATGATTTCTCCATTCATTGAGCCTGCCGCTAAATATTTCCCATCGGGAGATATGGATATAGTTTTTGTTGTAGACTCTAACTCTGCCAATAAAACAGATTCCCTATAACTATTTAAAAGTATTTTTTTATCTGCACCAACACTGGCAAACCCAAAGTCTCCATCAAAAAATACCAAATCATATACAGCGCCCTGATGACCCTGGAGCTTCTTTGGCTCTTTAAAAATATCATCTAAATCAAAAAGGTCAATTTCATCTTCACTTGTCCCTAAAGCAAGCCAACGCTCATCTGGACTTATATTAACCACACGGTTAACATTAGATTGACTATAAACCTCAACATATGATCTATCATTAAAATCCCATTGTAACAAGCGGCCATCACCACCAGCAGAATACATTTTAGAACCGTCTTTCGAAAAAGTTACACTACGCACATTTACCACCTCTCTACCGGGACCTGCTTGGGTATGTCCGTGGTATTGATTAAATGCCGAATCCGCCTTAAAAGCAGCTGCATCTCTACCCTCCTCTGGCGTTTTCTCATATTGATCTAATTTCAGTAAGCCCTTTATTCCGTAATAAGCTCCTGAATAAATATCCCCATTATATTGCTTTTCAGGTTCTTTGTAGGCAATAAAAAAGTCATAAGCCTGTTTGGCTATCACTCCTCTCAATTGATCATCAGGAACATCTTTTGCTCTAAGTGCCATAGATTGAGCTACTGCCTGATAACGCAACTTTTCTGATGTTTTTTGAGCCTGTACAGCAAGTTTTTCCTGTAACACTGCATTGTCTAGCTGAACAACCGCTTCAATCTTAGCAGAATCTGCCAAAGTCTTTTGAAAAACAGCATCTTTTGTAGCTATTTCCGCTTCATTTTTAGCTATTTCCGCCAATTTCTGAGCAGCTGTGGCACCATCTCGTTGAATGTTTGCTTCTCTTTCAGCTACTCTTGCTTGCTCCAAGGCTGACAAAGCTTTTGTCTCTTCTTCTTTTGCTTTTTCAGCACTAATCAATGCCTCAGAAGCACTTGCTTTGGCTTTCGCTGCATTATCTTCGGCCAAATTTGATTGAGTCACTGAATACAGCGTTAAAAATATTCCCATCACCGCAAAAGCCCCAAAAACTAATGCAAGAATTCTACTATTCTTAACTTTCCTTTTTTGTAAAAGTGCCTTGTTTCTTTGCTCATTTTCGTATGCGCGCTCTGAAGTTTCCAAGAAAACCATGGCTCTCTCAAAAGCTTCATCGTAGCGGGTAGCCCATACAATCGTAGGTCTATTTGAAATACGCCAATTGATAGCCAATTGTAAATCTGGCATTTGCCATAAACTTGCCTTACCCTCCTGAAATTTTCTTGATGCCTCGGAAATATTCAGGTACATATCAGCAGATTTGCTCTCTTCTTCAAGCCATTGCTTCAATCTGTCCCAAATTCTCATCAAACTTTCGTGCGATATATCGATGATTGTTTCTGAGCTTATTTCAACGCCATGCGGTGGCATTAGAAGAGATCTTCCCGGTTCTCTAAATCTGTTTACAACGCGGGCGACATCGTCTTCAGATACTCCTGCGATTGCTGCAAGGGTACTAAGTTTAGTTGGTCGTCTGATTCCAGTGTTTTCGGCACCTTTTTCGGTTAATGCCTTGAACATAGACTCAGCGATTTGACGTTCTCTTTTATTTAAGAGATCAAAGGCTTCATTAGCGTGTTGTGAGAGTGCACTTTTTAAAGTTCCAATAGCATTATAATGCTCAAGATCAATGGCCTCTGTATCCTGACGAGACGAAACCCAATAGCCCCAAGTACGCATTAAAGCATGTTGTAATATAGGTAATTGATCAGGATTATCTCCCACATCATTGAGAAGTTGCTGCGTCAATCGAGGGGTAATTTTTCCACCACCAACAGCAATAGGACCCTCGATGACCATACGCTTTTGATCTCTAACCATTTGTGGTATTAAATAGTGAGAATCATTGATTAATTGGGTTAAATCGAGATATTTCGCACATTCTCCAATGAAGTCGGAGCGCATCGTAATTGTCACATATACGGCTAATTCAGGACTCTCTACTGCTTCAATTAGCAAATTAATAAAAGCAGCGGACTCGTTTTCGTTTGAATTTTTAGACTCTAACCTGCTAAAACGAAAAAGCTCTTCAAATTGATCAATTACGATCAGTGTATTAATTTTTTGATTTTTATTGATCTGTTTAATAACCTCAACCAGCCCGAGACTTGAACTACGTAATACGGTACTTACAATTGTCCGTTCAATCTGCTGATCTTTTTCTGGGAGATCATGATAATCTTTTTTGTATCTAAGTATAGACTCAGCAAGGTTATCAATGGGCCCAGAACCTGGTCTACTGACCATGGTCTGCCAATTGGAGCCCGCTGCTGTCATCATGCCCCCTTGTAACGAAGGGATGAGCCCACAATACATGAAAGAAGATTTACCACTTCCTGAGGCCCCTAAAATAGCTAAAAATTTACTTTTTGATAATTTAACTAATGCATCATCACTTTGGCCCTCTCTCCCAAAAAACAAATAAGTTTCTTCAACACCAAAAGGTCTTAATCCTGGGAAAGGATTAAATATCTCAGAGATATCAGTTTCAATAATTTCTTTTTTATCTAGTGTCTTATCACTCATTTTTTACCCTCAAGTAATTCTAAAAATGGTTTCAAATGGGCTATTTCAAATTCAGCTTGCTCACCCAATATCATGGTATTATTTTTTTTAAGATAATTAACATCCATCCTCTTTTCACCTCTAAAATAAACTGCTTTAGCTGTCATTTTCTTTTCTCGCCCAAATCCAGGTGATTTCATTAAATCTTGTAATTTAGTTTTAATCCAGGATTCTGAAGTATTCCCAAAATATATTATTGCCGCATCACATCTTTTCAAATTTTCTTGATGGATATAACGCACATCAACTAGTTCTCCTTCAAAAATTGGCTGTACAACCTGCAAACCCTTTCTTTTAAGTGCCTTTGCTATCAATTGCCCCTCTTCGCAATCCTCTTTATCCAAAATTAAATATATTATTTTTGATGAGTCGGTTTTTAAAGGTTCTTTATAACCTGAAATCTCACGATTAGCATTGTAAAATCTCCCACCTGTTTCAATTTCCTCAATTACAATAGATTTCATTTCTTCCATATCTACCTCCAAAACTTCAGTTTCTTCATACAATGCAGCTCCAGTTTTTATGTTCTCAATAAATATTTTTTGTCGTTCGGTAATATTTTTTTTAGATTGAGAAATCCAAATCAATCTCCCAAAATGCTTTTTTTTATTATTTTTTAAATTTTCCTTTGTCAAATTGTCTGAATATTCATTGGCAATTTCATTTTGTAAATCAACCAAAGACAAGTCACACCCCTCAATGCTATCACCATAATCCTCCCCAATCAAATGTAGAGATAACCTAGCATTTGATAAATTATTTTTGATAGCCATTTTCATTTCCCTGAGGTTTCCTGTAATTGTATTTTTAGGAAGAACCTCAAATCCATGACTCCGTAATTCCCGACGCATCATATCTCTCTGAATAATCAAGTCTTTTCCTACTTCAGCTAGATAAACAGTCTTTTCTCGTTTATTGATAATTTTCCCTTGATTTTTTTTTGATTTTAAAGACAAATATTTTGAAATATCAAAAGATAAATCAATTAACTTCATCCAATAATTTTTTTCTGCCTCTGATCCAAAAAATCGATTTATTTCTCTCGGTATACCTGTCACGTTATCAATTTCATATAATTGATAATTATTTAAGTTCAATAATTCTGGAAAATTTTGAAAATTAAAAACTGTTTTGTGGACTACTAAGCATCTCTCTACTTCATCTTCAAACCCCTTTTGGGACGAGATCATTTGCTTTATCCATGAAGAAATCATCTTATATCCTTTATTTTCAACCGTCAGAATAGGGCTTACCACCAATACCACGATAACATTTTTTTTTAACTCGCTTTTTTTAAGCTGACTTAAGCTACATGATTCAAGTAAAAGATCTTGATAATTCATATGCAGCAACAAAGAGGAGAGGAATTTAAAAAAATTAGTCACCCAACCCTTATCATCACCTTGAATTGCTAAATCATCTTCCTCTGAATGAACAATTAATATCTTTTCTATAGTATTCATCATTTAATTACAACTCGAGGCAACACTAATTAAATACACTGACATTCTCGTCTAATATACTCAAATCGAATGGATCTATTGAATCAGATTTTACAGATGTATCTATCAAATCAAGGAAAGCTCTTAATATCTCACTATGAAGTGTCATCAAATCAAAAATTTCTTCTTTTGGTAAAATAAAGAAAGAGGTCTCCTCTTGAGCCACTGCTTGATAATTATACCTCTCAGAAAAGAGAATTACTTCTTCTCCCATAATATCTTTAGAACCCAATGACTTGAATACCGCACCTGACCGAATCAGATCAATCTTCCCCTCGATGATCACGAATAAAGGTTGATCTACGCTGTCCCCTTCATTAATGAGTATAGTACCCTTATCGACCTTTTTTTGATTCATCGTATCTACCATTCTCGTAATATTATCTCCTGGAATAGCTGCAAAACTTGGTATAGATTTTATAAACCTAACCCTATCAACCAATAACATTTTTCGATAATTTTCTTCTTCTTTATAGGCAAAAACAGGAGGTAAAATGATCTCATCTAATCTTAATTTAGAGTATGATTTAATCCTCTTTGTATGCGTTTGATAGGCCTTAGGCTCCATTTGATAGATAGAATTTGCAGCACTTTGTAATAACAATACATCTGGATTAAATAAATTGGCAATTAAGGAATTGGAGACACGGGCATCAGGAAGTTGATGAAGCCTATTTATAGCTAAGGATTTTGTGTATCGTGTGATCCGATTAAAATCTCTATTAACGATTTGGGTAAGTAAATCCGAATAAGATTCAAAATGTTCGGGAGGAAAGAAATTCAATAATAATTCTAATCGCTCCTTATCCGTTATATCATCCAAAACAGGTAATAACATAGGCTTAATTTCGTCTTCTACAAAAACATCCAACATCTCAATAGCAAAAGTTACTGAATCCATTGAGCCATGGGTTAAGTTCTCCTTGACCAACTGCACATTATGTACGTCATAGATCATACCCAAAAGAATAAATAAATTATTCAAGTTCACAACATTCTCCTCTCTTAATGCTCTTAGTAATTCGACGTCCAAAGGGTCAATTGGGTCTACTTGGGGGATATCTTGAATCGCTTTTATATTCCAAGCGATATCACATAAAAGATTTTCAATAATTAATTTAATCCGTGCCGACTGGAAATCTTTTGATTCAAAACCCAAGGTATTTAAAGATTTTAACAACTCAGAGAGGACTTGCTTATCAGGAAATTCAATTTTTTTCCAAAGTAATTCTTTGGCTTGTTTTCCCCCAATAATTCCAAATAATTGAACCACTCTTACCATCGTGGCTGTATGCTGGCCCGTTTTAAAAAAAGCAGCATCTGCAGAATGAAATACCCGATCACCCAAATAAATTAAGGCAGACATGGCTGTGTTACTATAGGTCGGAATATGTAGGTGATCGAGTATCGCCGCAAACATTTCAGGACGTTGTAACTTTCCCATAGACAAAAGTGCTGCAATACGAACCTCCGGATTAATATCTCTCAATAGCTCCACTAAGTAAGGCAAATGCTTATCTTCCTCTAATCTAACCAAGAGTCTTGCTCCATACACTCTGTCTTGTTGTCTGGTCGATCGTGTATAAAGTCTTATAGACTCATCGTTCAACTCATAAGCCTGGAATTTCTGTAAAACTTTAATCGCTTTTCTTGCCATAAGCAACACTGATTTATTTTGCTCTTTTTTGGATTCTTGCTTTATAATTTCTAAAGTTTCATAAGCTTTGATCTCAGCCAACTTTGAATAAGCATAACTTCTAACATCCACACTAGATGAGGGCAACTGATCTAAAAGTGCAAAGGTTAATTTAATGGGATCTAACTGCTCGTATAATCGAAGGGCATTAAGTACCCTTATTTCATTTTCACTTTTAAGTTCATTATTCAGTACTCTTAAGGCACTAAATTCATTAGTTTTTCCCTTATCTGCGATAAGATCTCTTTGACTTATCAATGTTTCCTTGAGTTTAATCTGATATTGATTGTACAACTTTACAGACAAGTAAATAACACCAAGAGCAATAGCTATAATTAAATAAATAAAATGAATCAACTTCACAAAAACCAAACCAGCAACCAAAATTTGTAATCCCCCAGCAAGAAAAGTCGCCAATTGTCCAATAACACCTTCTATCTTATTTTGAATATCAAATCTTATAGTTAAATTGAATGGTAAGAAAAATAGTTTGAAAGCGGGTGATTCCAAGGCATCTCGCAATGAAGCTGTGAATGCCTTCCCACTGATAATAAACATGAAGAAAAATAAAAAATCTTCATTAAGTATCTCATAGCCAAAAAAATGGCCCGAAATAAGGCCTCCTATCATGAATAATATTAGAATAATTGGCATTGTCATCAAGGCCACTTTCAAGCCAAATCGATTTAAAATAATATCATTAATAAAAGTTTGAATAATGAAGCTCATGATAATCACGGTCCCATTAAAAAATGACAAAAATCGATTTAATTTATCCTCTTCAGGATGATAAATTTCTATGGTTGCCAAAAAACTATATTCTACAAAAATTGCAGTCCCCATTGAGCAAACTATAAAAATTGATAATAAACGGGTGTAATCATTTTTGAAAATACCTAAGTAGCTTGTATTTTCTATATTTTCATCTTTTTTCAATGAATCAATAAGATCTACGTTATAATTTTTACAAATCAAAACAGTCAACCATAGTATAATGATCATTGCAAAGCATGATATTAGAAGTAAATCATAAGTGTCATCTACAAAAGGGAGTTCTATTAAAAGGGGTATTGAGAAAAAGGCAACAATAGTGGCAACTAATTGACCTGTATCTACACTTCCAATCAATCTTTTTGTTTGCCGAGTATCAAAAATTCTTCCAAATAATCCCCAAAAACCCAGAAGTAAAATGGAGGTCATTGGACCCATCATTACAAAAAGCAAAAAGGGTAATAAAGAAAATCCAGACTCTTTATCTCCCACCTCAAAAAACTCGAAAGCGAGCCTTAAACCACATACAAACAATGTGATAACAGCAGCGTTTCCGATGACTAACTGAGAAAATCTAACTTTTTTTTGAAGGTATACATAGGCTACCGAAGAAATTATACCCAAAGCTCCAGTTATAAAGAAAGACTCAGCGAGATATTCCTCACCTAAAGATTGGATAAATAAAGATTCGGTGCCTACTTGATAACTCGCAAGGAAAAAACCCATAAAAGCGCCGACTCCAAGCAAAAACCACATTTGCCTTTCTTCACCATCTACCGCCCCAAGAAATTTTAGAAATTTGTTTAACACAGTTTCAACAATTAATAGAGATTAAACTTATCGAATTTTACTATAATCGCTTTCAAATGATGTGCGAACACCTTTTTCTACACGCCATGTATAGCACAATACTAATGGAA
>CEOF01039750.1_pt1 | contig 16196 bp, 15 predicted proteins | sample 361311 | NCBI WGS metagenome assembly CEOF01 (sample SAMEA2619667, study PRJEB7988) | marine metagenome | biome: marine biome (ENVO:00000447); feature: surface water layer (ENVO:00002042); material: "saline water (ENVO:00002010), including plankton (ENVO:xxxxxxxx)" | depth 5 m
TTTTTTTTAAATAACTAGATACAAAATTTATGCCAAAAAAAAATATATGCTAAAATGTCAGATTATTTTTATTATATAATCTGGCTTGCTGGTCAGCATGATATGATGACCTGACTAGTGGACCAGATTCAACAACATTAAAGCCTATCTTCATTCCGTACTCTTTATATTTCAAAAATTGAGCAGGTTCAACATATCTCTCAACAGGCAAATGATTAATAGTAGGCTGAAGATATTGTCCAATATTAAATATTTCAACTCCAATTTCTTTTGCAAAATCCATAGCCTCAAAAACTTCTTTATCAATTTCTCCTAGTCCAACCATCATCCCCGTTTTTGTCAACATTCCATTTTCAACAGCATATTTTAATACATTTAAAGTTCTATCCCAGTCTGAATTTCTTCTAACTCCTTTAGATATTCTTTTGACACATTCCATGTTATGAGAAAAGATATCAGGTTTTGATGAAAACACTAAGTCTAGTGCTGGTTTATGGTATCTAAAATCAGGTGTTAATATTTCAACAGTACAACTAGGAACTTTGTTCTTTATTTCATTAACTGTTTCATACCAAATTCTAGCACCATAATCTCCTTTTAAATCATCTCTATCAACAGATGTTATAACTACATGTCTTAAATTTAATTTTTCAACAAGATTAGCTACCCTAGCTGGTTCATCATTATCTACTAAATTAGGTTTTCCTGTTTTAACAGAACAAAAACCACATGATCTTGTGCAAGTATCTCCAAGAATCATAACTGTAGCTGTTCTAGAATCCCAACATTCATAAATATTTGGACATCTTGCTTCTTCACACACTGTATTTAATGAATGTTCGCTCATTAAAGATTTCATATCTTTAAAATTATCACCAGTATTTAACTTAACTTTAAGCCACGATGGTTTTTTATTTAATGGAGGATTATGTACTTTAATCATCTTAAGCTATTTTCCTTAAAATTTTCTAACTCTTTCTTTAAATGAGATAAGAACCTTGTCCCATAAGCTCCATCAATAATCCTATGATCATAAGCTAGAGTTAAATAGATCATACTTCTTATTACAACTACATCTCCATAATCAGTTTCTTTTACAACTGGTCTTTTATGAATAGAACCTATACTTAATAAAGCTGAATTTGGCTGATTTATGATACCCATACCAAACAAACTACCAAATATTCCTGGATTGGTAACGGTAAAAGTAGAATCTTTTACTTCATCAGGTTGAAGTTTATTTACTCTAGCTCTTTGAGCTAAATCAGAACATGAACGTGCAATACCTAAAAAATTCAGCTCTTCTGATTTTTTAATAACGGGAACAATAAGATTATCATCTGGTAATGCTACAGCCATCCCAATATTAATATTCAAATTATTTACTATATTTTTGTCTTGAACACTTGCATTAATAAGAGGAAAATCTTGTATTGCTTTAATAACAGCATTTATGAAAAATGGCGTATAAGTTAAATTTGTTTGATATTTTTCGTGATAATATTTTTTATTAGCGTTTCTAAAATTTACGATATCTGTAATATCAACTTCAGATGTTGAATATACATGCACAGAGGTATCTCTAGATTTTTTCATATGGTCAGCTATCATTAACCTTACATGTCCCATTGGTTCAACATCATTAGAAAGAGGAGATTTTTCTAAATCATTATCACTATATGTAGGTAAGCTTTTAGAATTCTCAATATTTGCATTATTCCTATTTTCTAAATATTTCAATACATCTTTTTTACTTACCCTATTATTAAAACCAGTACCAACTATATTATCTAATTCTTGAAATGATATATTTTCTTTGTTTGCAATTGATTTAACAAGTGGAGAATAAAATTTTTTATTTTTGTCTAATTTACTTTCTTGTACACTACTTAATTCTAAACTTGGCGTATCTTGGGTTTTGCTAGTTTTATTAATTATGACATTTTCATCTAAGTTTTTATCTTTATCTTCTTTAAAATCATCTGATTTTTTTTCAATAACCTCATCATTATTTGAACCAATTCTTGCTATAACTTCTCCAACAGGAACAACATCGTTAACTGAGAATAATATTTCAGTAACTTTCCCAGAATCAGGTGATGGTATTTCAGAATCAACTTTATCAGTTGAAATTTCTAAAAGAGTTTCATCTTTCTCAATCATATCACCTACATTTTTTTTCCATTCCAAAATTGTACCTTCAGTGATAGATTCACCCAATTTTGGCATTAGAACATCTACTGACATAAAATCCTCATTAATAATTTCCTACTTCATTTATACAATCAACAATCCAATCGACTTGAACTAAAATTTCATCTTCTAAATTTTGAGCATAAGCTACAGGAGAATCCTTAGAAGCGACTCTTTTTACAGGAGCATCTAAGTACTCAAAAGCAAAATCTGATATTCTAGATACTATTTCAGCACCAAATCCACCTGTTAAATTATCTTCATGTGCAACAATTAGCCTACTAGTTTTTTTAATTGACTTAATAATAGACTCAAAATCTAACGGATTTAATGTTCTTATATCAATTATTTCAACTGAAAAAGATGTATTTTTTGAAGCTTCGATACTCTTTTGAACTAATGCTCCCCAAGTAACTAAAGTAATATCATCTCCTTGTTGAATAATTTTAGCTTTACCAAATTCAAGTAAATATTTTTCACTAGGCTCATTTGATGAAGCATACCCTTGTCTATATAAACCTTTATGTTCAAGAAAAAGAATTGGATCATCCATTCTACAGGCAGACTTAAGAAGACCCTTTGCATCAGCTGCATTTGATGGATAAGCTATTCTTATGCCTGGTAAATGCGTAAAATATCCTTCAATACTTTGACTATGACATAATGAACCATGAATATAACCCCCAACAGGGACTCTCATAACAACTGGACAAGTCCAATCTCCGTTTGAACGATATCTCATAGTAGCTAGTTCATTTCTTATTTGCATCATTGAAGTCCAAATATAATCACCAAACTGAATCTCGATTACAGGTTTATATCCTAAAGTTGAAAGACCTATTGCTGTTCCAATAATTGATGATTCAGCAAGTGGTGAATTAAACACTCTATCTTTTCCAAATTTATCAGTTAAACCTCTTGTAGCTGTAAAGACACCTCCTTTGCCCCCTGCTATATCTTGACCATATAGAATAAGCTTATCATTAAAAGATAATTCCTCCTGCAACGCATGGTTTATAGCATCAACTAAAACAATTTTATCAGATGTTTCTGTGTTTTGTGTAAATGAAATTTTTTTATCAGAATAAATGTTTAATAACGAACTAGAAGGTTTTGGATTATTTTGTGATTCAGCCCAAATTGCATCCTGATCAACTGTATCTTTAATTTGTTTTTTCAGTTTATCAAATTCTCTATCTTTAATTATACCTTTATCTATACATAAAATTTTAAATTGTTCAATAGGATCTCTTAATTTATCATTTTCGATTTCTTCTTCTGATCTATACTTTCTATGATCATCAGAAGATGAATGTGGTAACAGTCTAACAACACTTGATTCAATCACAGTTGGCCCTTTGCCTTTTCTAGCTCTATCAATAGCTTTATTGAAAGCCAAAACAGACTCAAAATAATTCGTACCATCAATAGATATTCTATCTAAATTTTCATATCCAGATGTCATACTATAAATTGATTCGCCAGATGTTTGCTCAGATAAAGGAACAGATATTGCATAACCATTGTTTTCAACGTGAAAAATCACTGGAGATTTTTCTCTGCTTGCCCAATTTAATGCTTCATGAAAATCACCTTGACTAGTTGTTCCATCTCCAGAAGAAACATAAACAATTGAATCTAAATTATCTCGTTGAATAGCAAAAGCAGCTCCAACAGCTTGAAGGTATTGAGTACCTGTAGGACTCGATTGGCTAACAATATTAAATGATTTATGACCAAAATGTTGTGGCATTTGTCTACCACTTGAATTTGGATCAGCATCTTTTGCCAGGAAAGATAATAGAATCTCTTTTGAAGTCATTCCAAGCCCTAAGCAAAAGGCTTGATCTCTATAATATGGATAAGCATAATCAAAACCTGATTTCATACATTCTGCAGCAGCTAATGTACATGCTTCATGACCAGATGCGCCTATATGAAAAAAACCTTTACCTTGCTTGAGTAAAATAAGTTGTTTTTCATCAAGGTATCTTGATAATTGCATGATTTCATAAATCCTTAATAATTCTTTTTTTGTATAGCCTTTAAATTTCATTTATTAAAAATAGTATTGAACTCGTTTATTAAAATATTTACTAAATCATAGTAATCAATTTCTTGATTAATATTGTCATAAATTGAAGTAACACCATATTCCATAATACCACAGGGAATTAAACCATCATAATACTTCATTTTAGGATTCACATTTAATGCAAAACCATGCATTGTAACCCATTGAGCTATTCTTACTCCCACAGCACAAATTTTTTCATCTTCAATCCAAACACCAGGAAAACCTTCTTTTCTTGAAGACAAAATCTTAATTTCTTTTAAAGTATTAATAATTATTGATTCTATAGAACTAACAAACCAGGATATACTTTTATTATAATTATTAAGGTTAATAATTGGATATCCTACCAATTGGCCTGGTCCATGATAAGTGATTTGTCCCCCTCTATCAGTTTCAATTACATCAACATTAGGATATTTATTTAACAAATAATTTTTATCTGCATTTTTACCCAAAGTGTAAACATTCTCATGCTCTAAAAATAAAACTGTACTTGGAATTTCACAATTTTTAACAAGAAGATGAATTTCTTTTTGTAATTCCCAGGCTGATTTATAACTTCTTCTACCTAGATAAAAATAGTTTATATTTTGATTATTAATTGAATCAGTTATAAAATTTATATCCAATTTTTTTGAATCAATCTGAGTAAATGAATTATTTTCAACCATTAACATTAGATATGTATAGCCTCATTAAATGCATCTGCAGTTGCTTCATGAATTGCTTCAGAAAGAGTAGGATGAGGATGAATTGTATTTAATAATTCTGTAAAAGTGGATTCTAAATTTCTAGCTATAGATATTTCAGTTATTAGATTTGTTGCGTTTTTACCTATAATGTGACATCCTAACAATTCACCATATTTTTTATCATAAATTATTTTAACAAATCCATCTCTATCTCCTTCAGCTAAAGTTTTACCTAATGCACTAAATGGAAATCTTCCTACATTTAGCTCAAAACCTTCTGATAATGCTTCTTTTTCACTCAAGCCAACTGAAGCAACTTCTGGATGAGTGTAAGTACATGAAGGTACATTATTGTAATCCATAGGTTTAACTTTTTTACCAGAAATATGCTCAGCAACAAGAGTTCCTTCAAAAGAAGCAGTATGAGCTAATAATGGAGGTCCAGAAACATCACCAATAGCATAAATGTTATCTATATTTGTTTGCATATATTTGTTTATATCAATAAAACCATTTTTCATTTTAATATTCAAATTATTTAGACCAATATTTTCAATATTAGGATTAACTCCTATAGCTATTAGAACTTTATCAGCTTTTAAAATAGTCTTATCGTTAAGTATAACTTGGTTCTTTTTTCCTTTTTTTACTTCTTTAACATGAGAATCAGTTAAAATATTAATTTTTTTTCTTTTAAAAATTTTTTCTAGCTCTTTAGAAACATCCGAGTCTTCGTTAGGCAAAATACGACTCAAACCTTCGACTAAAGTCACTTTTGAACCAAAACTATTGTAAATACTTGCAAATTCAGCTCCGATAGCTCCAGCACCAATAATGATTAATTCTTTTGGAATTTCATTTAAACTCATTGCCTCTCTTGATGATATAATATTTTCTTTATCTAAAGGTATACCTGGTATTTCTTTGGATCTACCTCCTGTTGCAATTATAATATAATTTGATTTTATTTTTTTTAAATCATCAAGTAAAACGGTATTTCTATCAATTAATTTTCCAAAACTTGGAATGTAATCAATTTTATTTTTATTTAATAAATATTCAATGCCTTTATTCAATCTTTTTGCAACATCTCTAGATCTTTTAACAACTTTCTTCCAATCTAAAGTGTAAGAAGGAATATTAATACCAAATTTCTTAGAATTTTTAACCAAATCTAAAACATAAGCATTATGTAGAAGAGATTTTGTTGGAATACAACCCCAATTACAACATATACCACCTAAATCATTTTTTTCTACAACTGCAACTTTAAGACCTAATTTAGCAGCTCTAATAGCTGATACGTAGCCTCCAGGTCCACCACCAATTACTATAATATCATAATCCATTAAAACTTTTTATTCATATTAATTAAATCTAAAAATTCTTTTCTTGTTTTATGATCTTCTCTAAACTGACCCAGCATACTTGAACTTGTAGCATATGAGTTTTTATTTTCCACACCTCTCATCTGCATGCACATATGATTGGCCTCAAGAACTACTGCAACTCCCTTTGGTTTTAAAATAGAATCAACTGTTTGAGCAACTTCTAAGGTTAAACGTTCTTGTACTTGAAGTCTTCTAGCAAAAAGATCTACTATTCTAGGAATTTTTGATAATCCTATTATTTTACCATCAGGAATGTATGATACATGAGCTCTTCCAAAAAAAGGAAGCAAATGATGCTCACACAAACTATAAAACTCAATATCTTTTATAACAATCATATTATCACAGTTTTCGTGAAAAATTGCATTATTAACAAGTTTATCTAAATCTTTAGTATATCCTGATGTTAAATATGCCCAAGCTTTAGATACTCTGAGCGGAGTTTTCAATAATCCCTCTCTATCAGGATTTTCTCCAATTTCTTTTAATAATTCTTTGGTAATATTTTCTATATTTTTATTAATCTGCATTTACTTTTGGTCCAAAATATTCTGTAAATATAGTTGGAGTCTCCCTTAATTTAATTTTATATAATTTAGTTGGTTTTTTAATTTTCGAAGAAATTTGCTCCCAAATAAACAAAACGAGGTTTTCTGTTGATGGTTGTTTATCTTTGAACCATTCTACATCTTTATCTATTTGACAATGATCTAAAACATTTATAACATTTTTAGAAACTATTGTTTTAATTTCTTGTAAATCACATACAAATCCAGAGTCTGAATTGATTTCCCCTGTTACTGTTACATCTAAAACATAATTATGACCATGTATCCTAACATCTTCACCAAAAACCTTATAGTTTTTATCATAGTCCCATTTATTATTCCAATATTTGTGAGCAGCACAAAATTTAAACTGTTTTGTCAAGTATGGCATAAATTATCTCTATTTTTCGTTAATTGTATAGTAAAATCCGAACCCCTAAAATTAATATACTTTTATGATTGATAACAAGGCTAATAGGAATCAAAAAAAATAATATAATTATTTGTTTATAATGGTTTTTTTTCAATATATTAGAATAGGATTATTAAAAAATAGGATTAAATCAAAAATGTATAAAGAATTTATAATTTTATCTAGTGTTATTGTTTTGACTTTATTCATGACAATTCACAATAAAAATAAACAAGAAATACAAAATAGTAATACAAGGTTATCTATTCAAAGAGAAGTCCAAGAAGATATCTTGATTCAAGAAGGTAATTTAATGAAACTAAATGGTGGAATTACATTTACTAAAAATGATAATCTTATAATAATCAAGGATCCTTACTCAACTATAGTTTTAGATAAAAATAATTCAAATGAAATTATTGCATTTCTTGAAGAATAATAGATCTAACTATAACCAAAATACCGACCAAAATTATAAACTAAAAAAGACATTACATAAGCAAGTAATGTCATGTATGCTATCATAAATATTGGCCATTTCCATGTATTTGTTTCTGTTTTAACTATTGCAAAAGTTGCTACACATTGAGCTGCATATACATAAAAAACCATAATAGAAATAGCTACTAAAGGAGTAAATACATTTTTCCCAGTTTCTGGATTGATATCATTTTTCATAGCTTCTTTCAGGTTAACCATATTTTCACCATCATCTTCAACATTATAGATTGTTGATAATGTACTTACTACAACCTCCCTGGCTGCAAAAGATGTAATTAATCCAATTCCAATTTTCCAGTCAAATCCTAAAGGCTTTATTACAGGTTCAATTAATTGACCTACTTTTCCAGCATAGCTATCTTTTATAGAAACACTCTCACCATTATGTTTTGGAAATGATACTAAAAACCATAAAATAATTGAAATCAACATAATTATTTTGCCAGCATTAACTAGAAATAATTTTGATCTATTTATTAGCTGTTTTAAAACAGATTTTAAAATTGGAAGTCTATAAGGAGGTATTTCCATTATAAAAGAAGGGTTACTTTTTTCTGATAAAAACTTACTAAAAACTTTAGCAAGAATAAATGCTGTAATAGTACCAAGAAAGTACATACAGACCATTACAAAACCTTGAAGTCCAATAAAATCATAAATATAGATTTGAGGTATAAAAGCACTAATCATCAAAACATAAACTGGCAATCTAGCAGAACAACTTATTAAAGGTAAAACTAAAATAGTTACTAGTCTTTCCTTCCAACTATCAATCGTTCTTGAAGAAATAATTCCAGGTATAGCACAGGCATAACCACTCATAATAGGTAAAATAGATTTACCATGCAAACCAATCATTCGCATATATTTATCAGTCATGAAAGTAACTCTTGTCATATACCCTGTATCTTCCAAAACAATCATAAATAACATAAGTATTATAATCTGAGGTAAAAATATTACAATTCCCCCCACTCCAGCAATTATACCATCAACAATTAAATCTCTAAAAAGGGAATTTGGAAGACTATCATATACAAAATTGCCAAAAGAAGATACTATTCCATCAATAAAATCCATTGGAATTGAAGCAAAAGTAAAAATAGATTGAAAAATAAAATATAAAATACCAATATATAAAAATGGACCAAAAACAGGATGTGTTAAAAACTTATCAATTTTTTCACTTTTGGTCTTATCCTCTATTTGATTTTTTTCTTTAAAATTAGAATTAAATAAAATTTCATCAATAAAACCATATCTTAAATCTGACTCTAAAGTATTTATTGTTTTTGACATATTTGTACTAATTTTAGATAGTATGTTTTTTCTTTCTTTAAGAACTTTATCTTTAATTGAATTTGAAAAAAAAGAGCTTTTACAAAAAGATTCACTTGAAAAAATAGATAATGATAAATCTTCTATTACTTCTTTAGAAGCATCAATACTTTTTTTTAAAATACCTATTATAGGCTTTAACAATTTTCTATTCTCGCTTGATAAGCTTAAAAAAGTATTTTTTGATTTAGATTCATTACTTAATAAATCGACCATTGATCTTCTTAGTTCTTTTAAACCCTGTTTTTTTAAAGCAGAGAAAGAAATTATATCAAAAATTTTAAATTCTTTTTTTAACTTCTCAATACTTAATATATCTGCAGGATTAATTAAATCCGACATATTTAATAACAATATAATAGGGATATTAAGCGGCAGAAGCTGTGAAAAAAAATATAAGTTTCTTCTTAAATTTGTGATATCTGCAACATAAATAATACCATCAGGCCTCAATTCTTTACTTTCGATCCATTTAAATACAGTATCTCTAACAGCTGCTTCATCTATTGATTGAGATTTTGTACTGTAAGTTCCTGGATAATCATCAATAGATATATTTTTATTTTCTAATGATATTAAAGATGAATGCTTTTCAACGGTGATTCCTGGATAATTTGAAACTTTTTGATTTAAACCAGTAATTAAATTAAAAACAGCAGATTTACCTGAATTAGGATTACCTAATATTGAAAATTTAAAATTATTCTTGCTCATCTATTTAACAAATATTTTATTAGCATCTTCTTTTCTTAATATAAGGTAAGAATCATTTAATTTGATTTGAACTGGTCCATCAAAAGGATTCTTTTTAATAATTCGAAATTCAGCACCTGGTATTATTCCCATCTCAGATAATCTTGTAACAGAATTTAAACTACTTAGATGAGATATTTTTCCAATCGTATTAATATTTAATTTATATAATGTATTCATATTATGAGAATTATTCTCATTCTTAATTTATAAATTCTACCGAAGTAAAAAAAAATGTTTTTTTCTTATTATTTTATTTTTTAAATTTAATTATGAGATTGATTCTCATTATCATAAACAAAAAAGTAATAAAGTAAAATGAAAAAAATACTCTTACTAACAACTTCATTATTTGCATTTATATGTGCAGATGAATTTATTGAAGATGCAACAACTACCATTGGTGGCTATGGTGAATTACACTTTGATATGGAAGCAAATGATGGTGATGGAAAACTTGATTTTCATCGTTGGATTTTGTGTGTAAAACATCAATTTAATACCGAATGGTCAATGATGTCTGAAATCGAAATTGAACATAATATGGTTTATAGTGATGGTGACGGTGGTTACTTAGCTATGGAACAAGCTTACTTAAACTATTGGAATGGCAACTGGGGTTTTAGAGGTGGTGTTTTATTAGTGCCAGCAGGAATTACAAATGAATACCATGAACCTCCAACATTCATGAGTGTAGAAAGACCTGAATACAGTAAATATGTTATACCTACAACATGGTTTGATAATGGTTTTGCTTTTTATGGTAAAGTAGGTGGTGTAGATTGGAACTACACAATGGTTGGTGATCTTGATGGTGATAATGTTGCTGATGGAATAAGAAGTGCAAGAGGTAAAGGTGTATATACAACAGCTTCTGATTGGACTAAAACACTTCAATTATCTTGGGCTGGCTTAGAAGGTCTTAAAGTAGGTGGTTCAATTACAATGAATGATGCACCTAAAGATGATGGAACATCAGTAGGAGTCAATCTAACAGAGTTTAATGTAACTTATTCTAAAGATAATATGTATGCTAGATTAGAGAATGGTAAGATAGATTATGATAATAATGATGCTGCAGAGTCTACATCTGGGTATTATCTTGATTTAGGTTACAATGTTGCTGATTTAGTAGGATGCGAAGGTAAAGAGCTTTATGTATGGACTAGAACAAGCGCATATAATAAAGATGATGTAGGTGATGACACTGAAATATCTTTATTTGGTGTTACATTCAAACCTGCTTATAATTTAGCAGTTAAATTTGAAACAGGTGATAAAGATGGTAGTGATATTATGAGAATGGGTCTTGGTTACATGTTTTAGACTTTTCTTCCTGTATGTTTTTCAATATATGCCAATACCGTAAACATGCGCAAAGTCCTGTCCTGCTTGTATACCAGGACAGGGCTTTTAAGTTAAAATTAACTTTATATTTTTAAATAAAATGAACTTTATATATTTTTTATTAATTATTTTTTCTTCAATTTATTGTTCTCCAATAATGGACAAAACATTCAATGAAATTCAAAAAAAATTTCCTAACAGCATTAGTATAGAAAAAAAACTTTATAAAATTGAAAAGAACACTCTAAAATTAATACAGAATAAAGTTCGACAAAAATTTTTCAGAAAAGAAGTTAATTGCTGGCATATAATTAATGATGATTCAACGCAGTATTATGCGATATTAGATAATGTGAAAGGCAAATCGCTACCAATAACATTTTTAACAATTTTTGATGAAAACAAACAAGTGTATGACTCAGAAATCATAAAGTATAGAGAAGGATACGGCGGTGAAGTAGCAAATAAAAGTTGGTTGAATCAATTTATTAATTATACGGACTCTTCAAATTATGATGTTGGTGGAGCTATTAGTGGAATATCTGGAGCAACAATTTCTGTAAATTCAGTATCAAAAGGAATTTATAAATTATCTATATTAATAGATTATATTATAACAGATTTTGATGAAAAAATTTAAACTAAAAGAACTAGATAAAACTGCTAAAATATTTTTAGCTTTTTTCTTATCAACAATGCAGTTAGGTATATTAATTGGTATTGGATATATATATTTTACAACCAATTTAAACCCTGAAGGAACAATTGAACATTATAATGGATCAGAAATCATTGAGGATGAAATACCAGAAGAATTTCCCAAATCATTAGAAAGCATGATATTAAATACGCATGCACATGTAAATAGCTTTGCAATAATCAGCCTACTAATTGGTACTATATTTTATTTCAATTCAGTTATTAATAACAGTTTTAAACTTTTTTTATTAATTGAACCATTTATTTCAATTATTATAACGTTTTCTAGTATGTGGCTAATGAGATATGTAAATGATTCTTTTGTTTATGTTCTTATAATATCGAGCTTATTGATGTATATATGCTGGTCAGTAATGATTTTAATTAGTTTATATGAAGTTACAAAAAAAACTAATTAATAATAATATTGATAATCCCTATTATATCAGTAATATTAATTATTCCATCTTGAGAAAAATCAGCAATTTGTAATTGACAATCATCATAGTCAACATTATTTAATATATAATTAATAATAGAAACTACATCAGTAACATTTACATTCCCATCCATTGAAACATCTCCAATGTCATATTCACATGAATTAATAGAAAAATCGCTAGAATACCTGAAAGTAATAAATCCACCTTGTCCATTATTATTATAATAACTAAAAGGCCAAAATTTAACTATATTTTGACCATCAGCAGTAAGAACATGCAAAACATAATGATTTACATTTAACTGATACTCATCATCGAACCAACCCCACGAATTTAATGCAGAATTTTTAATACCTGGACCAAAAGTGTGAGTGGTTAAGTCATAAAAGTCATTTAATATTGAATCTTCAATCCATTCATGATTAAAAAGACTACTATTTATATTATTCCATTCATCAATCCAAGTCATAGAAGAGTCAACACTTGCTGCACCCATACCAACACCTGATAAGCCACTATTTGTTTTAATATGCTTTCTTTGAAATGCGACATCCCAGTCATACGAGTTGTATGGATCTTCAATGTAAACTACTTCAGCATCTCTCAACGAAAAATAAATCCATTCATTATAATCAGAAGAATCGATTGTAATAGTAGTATCAACTTGAGCTAATACTAAACTAAAATAAGTACATAATAAAATTTTCTTAATCATATTTGTTATTAAACTTAAACTCTAATTGTATAAAAAATCTTCTACCTGGATCATAACTACTTAAAATATCTGGAGAAAAATCTCCAAGCCTACTTGAATCCTTATAATTAAAAATATTTTTAATACCAAAATTTACATCTATATTTTTTTCAGGAATAATAAAATATAAATCAGTTAAAAAATAATCCTCTAGCACCTTTATTGAATTTGCTCCAATCCAATCTTGTTCTTGATTAAAATTATTTTTTTCACCTAAATACTTTACATTTATAACCAATCTTAATTTATCTATAATCTTCTGAGTTAGATTGAGTCTAAAAGCATGTTTACTAATACCCTCTAATATTTCATCTGAAGAACTAGATGCATCGGTAAAATTATATACAAATTTAAGGTTTGAATTTTTATTTATTTTCCTAAAATAATGCACATTTATACCATTAATCGATACATTATTATAATTTTTATATTCAAGACCTAATTCAGTGTATTCGGTTGAAATCATATTAGAAATACTATTTGTATAAAAATCTATAGAAAAATCATTCAAAAAACTTCTTTTATCCAAAGACAAACTAAGATAATTATTTTTCGTAGATTTAAGATCAGGATTACCATAAATATTGGGTTCATGGTCAGTCCATTCATAATAGAGCTCTTTAATTGATGGATTTCGATAACCAGAACTATAAGTTAATCTGTGGTTAAACCCACTGTCGCCTTTAATTAAAAATGATACAGAGGATAAAACTTTACTATTTCTAGATGGAAGAAAATCTATTAAAAAATCATCTCCTGAATCATAAAACCTAAGCCCAAATGCTATTTGATTTTTATTTTCCAAACTAAACTGACTATGAAAATACAATGAACTACTATTATATACTTTTATCTCATCCTCACCTGAAAAAATAGATTCATGCAAAAAGTTTCCTGAATTATCGTAAATATTATAAGCAGAATATTTTTGATCTACATATTCAAAACCTACTAAAAACTTATGTAAACCATATTTAATATCGTATTCTAAATTAAACTCTTGATGGTTTAAACTACCTTGTTTGAACTCTGCGCCGTTTTCAATAAAATCATTAGAAAAATAATAAGGATAATAGTATAACTTTGAATACTTTTCATTAAAAAATCTTATATTCAAAGATTCATCTGAAGATTTTTCAAATCTATATTTAATTTTTTTCACATAATCAGTATATCTATTTAATGGAGCATCCAAAACTACAATATTTGAAAATATTGATTGATCAAAAACCTGCATATATTTAGAAATATCTGATGAATAATCTTTGTATAAAAACTCAAAATTATTTTTTGAATTTAAGTTATATTTTATTTTATGTTGAAAAGTTAAGTCTGAGTGTTCATCTAAAGTTTTGGAAAATTCTGATTGTGGTGTTAAATCATATCCTTCAGATTTTTTATTAACAAAGAATAAATTATAATAAAACTTTCCAAAATTTACTCCAGAATCTAATGAAATTGACTTAACTAAAGGCTCATCAGATAATAAATTAACATTTAACCAAAAAGGACTGGTATTCTTTTTTGTTATTATATTAATAACACCACCTATTGCACTTGATCCGTATAGTGTCGACATTGCACCTTCTATAACCTCAATTCTATCAACATTCGATAAATTTAACATAGAAAAATCTAAATTACCTGCATATTCACCTGTCACTCTATCGCCATCAACTAAAAAAGTTAAATATTTATTATCTAATCCTTGTAATTTTACTCTATCATCTCCATGATTAGAAGCAACCATCTGAACATTTGGCATTGCTATTTCCAACATATCTTTAACTCCAGCATATGATGCATTCGCAATTTCTCTATTTGAAATAACATGTGTTAATACAGGTGTATCTTTAATGTGTCTGGCAGATTTTGTACTTGTTACAACAATTCTATCAATTGATATATCTTTATTTTCAAGAAAAACAGTTAAATCGTTTAAATTATTTAAATTGTTAATTACCTTATCGTAATACGCAATATGTGAGAATTTTAAAGTTTCGTTTTTATTTATTTTAATAATGAAGAAACCATCATTATTAGATATAGTACCATCACTACTACCAACCACCTCAATATTGACATCTTTAATAGGATTTTTTAAACCATCGTAGACATAACCTTTTATCAACTGCTCACTAAAAATAAATGATATAAAAAACAAGATATAAAACATAATTTATATTAAAAACGAGCTTCATAATATAAAATATAAAGCTCGTTTTATATTATTTTACTTATCCACTAATTACTTCAATAACATTAATTTTTGTGTAGCAACTTTATCAGAAGAAATTGCTTGAACAAGATATACGCCGCTAGCTAAGTGACTTGCATTAAAGTTAACTATATGACCAGAAATATTTGCATCCATATATCTATCAACTAATGTTGCTACTTTCTGTCCTAAAACATTATATACACTCACGGATACCAAACCAGCTTCTGGAATAGCTACACTAATCTGAGTTGAAGGATTAAATGGATTTGGACCAACGACCTTCACTTCAATACTCGACAGTTCAATAACTTGTTCTACATTTACATCTCCTGACTGATTTACAACATGTACAGACTCAACTGTAATATCACCTTCAAAAGTCGCAATATCAGTGATTGAATGAGAACCATCAGTAACTACAATCAAATTTGTCATATTATCTAGTGTTCTAAATTCAGAAATTAAAGCATTAACAAGATTAATTTCAAATTTAGAATCATGAGATAATGTTAAATGTATACCCTGAACAAAGCCATCTGATTCTAATCTAATTGAATCATCATTTATAATTAAAGTAGAATTAATTGCATCCATATTTGCAAATGATCTATCAGCTAAAACAATATTAACGATAGAAATAACATCACTAACATTTAAAGAACCATCACCATTTACATCTCCACATGAAACATCTAATTCACTAGCACCTAATATAAAGTTAACCAAATAAACAACATCAGCAATATTTATAACTCCACTGTTGTTTAAATCACCTAAAATAGCAGATCCATTTGCAACACCTGCACAATCTTCACAATCATCATTCC
>CEOF01050914.1_pt1 | contig 16168 bp, 1 predicted proteins | sample 361311 | NCBI WGS metagenome assembly CEOF01 (sample SAMEA2619667, study PRJEB7988) | marine metagenome | biome: marine biome (ENVO:00000447); feature: surface water layer (ENVO:00002042); material: "saline water (ENVO:00002010), including plankton (ENVO:xxxxxxxx)" | depth 5 m
TTCTAGTGGTTCTGGAGCGAATGGATTGCTCCAATTTGAAAATATTGGAACATTTATCAACGATGAAGCTCAATCCGTGACCTCTGGTATAACAATTACGCTAGTTGAGCGTCCAGAAGGCGGTAAAGATGCAGAAACTACGGAAGCAATTAAGTTTTCAGCTCCAAAATTCTATTCTGCGTTTGGTAGAGCAGTCTCAACACAGGATTATGAAGCAATTATTCCAAATATTTACCCAAATGTAGCTTCAATCGCTTGTTATGGTGGTGAAGAAGCGGAACCTCCTGAATTTGGTAAGGTATTTTTAGCGATTAAACCTAAAAATGCAGATAAATTATCACTTTCCGAAAAAAATGTTGTATTAAAGAAGCTCAGAGAGTATTCTGTAGCAGCAGTTCAACCTTCAATCATTGATCCGTCCATTTTATACATTGATATTGATAGTTTTGTGTACTATAACCCCAATATTACACGGAAAGAATCAGATGTAATCAAAAATTCCGTACTTGCCACCTTAGTTGCACTCAATACTGGATCTGAATTTAATAAATTTGGTGGAAAGTTCAAATATTCTAAGCTTCAGGGTATAATTGATAGTGCAGATACTTCAATTACTTCAAATATCACTCGTCTCAAGATGAGAAAGAACGTTATAGTGACTCTGAACGCACGAGTGAACTATAAAATATGTTACGGTAACCGCATTAACCAAGGAACGTCCACACAACCTACTGTTTCCTCTTCAGGATTTGCTATTTCTGGTGATACAGTTAATACTTATTTCCTCAATGATGATGGTGCAGGTTTGTTGAGACTTTACTACATTAAGGGAAGTGGTGAAAAAGAATACATTGGAGGTTCTTGGGGTACTGTTGATTATTCTATGGGAGAGATCGTGATTAACGATTTGGTGATTACATCAACAATTGCTTCTGGTAATATACTACAACTTAGTGCAATTCCAGAATCTAATGACCTTGTTTCTTTGCGTGAAACCTATTTGACATTAGGTATAGATAATACAACTGTTAATGTTGTAGAAGACACTATCAGTAGTGGTTCAAATCTTTCTGGTACGGGAGTTATACCAGAGTCCAGTTATAGTTAACAAGAATGGCAACTAATCAATCATCTTGGAAGGTCGGTCAGTGGACTACACCAACCACGACGGTTACAACTCAACCTGTACCGTCTGAGGTTACCGCTGAATCGAGATCCCAAATATCCCATAATATTCCTGGACAGTTTGCGTCATTCATTCAGGATGAATATCCTACGTTTATAGAATTTGTTAAAGCATATTATAAATCACAAGAATTAAGAGGATATTGTTTTGATGTTATTAATAACTGGGGTGATTATTACAATATTGACAATTATGGAAGTTTAATTGTTGAAACGGACTTAATTTCTTCAATGTCAACTACTTCTACAACAGTTGACGTTACTACAACTCGTGATTTCCCCGATGAAGGTCTTTTGATGATAGATGATGAGATCATTTATTACAAAAACAAAGGACAGACTATTTTTAATGACTGTTCAAGAGGATTTGATGCAGTAAAAGCGGTTGGAACTGCTAGTCAGTATGTTTTTGCTGAAACAACTGCTGCTGAACATGCTCTAGGAGCAAAAGTTGTTAATTTGAACAATATTTTCCCACTTTTCATGTTGGGACAGTTCAAAGATCAGTATTTGTCCACTTATCCAAAGAATTTTTCAGATGGAGTTACTGAATCTACTGTAATTAAGCGAATTAAAGATTTTTATGCGTCAAAAGGCACAACTAGGTCTTTTCAGTTCGTTTTAAGAACACTTTTTGGCGTAGAATCAGAAGTTTCATACCCAAGAGACAGAATCTTCAAACCATCGGATGCATTCTTCACTAATAGAGAGGTAATTCGTGCTACAGCAGTTAGTGGAGACCCTACAGAGTTAGTTGGCGAAGTTTTGTACCAAGAAAACGATCCAAGTGACCCATATGTCAATGAAGCACGTATTTACGTTAAGGGTGTTCAAAAAGTTTTCACTGCTTCAGGGGAAATCTATGAAATTGACGTAGATACCAATAACTCTTCAGGAACCTTTGTAACACCTTACAAAACTACTATTGCATCAGATGTACCTTCAAGATTAGACTTTACAACGATCACAGTTGATAGTACTTTGGGATGGCCAGAGTTAAATGGTAGATTTAGAGTTCAAGATGAAATAATAACATATACAAACAAAACAGTTAACCAATTTATAGGATGTACTCGTGCTAGAGAGGGTACAACCTCTGATGAGCATATTGCAGGTCAAGAAGCGTTTGCTGCATTCCGAATTTACGGTAAAAGTAACCTAGATGGGTCTGATATTCAGATTAAAGTATATGGTGGAACGAGAGGAGTTAATTTAACTAATGGTGGTAAATATTACCTTCCTAAGAGTAAAGTTACAACGCCTGCAGCACCTGGTTTTGACAGTCTTGATCCAATATGGAGTTCCTTCCAATATAACGTTAGAAAGGCACTTAGAGGGGTTACAGCAGAGTTAGCAACACCTGCTGCTGATGGTTCTGTTCGTGTTACAGTTACCACTAGAGAAAAACATCGTTTAAGAAGAGATGACAAGGTTAGAATCCTAAATGCTGCTGAAGACATCTATAATAACGAACATGATGTTGTTGGTATTATAGATGAGTTCAAATTTGAATTTATTCTTGGTAGTGCACCTTCTCAACCTATATTGGAAACAGATGGTTTATTTTTTATCTCTAGAGAATTTGCATTTGGTACAAGTGTCTACACATCTATCAATAACTTAGTTTCCCAGTACACTGCTGATGTACAAAACGTATATAAGTCAACTGACAATGCAATAGTCGCTAGTACAGGTATACCATCACATAAAATAGGTCCTTTCTCTGTAAATGATCCAGATCCAGGAAATCAACGATATTTAAAGAGAATACCATTAGTACCATCAACAAAAAGTACAAAAACACCAACTCCTGTTGGGCAAGTTGGGATTGGTGTAAATGGAGTTCCATTTTTCTCATATAAGGGAACTTCGACGAAAAAGTTTGGTGGAATTGCTTCTATCACAAAAAATGATGGTGGAGATGGATATGATATTGAAAACCCCCCTACAGTTGAGTTTGAACCCGACTATAAGTTAAATACAACTTATGCAAGTGGCAATGTTATAAAATATGATGATAATGGTACTGTAAGAAGATATAGAGCACAGAATCCTGGCACAAGTGATAAAATTACATATCCAACACATACAAGTGGTGCTGTTAGACATGGAACTATTGATTGGGAATATTTGGGTTTAGGTGCATCAGCAGAAGCTATTATTGATGGTAGAATTATTGCTATCAACGTAACTAACGGTGGGGGAGGATATACCCGTCAACCTATTGTTTCTATTAGTGGTGGTGGTGCACCTAACAGTACACAGGCAACTGCAGTCGCACAAATTACTGATGGTAGGGTAACTGGTATTGCGGTAACATATTCAGGTGCTGGTTATACAAAAGTTGCAGGATTACCTAACATATCAATTAGTGGTGGTGGCGGTGTAGGTGCTGCTGCTAGTGCTGTTGTACGTGGACCTATCAATACAATAAACATCACAAATACAGGATCTGAGTATACTTACGAACCAAATATTACTTTAAAATCTGGTGATGGTGCTGTGGGTTATGCATCTATTCTTAGTGGAAAGATTGAGAGTATTATTGTTACATTTGGTGGTGCAGATTACTTTGGTGCTCCAGACGTTGTTATTACTGGAGATGGAGTTGGTGCTACTGCGTTTGCTGTTGTAGATCCAACTAGTAGACAAGTTACATCGGTTACTGTAACAAATAAAGGACTTGGGTATACAACAGGTAATACTCAAATTAGTATTGTGTATCCTGGTGATGGTGCTAGATTTACAACTAATTTAACTCAGTTAACTTATAACGAAGCAGCAACTGCAGATGAAATTAAGAAGAATAATCCTAGTGCTATTTTCTCAGATAGAAAAGTTGTAGACGATGCTAATGGTACAGTTGTAAGAGGAGAAAACATTGGAATCTATGATGGTGAATATGGATACTTCTACACTCCAGATAATCTTAGGTATTACCTAGGAGATAGTATTGAATCTAGAATTCCTACAGTAGCAGATCCTTCACCATGGATAGAACAGACTCCAATAGGACATTCTCCAATTATAGGTTGGGCATATGACGGACATCCCATATATGGACCTTATGGATTTGAAGATCGACAAAATCAGAACCCATATAACTCGTATATTCAACCAGCTAGTAGTTATAGAATAAAAACATCTAGAGCGTCCATTCTAAGCGGTCTGACAGACCCTATGGGAACGTTTATTGAAGATTATGAGTATGTGGAAGGTCTAGGTGATTTAGACCGTTATAATGGTAGATATTGCGTAACTCCAGAATATCCAGATGGAGTATATGCTTATTTTACAACAATTGATGGTGTCAGTGGTGCACCTAAATTTCCATACTTTGTAGGACCTGATTTTTACTCAGAAGCAGATGAAATTAACTGGAATGGTAATGGACTACAAAGAAACTTTACTGAAGACGCTATCCGTTTTAGAGCACCATATATCGGAACTGATCAGGTTACTGCAAAGAGAAAAGCGTTAGATTCAAGAATTGATTTTGTACTAGCACTAGAAGATAGTACAACATTAATAACATTAGAAAGTGGAGAAGTTCTTCAATATATTGAAGATGGTATTGGTTACTTTAGTTACTACCCAACAATTCGTGGTGGTAGTGCACAATCCTTAACAGTTGCAGCTACTAACAGATATTCATCAACTAATATTAATGACTTCCTTGTAGAAGGTGGTGGGCAAGGATATAAGGTTAATGATAGATTATTATTTGACAATACTGATACTGGTGGTGATGGAGTAAGTGCCACTATCTCAACTATCACAGGTGAACCTGTTTCTACACTTAATTACGTTGTAAATGATGAAGATGTAACAATTGCTACATTAACCACGACTAATAATCACTATTTGGTTGGTGGTGATCAAATAACTGTTTCTATAGGTGACAATACTTATGAAAGAGAACTTAAGTCATACCTATACAATTCAAAATTCTATTTTAAGTATTTTGATTTAGTAAGTTATGATTTTATTACAGAATGGACAAACAGCACTGCATATAATAAATTTGATTTAGTTTTTGTTGCAAATAGAGTATATCAAGCAACTGAAACCGCAACATCAGATTCTGATGCTAATAACGCTCCAACACATGTATCTGGCACAGTCAGTGATGGTACAATGTTATGGAAGTATATACGGAAACGTACAGATGGTGCACTTATTGCTACTACTACAAATTCCCAAGGATCTGGATATTTACCTGGCGTATACACTGACGTTCCAATGCTCACTAATGGGAATGGTAAAAATCTTATATTAGATCTTACTGTTGCTGCTAATGGAACTATATCAGTTGGTTCTATACCAACGACTGCAGATAGAGGAACTGCATTTAAGATTGGCGATACTATTACAGTTGATGATGATAATGTTGGTAGTAACGGTGGATCTGGATTTCAACTTACTGTAACTCAAATATCATTAGAAGCTGTAGTTAGAACTGATGCTGCACATCAATTAGGAGTTGGTGATATAGTTGATTTTAAAGGTATGAATGTTGGAACTTATAATGGTGATTTTACAGTAGTAAGAACTGAAACTCTTAGAAGATTTACTATTTCAGTTAATCAATTAGGTACAAATGCTGCTCCTAATATTACAAGTTCGGTAGTTAGTGTAAGGGAACCTAAATTCCAATTTATTAATGGACATTCATATAAATTTGATACTTCAGATTCTACTCTCAATAATGTTACATTAGCATTTACTCTTGACCCATTAAACACTGATATATTCACATATAAAAACATCACAGATGAGGTTGTTGATACTCAAACTCTTCAACAAACTTCTATAACTCTTAAGGTTGTAGATTTACCAGGTATTTTCTATTATTTTGATTTAGCAGGTCAATATTCAATAACTGGAAGTTATTTCACTATTATGAACGAACCTCTAGCTGGTACAAATATACTATTATCTAAGACTGATACTACTGCTTCATATGCAACTGCATTAGAACCAGAAGTAAATTATGATGCTTCAAATACTATAACTTATAGTACAAACTCAATATATCCAACTGGAGGAGTCTCAACAATCTCAATTGGAGACAGTGGACGTAATTATGAATCTTTACCACAATTATCAGGATCCACCAGAGCTGGTGCAGGTGCAACTGCTGTAGCAACAATTTCTGGAGTATTATCTGGAGTCTCTGTTACAAATAAGGGTTCTGGTTATAATCCTGCGTCTTTACCTACAGGGGTTGTTACATTACCTGATTTTGTAGATTTAACACTAACAAACGTTCTTGGTTCTGGTTCATTTGCAGTAAATGAAATTATTATATCTCAAAGTGCTCAAGGAACTCAAACTGCTAGAGGTAAAGTTATTTCTTGGGATCCATTGAGTTCAACATTGAGAATACAACCTCTTCAAAATGGAAGGACTGGTGCTGCAAATAAAGGGTATATTATGTTTACCACATTTGCTGCTAATAATGATAGAGGTAAAGTTTTTAGTTCAGATTCTCAGGCAACTATTAGTGCAGTGAGTGGTGCTCAAGCAACTGTGCTTTGTAGTATTCCTAGTTCAGGTCCTGATGTAGGTAGATTGTCAGAAGTCACTGTTAATGGTCCTGGTTCTAACTATAGAGCAGCACCAAATATTATTCTTGACGATCCTGATTTTGGATTAGTTAATACTGTAACAATTACTACAAATACAACTGGATTAACGCCTGGTCAGTATACTGGTGTTACACAATCTGCTGTAAATCCTACTGGTGGTACTAATGTAGAATTTACGGTTACTTCTGGTGCTGGTGGAACTGTTGAACAGGTTGTAGTTACTAATGGTGGTGGTACATATAGACTAGGTGATATCATTACTATTCCTGGTAATCAGATAGGTGGTGCTACAACTGCTAATGATATTACTGTGACAGTTACAGTACTGACACATATTGATCCTGCATCCACATTATGTTCTTTAAATGCAACAGTAGATAGTATAACCATTACTAATACTGGATCTGGTTATTTGTCTGCTCCAGATGTTCTTGTTAGTGGTGGTAGTGGAATCAATGCAAAATTCAATGCATCTATTCAGAATCAAGGAATATCTGCAATTAATATAGAAGCTGGTGGAGAATTGTTCCAAAATGCTCCTGTAGTTAACATTACACAAAAAACAGGAACGGGTGCTTCTGTATTATTGAAATCTACCGATTTGGGTAAAATATTAAAAATTGGTGGAGATAATATTACATTTAATTATAGTCATGATAGAACTCTAAAACCAGAGTTAAATACTACCTTTAATTTACAATTAACAAGAACTCAAGTTATTGACTATCTTGAGGTGACAGATGGTGGTGCAAACTTTGTTGCAATTCCAGAAATTGTTCTTACTGGTGGAAGTGGGTCACTTTTTGATTTAAGAGCCGTTATTGAGAATGAGGTTATACAAAGTGTTGAAGTTCGTAATCCAGGTAGAGGTTTCTTATCAGCTCCATCTGTAAGTGCAAGAATAACTCATAATTGGGTTGGATTGAGATCTAACAGTACTTTAAACTTCCCATATAATGCAAAAATACCTACAGGTACGAAAGTTACATTAAATGAAAATATAGGAACATTTCCAACTCCATTAGTAACTAATACAACATATTATGCCATTGCAGCGACTCTTGCAAATGGATTAGCAAATAATCAAATTAGATTAGCAACAACTCAAGCAAATGCAATAGCTGGAACTTATATTAACTTTACAGGTGATCCGATTGGAGATGCTAATGGATTAACAGAATTTACTCTTTCTAGTACTGATCTTGGTGATATTATTACTGCATATATGAAACCTGCTAATTTCTTAGTTGGAGAAAGAGTTTATCAAGGTACATCCACTACAACATATACTGCGTTTGGAATTATTAAAGATTGGGATAGTCGTGGACGTATTCTTAGTGTGGAAATTATAGAAGGTGATTTTCTATCTGGCGAACCTGTCTTTGGTGAAGAATCAGCAGCATTTGGTGAAATCCATGCATTTGATAGAGCAGATGCAACATTTAACGTATCTCCTATTAGTACTTCTGCTGAAGGTTGGGAACGTACCACTGGTTTCTTAGATGTCAATGAGCAGAGAATATATGATAGTGATAGGTTCCAAGAATACTCATATGAAATTTCTTCACCTATCAATATTAATAAATGGAAAAACCCATTAAAATTTGCAGCACATCCTGCAGGATTTAAGGTACTTGGTACACAAGTTGTTTTAGAATCTAGTGCTAAAATTTATAGATCCAAATCTACAATAAATTCAAACTATTCTTCAAATGAACCATGGGCATGGTGGGTAGAATCACCTCAACCAAATTTACAAACATTTAATGGCACTACCTATGTTTTCCCCAAACCTTCTGCTAGGTCAACTGGTAAATTAGCAACTATTAAGAACTTTGCACTAGGTGACCCAGACTACTCAGCAGCAGTTCCTACTGAGGTACAAATTTTTGGTAGACAACTATTAGATATTCAGAAAATCTTAAGTTGCATCTCATATAAGATTGATGATATTAGTTCTTCTTTTGATGGATCTACGACTGTTTTTAATTTAACAATTAGTGGTGCTACTGTAACTACTAAAATTGGAAAAACTTCTATTAAAGAACAATTCTTAGTTACAATAAATGGAATTGTTCAGAATCCTAATAATTACACTTTTGCAAACGATGCCATAACATTCTCAGTTGCACCTAAGGCAAATTCTGTTGCTTTGATAATGTATTATGATCGTGCATCATATACTTCTAGTTTCCAGTTAGATCAAATTGGAGATGAGATAAAAGCATTTGATATTACTAATGGATTGACAGGTGGTACAGGATATGCAGATGGTACATATACTGCAATTCCATTAAGAAATAAAATTGGTAGTGGTGTTGGTGCAACTGCTGATATTACAGTTAGTAATGGTTATGTTTCTAACGTTGTATTGAATAACTCAGGTGATGGATTTAGAGATGATGGTATTGTTGGAATTAGTGAAATTGGAAAACCATTAACTAACAGTTATACCCCCTCTACAGCAACTTACGCTCCTAGTACAGGTGTACTAGAATTAACAGTAGGATCACATACTTTAAGTGCTCCTACAACAGCAACTGCCACAGATATTGACTATAATCCTAATACAGGTATTATGACAGTTACACTAGTGTCACACGGATTGGAAGCGGGTGATCAAGTTAAGTTTGCTGATAATTCAATAACTCTTAGTTGTGCTTTTGGTGGTGCTTCAGGAGCAGCTGCTCAGAAGACCTATCCACGTAGTACTGACTATGCAAGTGATAGATGGTTAGAAGTATCAAACATAACAGTTAATACATTTGATGTTCAGGTATTAGATAGTATTCCTTCTACAAACGTAGATCCACATTCATTTGTATCTGCTGTTGCTGGTGGAATTAGTATTGCACAATCTACTGTTAGATTCTCAAACAATGCAATAACATTCAGTTGTGGATTTGGTGGTGGAGGTAATAGAAGTTACCCAAGGTCAACAGATCCTATTGCTGGTAAAAACGTTCCTGTTGATGCTATTACATCTACTACGTTTACGATCAATGCATTAAATGGAACCACACCTACAAACACTGATGCACACACTTATGTTGGTAATGCCACTGCTGCTTTGAGTCCAACCTTTGTTGATTATGATGCTTCTCTTGGTATCATGAAACTAGAGTTAGCTAATCATGGACTTTCTAATGGTAACTTTATCCAATTTACTTCAGATTCACTAAACTTTATTTGTTCTCGTGATAACTATGCAACTACAACTGCATATCCTAGAGGATCAGATCCAGCTGCTGTAAACTGGTTAAATGTATTTGATGTAGAAACTAATAGTTTCAAGGTTCAGGTTGGAGCAAATATAGAAAAAGCATTTACACCAACTGGTGCGACATATACTGCGTCAACAGGTTCATTAACTTTAGATATAGAGAACCATGGATTTACGGCTGCTACTGAGCATACTGCAACTGATGCTACTTTTAATACTACTACTGGTATTGTCACAATAACTTCTGCAAGTCATGGATTTGCAGCAGGTGATAGAGTTAAAATAAAAGACAGTTCTATAACCATGAGTTGTGGTTATAATGGAGGTGGGCAAGAATCATATCCTAAACCAGGTCAACCAATTAGCGGTAAGTGGATAACAGTTAGAGCAATTACCCAAGATACTTTTGATATCCAATGTCTTAAAGATGCTCCTTGTAGTAATAGTGATGCACACACATTTGTTTCTGCTACTGCAAATGGAATCCTCCACGCTAAGAGTGTAATCAGTATTGATGATGAAGCATTAACATTTACATGCACACAAGATGATGACTTCTCTAGAAAATCATATCCTCGTACAACAGATCCTGCATCAAGAGAATTACTTGGTATTGAAGCAGTTACCACTGACACTCTAACAGTTAACGTAGGTGCATCACCTCAGGTTACATTCACACCAACTAATGCAGTTTATACTCCTAGTACAGGTGTACTAGTATTGACAATAGGTAATCATACTCTTCCTGTTGGTACAGGTATTAGTATTGATGTAAACTCCTTGAAGTTTAGATGTGACATGGAAAATGATGGTACTCTCATTGCAGGAAACTTATCAAATCTAGGTGCTAGTCTTCACAATTATCCAAGACCAACAGATCCAGCTGCTAAGAGCAATCTTTATATTACTGAAACAACAGGTACTACAATCACAGTTAATGTTAAACCATCTGTCACTGTAAATTACCAACCAACAGACGCTGCCTTGAATCTTGCTAATGGAGATCTTTCATTAACTATCGGTGCACATCAATTCCGTGGAGAAAAGACATTTACACCAACAGCTGTTGACTATACTCCCAACACTGGTCTTGCAACATTAACAATTAAAGGTCATACTATTCAAGCAGGTGACTTTGTTCAGGTTGCTAAAGAATCACTTACATTTACATGTGCACAAGATAGTCATCAGACTAATCATTCTTATCCAAGAACTACTGATCCTGTCTATAGAGAGTGGATTCAGGTTATTTCTGTAACAAATGATACAATACTGCTTAACTTCTACTCAACTGTTGCAGGTAATTCAGCACACCTATTTGTATCTGCTGCAGATGACTGTATTGCATTAAAAGGAGATACTATCAAGTTAACAGATGGTAGCATCGTAATGAGTTGTGATAATGGTGGTGTTAGCAACCAGTCTTATCCTAGAACTGATACTATTTCATATACTCCAACAGGTGCAGATTATGATCCTTCTACTGGAGTCATGACTGTTACTCATGGAGGGGGTGCAGGTGCCTTTGTGAACGGTGATCAAGTTAAGTTTGATGATAATGCTATTGTATTCACTTGTGCTGCTGGTGGTGGCACACACGCTTATCCTAGACCAGGCGATCCTGCTAGTGGTAGATGGTTAACTATTTGGAATGCTGACGATACAACCTTCAAGGTTCAGGTATTAGATACAATTCCTTCTACAAATACTAGTGTACATGTATTCTCTAGTGCTGTTAATAATGGCACGAAGAAAAAGAAAGACTGGGCGTATGATAGACCGATTCCGATCAAGAGTGTTGGATATACATCTCATGCTGTAACAAATGCTACATATGATCCTAGTACAGGTGTACTAGTAGCAACAGTTGCAGGTCATGGATTCTCAAATGGCGAATATGTTAAAGTAAATCAAAGTGCATTGAAGTTTACATGTAATAAAGATAGTAATGCAACAGTTAAGAGTTACCCAACACTAGAAGATCCTTATTATGATGAGTGGGTAAAAGTAAGAAATGTTACAACTGATACATTTGAGATTAATGTTGGAGTTGCAGGTCCTAATGGACAGCACACCCATACATTTGTACCAGAGGGTAAATTGACACCAACCTTAGGAGCATACAATCCAACAACAGGTGTTATGACTATAACTATTCCTGATCATGGATTTGTTGCTGGTGATGAGATCAAAGTTGATGACAATGCGTTTAGATTCACATGTCTTGAGGACTTTGATACTTCATACCATGATTATCCTCGTAACACAGACCCAATCAGCGGTCAGTGGGTTAAGATATACAATGTCACAACTAATACTTTTGATATACAGGTTCTAAACAGTGTACCGTCTACTAATACCACTACTCATACGTTTATTTCCGCAGTTGCTAATTCGATTACTCGCTCTGCCATCAAGAAGCAAACTGGCGTTATTACGTTCAATACTAATAATAGAGATGCTGCTATTACTCATCAGTACGCTCATAGTTTTGTATCAGCAAGTGCTACAGCCGTCATAGCAGGTGGCAATTATACTCACACCTTCATACAGTCAACATCTGGTGCTGTTAAGACTGGTGGTGATTATGTACATACATTCGTCAATGCTAAACCTACTTCTGTAAAATATGGATATACTCACTTGTACACAGGAAATGCAATTGCTAATCCTGTAACAAGAGGTCTAGTAACATCTGGTGGTCATGCATACGATAGATTAGCTGATGCGGGTAGATTAATACGAGCAAACTTAGATTTCATTGCAACTACTGCATATGGTAGAATGCTTGCATTGAATCCTACTTTTGATGGTGATCTCTATAAGAGAAAATGTATTCGTGATACTAAGTTAATTTCTGAAGCAGTAGCAAACAATATTGAGTTTGGTGGAAATGATGGTGTTTATGATGCAGCAAATTTCTATGTTGGAACTGTACACCTAACTGGTGAAGAAGATCAATCTGTACAGGTGTTCAATGCTGCTAGAGATATCTGTCGTGAGGTAATGCGTAATATCACTGTTACAACTAATTACGTTACTGAAGGATCACAAGTTAAGGATCTTACTATTACCAATGATAGTGGAGACAATACCTATACTACAGCAGACTGTAGCGATATTGCATCTGCTATTAGCACACTATGGGGAATAGTAACACAGGCAGTAGGAACAACTGCAGGTGGTTCAGGTAACTTGAATAACGTTACTAGAACTGCTTCTGAATCTCCTGAGTTCCAAGTTGAGATTGATACAGTAACATTTGATGGAGTTGATACAACATTTAACGCACAGGTTAATGGTTCAAACTATTCATTACCTGCAAGTGATAACTTCTTAATATTCTTGAATAGTATTCTTCAACTTAAAGGTAGTACTGAATCATATACTTACACAGGTAGTGCAATTACATTTAATGAAGCACCTGTTAGTGGTATGGACTTCTATGGATTCTACTTTGGTAAATTAGTTCTTTTAGATGATCTTTCTCCATTCTTTGACAATAGTAAGGAAACCTTTACTATGACACTAAACAATGAACCATTCTCATTAGAGAGTGATAATGAGAATGTAGAACCATCAAATAACTTGATGATATTCATTAATGGAGTATTCCAAGAACCTGGTGTCGCATACTCTCTTAATGGATCAATTATAAAATTCAGTGAAGCTCCAAGAGCAAATTCTCAAGCATCCTTGTACATCTATACTGGATCTGATGAAGATATATTTGTTTCCAATACATTTAACTCAATTGATCCTACAGACAGAATGCAGGTTGCTAGTGAAGGATCTGATCGTTTAATCGCAACAGTCTCAAGTGCGACTTCAGTTGATACTTACGAATATGTTGGACTTAGACCAACCACTGCTACATTTACAGCAGTATTGACTAATGGTGTTGTTACTAATATTATTATTGACAATCCTGGTGAAAATTATGAAGATCCTCCAGTCCTTCTATTCCAAGGAGGTAGTGGAGTTGGTGCTAGTGGAACTACCACTATTGAACCAGGTAGCGGTAAAGTACTTACTGCTACTATTGCAAATGGTGGTACTGGATATTTAACCGTACCAACAATAGTTCCTGTTCATGCTGTTGATATAGAGAGAAAATCTAGAGATAGAATCATTTCCAATTCACTTGCTTTGGGATGTACATATCTTACTTCTTCCATAACTGACAGTAGTACAACTCTCAACTGCAAGAATATATACTATGATACTAGTCAAAGAATTGGTTTCCCCGATGAAGGCGAAGTATTGATACCATTCTATGATACAACTGTTACTCCAAACAGATGGAATGTAGAAAGAATTCTATACGGATCTAGAAATACATCTGCGAATACAATAACCGTAGCAACAGGTGGTAGAGGATATAGAGGAACCACTGCAGCTGCACACACTGTTTTAACAGGAACATACAGTGCGTCTGGAATAACTTGTACCGTGACTACATCCGCAACTCATAATTATGTGACTGGTATGAAAGTTTTCTTGGACTTTACAAGTGGACCTACAGCAGAACCAATAAACTGGGGTTTTGATGGAGAGTATGCGGTTACAGTTACATCTGGGAACACATTTACGGTAGAATTCCCATTCAGTCAAACATCAAGCGGAAACGTCTCGATTCTGCCAGAAGTTCGTCTGAGATCATTATAAATAACAACAAAAGCTTATAAGCAATGGCATTAGTTACTGATAAATTTAGAATATACGCTGCGGAAAGTTTTAGAGATACACTGCTGACTCAAAATAAAGTCTTTATGTTTGTTGGTAGAGCTAAGTCTTGGGGTAGTACAGATGTACCACCCGCAGGTGAGCCGATTGATAGTTTTACCTATCAGTCAGGCACTTATGCTGATTCTGTTGCCTTTAAGCGTGTAGATATTTCAGATACTGCTCTTGTAGTACCAAGAGTTGATTGGATTGATCCTACACAAACTACAGGTGGTGTGGGACGTACATACTCAATGTATAAACCAGATTATGCACCCGCAAAAACTACTGCAAATGGATCTTCCAGATTGTATGATAGTAATTTCTATGTAATGAATTCAGACTTTAACGTCTACAAGTGTCTTTATAATGGACAAACCCCTGAGTATCCAAGAGGAAGACCCTCTTTGGTAGAACCAACTGGTACTTCAACCACTATTATCGAAACTGGTGATAGTCCTGGTAGTTACTCCTATCGTTGGAAGTACATGTATACTATTGATGCGGATAATATTCTAAAGTTTGTTACTTCTGAATTTGTTCCCGTATTATCAAACTCTCTTGTTAAGTCTGCTGCAGGTGATGGTGCTATTGATAGTGTAGTTATTGAAAATGCAGGCACTGGTTACAACAACAAAGAATATACTGATGTTCCTATTCGCGGAGATTATGACATCAATGGTGGAACTCAAGCAAAGTGCACTGTAAAGGTGACTTCTGGTTCTGTTGAATCTGTTACTATCACAACTGCAGGTTCTAAGTATACGTTTGGTACTATTGATGTTGCACTCATTCCTAATATCGGAAATGGTGTAAATGCATCTTTAGATGTTGTTATTCCTCCTAATAATGGACATGGTTCTGATGCTGTTAGAGAATTGGGTGCATATCGTTTAATGTTTACTAGTAAATTAGAAACTAGTAGTGCATTTGTAGATTTTCCAAATGATTTGACATATAGAAGAGTTGGATTAGTTTTAAATCCTTTTGATTTCAACACAACAACTGTTTGTAGTCAAAATACTAGATCTGCTGTTAAAGCAATGATTTTCCCTCAGTCAGGCACTGGTACACCCACTGGTGCATTCGCTCCTGGCGAAACTATTGTTCAAACTACTACGAATGCGAAAGGATTTGTAGTATCATATGATTCCACAACTAAAGTATTGAAATATTATCAAGATTCAGTTGATGGCACACAAAATGGAAATGTAATTGCGTTCTCTGGTGCTAATCAGATTACATCATCTCAAAATGCTTATACTGCAACTCCAGACACAACGTTTGGAACTTCAGCTAATCAACAAACACAGATACAAATTGGTGTCTCTGTGTATGAATTAGGTCTTTCCTTTGTTGGTGGATATGCTAATCAAGAAATCCAAACTAACTCTGGAGAAATCCTCTACATAGATAACAGAAACCCAATAACAAGATCTGCGGA
>CEOF01206136.1_pt1 | contig 16157 bp, 17 predicted proteins | sample 361311 | NCBI WGS metagenome assembly CEOF01 (sample SAMEA2619667, study PRJEB7988) | marine metagenome | biome: marine biome (ENVO:00000447); feature: surface water layer (ENVO:00002042); material: "saline water (ENVO:00002010), including plankton (ENVO:xxxxxxxx)" | depth 5 m
TGTGGCGGGTAATATATTTTTTCCCTAAAAAAGCAACCCTCTTTTTGGAATTTTAATAAATTTGACATCTACGCAACACAAAACCAAAACACAAACTATAATTTAAGCTTCCATGGAAACCATTCTAATTGGCATATTTATCATAGGATATCTCGCAATTACCCTTGAACATACCCTTAAAGTTGATAAACTCATTCCTGCTTTGGCTATGATGGCTTTTCTATGGGCCTTAATTTCATTGTTTCATCTTCCTGTATTTGAGGTTAATGCAGAACTAAAAGAATTAGAACCCACACACTTAGAAGAGATTTTATTGCATCACTTAGGTAAAACGGCAGAAATAATAATCTTTTTGCTAGGCGCTATGACTATTGTAGAAATCATTGATTATTTCAATGGATTTTTTACCATTAAAAGCTTCATAAAGACGAAAAGTAAAAAAGGGCTTTTGTGGATTTTTGCCATTCTAGCATTTATTCTTTCTGCCATAATAGATAATTTAACAGCCACCATAGTGCTTATTACCATTTTGCAAAAAGTAATTCCTAGTAGAGAAACACGATTATGGTTTGCAGGGTTAATCATTATTGCTGCAAATGCGGGAGGAGCATGGTCTCCTATTGGAGATGTAACTACTACAATGTTGTGGATCGCGAACAAAGTTAGCACAGGAAAATTAATAGGGTACGTACTCATACCTTCCATAGTTTGCTTGGTAGTCCCTACTTTTTTAGCCTCAACGCTTCATGCCTTCAAGGGGGAAATTGCACTCCCTGATGAAGAAGAAAAAGTAGCCACACATCGTCGAGGTGCTGCTATGTTATACTTAGGCCTCTCTGCCATTATTTTTGTGCCTATATTCAAGACATTAACCCATCTACCTCCCTATGTAGGAATGATGTTATCTTTGGCTATTGTGGCGACCTTTGCTGAAATTTTTAGTAAAGCTAAAATTAGTATTAGCTCCGTTGATCTAGAAAGTGATGCCCATGCCACTGCCAGCCCAGTCCATAAATCACTCTCTAAAATCGAATTGCCAAGTATTCTTTTTTTCTTAGGAATTCTCTTAGCAGTTGCAGCATTAGAATCTTTAGGTATGTTGTTTCATTTTGCAGAGGGTCTCAATAGCACAATTCCTAACACAGACTTTGTTATTGCTCTTCTTGGGGCAGGTTCAGCTGTTATTGATAATGTGCCGCTTGTGGCTGCAAGTATTGGAATGTTTTCTCAAGAACTAGACAACCCTCTTTGGCATCTAATTGCCTATGCTGCAGGTACAGGAGGAAGCATGTTAATCATAGGCTCTGCGGCAGGAGTTGTTGCAATGGGCATGGAAAAAATTGATTTCTTTTGGTATTTGAAAAAAATTGCTTGGTTAGCATTAGTAGGTTTCTTAGCTGGCTTTTTTACTTTTCTTCTCTTACGCGATTTTATCACCTCATAATCACAATATTTTTGATATCTTCATAGTTGAAAGTTATATAACTTAATCGATGAAAATACATTTTTTTCTCATCCAAGAAAGCAACCCATTTCAAACAGAAAAAACTTTATCTTTAATAGATTTGATTCAGAATGGTGGTTTGGGGGGTCAAATGATCATTGGCCTTTTAGTAGTTCTTCTTTTGGTTGTGGTATACATTTATTTTGAGCGATTATTTGCCATTAGAGATGCGGTTAAAATTTCTTCAAATTTTATGTCTCAAATAAGAACCTATGTTCTCAATGGTAAAATCGACAACGCCCAGCAAATTTGTCTTTCAGAAAATAAGCCAGTAGCTAGGCTTGTTTCTAAGGGGCTTAGCCGCATTGGTAGACCTTTAGAGGACATCAACACTACCATTGGAAATGCCGGCCGATTAGAGGTATATAAGCTAGAAAAAAATGTAAGTATATTGGCCACAATTGCAGGTGCTGCTCCCATGCTAGGGTTTTTAGGAACTGTTATTGGAATGATCCTTTCGATTTTTGAAATATCTAATGCTGGAGGAAATATTAATATGCAACTTCTAGCCGATGGTCTTTATACAGCAATGACTACAACAGTTGCTGGTCTTATAGTAGGTATTATTGGGTATATAACTTACAATCATTTAGTTGTCAAAACCAATAAAGTCGTCTATCAAATGGAAGCGTCAAGTCTTGAATTTTTGGACCTTTTGAACGAACCCACATAATTTATGAAATTAAACGGCAGAAATAAAATCAAGCCAGAATTTAATATGTCTTCAATGACAGATGTCGTCTTCTTGTTGTTGATTTTTTTTATGATCGCTTCAACCCTTGCTAAACAGCTCAATACCATTGAAGTAAAATTACCCCGAGCTGATGGGAAGTCAGAAAACCGCAATACAGTGACCGTCACAATTGGAAAATCAAATCGGTTTTATATTGATGAGCAAGCGGTCTCCAAAAGAAACCTAGAGAACAGATTAATTGGCCAAATGAAATCACTTATTTCTCCTTCTGTAATATTAAGAGCAGATAAAAAAGTACCTCTAGATGATGTTGTATATGTTATGAATATTGCTAATAGAAATGGAATAAAAATTGTGTTAGCAGTAGACTCAAAGTGAAGATTTGAACATGAAATTTTTAGATACAGTACACAAAAAAAAGGCAGCGGTACTCACCACAATCATTGCGCTGCTTTTGTTGCTAGTTTTTTTCGTTCTCGGGCTTAGCTATTTAGACCCCCCCATTACTTATGGAATGGAAGTAAATTTTGGAATGCATTCAACTGGAAAAGGTCAAATTCAGTCACAAAATCCTCCTGTTTCAAAATCTGACCCTGTAGAAGAAATTCAAAAAAAACAAATAGAAAAATCAATCGCACCACCTCCAAAAAAAATAACAACCCAAATCAGTGAAAAAGTGTTGACAGAAAAAAAAAGTGATGTACCTATTACTGAGGAAGAAAAGCAACCAGAAGCTAAAAAAAGGGTTAAGAAAGGAACCCCTGAGGAAGCAAAACAACCCACCAAACCAAAAGTCTCCGAAGCTATTAAAAATTTAGTGTCGAGCCTCATTCAAAAGGAATCATCTGAAGGCGAAAAGGTGCCTAGTGAGAGCATTGAGGGAACATCAGGAGATCAAGGCCAAGCCAAAGGGAATCCTTATTCCAATAGCTACTATGGTGAAGAAGGTCAGGGAGTAGAGGGGATTCGATTCGGACTTAATGGACGAAGCCTACGATTGGAAGGCAAAGTGGTGCAAGATTGTAATCAAGAAGGAACTGTTGTAGTGCGTATTACGGTTGATCAAAATGGAGATGTAGTTAAGGCAATACCGGGTGTAAAGGGAAGTACTAACACGCATCTTTGTCTATTGGAACCAGCAAAAAAAACAGCATTGTTGCACAAGTGGCATGCAGATACAAATGCACCAAATAAACAAATCGGATTTGTTGTAATTCAATTTAAACTAGGGGAATAAAGATTGAAAACTTATAACGAAACTGTTGAATGGCTCTATCATAAATTGCCAATCTATCAGAGAATAGGGGCCAGTGCCTACCGACCAGGATTGGAGAGAATCGATAAAATGGTTGATTATCTAGGCAATCCTCACAACAAATTTCAAAGTATACACATCGCTGGAACAAATGGTAAAGGATCTACTGCGCATTTAATTGCCTCGGTTTTTCAACAATCAGGGTATAAAGTAGGTTTATATACTTCTCCACATTTGAAAGATTTTAGTGAACGAGTTCGTGTAGACGGAACAGCTGTCGAAAGAAAAGAAATTATTGATTTTGTTACCCAACATAAAAACTATTTTGAAACCCATAAGAGTTCATTCTTTGAAATGACCGTCGGATTGGCTTTTGATCGATTTGCCTTTCATCAAGTTGATGTTGCTATTATTGAAGTTGGATTAGGAGGAAGATTGGATGCAACCAATATTATCAATCCAGTTTTGAGTGTAATAACAAATATCGGATTGGATCATACTCAATTTTTAGGAGATTCACGCTCAGCTATTGCAAGAGAGAAAGCGGGAATTATAAAAAATAAAATTCCAATTTTAATTGGGGAAAAAGATGCTGAAACACAACCTGTTTTTGAAGAGGTCACAAAACAGTGTGGAGCGCCAATTCATTGGGCTAATGACTTAGTTGAAGTGGTTTATGAAAGTGATTTACTTGGAGAGTATCAAAAAGAAAATATTCGATTAGCACAAGCTGCTGTTCAGCTTTTACCCCAATTTGAAATCAGTCAGAAAAATTGCAAAAAAGGACTTTTAAGTGTGGTAAAAAACACTGGAATAAAAGGTAGATGGCAATGCATAGGCTCAGCCCCAATGATTATTGCAGATGTGGCACACAACAAGGAGGGGATCTCACAGGTTGTTTCCCAAATTCTTAAACAAAGCTATCATACTCTTCATTTAGTTTTAGGGTTTGTTCAGGACAAAGAAATTATGCCCATCGTTTCTTTAATCCCAGATGAAGCTAAATTGTATCTATGTTCGGCCAATAACCCCAGGTCCCTTAAGTTAAATAACCTAGAGAAATACATTATGAATAAAACATCTCAATATTCAACACACAGTAGTGTAGCAGCAGCTTTTTCTGCTGCTAAAAACAATGCTAAATCATCTGATTTCATCTATGTTGGTGGCAGTACTTTTGTGGTAGCTGAAGTTTTATGAATTGCCTCTAAATTAATTTGCAAATAGAAAAAACGCCATTATATTTGCAATCACCTCGAGGGCGCGTAGCTCAGCTGGTTCAGAGCACTTGGTTTACACCCAAGGGGTCAGGGGTTCGAATCCCTTCGCGCCCACATCTTAAGCCTCACTTTAATATTGGGGTTTTTAATATCTCGCAATTCACTTTAATAATTTATAACCCCAAATGATTCCTAATGGAAATAATCTCATCTACAGTGTTTATTAAGTTTGTAGTAGTAAATGTGCATCCTGTATTTTTCATTTCGATAATCTATTGTTAATATTGAACTTTATGATTTGGAGGTGGGTTTTCTTTTTTCCACATCAAACTAATAGAATTATCTTATTTTTATACTATATAACCTTAAGTTATGAGGAACTTAGCCGACAAAATCGCCTTGGTAATTATTACCATAATATATTCTTTTATAATAACTATAGGCTATTTCTTTTATGAAAGAAAACCAATTATTGGAGGTGTTTTGCAACAAAATCTTCCCACTTTACAACATATTGTTCTAATCAAATATAAAATAGAAACCTCAAATAAAATATTGTATGATATAGAAAATGCGGCAAATGCATTAGCTCAAATACCAGGTGTATATGAATTAACCTATGGGAACAATGTTTCTCCAGAAGGCTTTGATCAAGGCTTTACTCACAGTCTAACTATGGCTTTTCAAACGGCTAAAGATAGAGATAGCATTTATCTGCCTCATCCAATCCACAGGGAATTCGGTGTTATTTTTGTTCCCAATGTAGAGAATTTGGTCGTTTATGATTATTGGAGATGAAGCCATTAATTATGCTTCAATTAGCGCTTTTATTTTATTAGTTTCTTCTTCAGCTAATGAAGCGTCAACTAAAATTCTACCGCTATGTTCGTCGGTGATTATTTTATTGCGAGAAGCAATTTCAAGTTGAACTTGTGGTGGGATAGTAAAATAGGATCCTCCTGACGCACCACGCTCAATAGGTACTATCGCAAGGCCATTTTTAACATTTTGTCGAATGCGTTTGTAGGCTCTTAATAAATGATCCTCTATTTGGTTTTCAAATTCTTCTGACTTACTTAAGAGAATATCTTCTTCCTTTTGTGTTTCTTTTAAAATAGCTTCTAACTCACTTTTTTTAGTGTCCAAATGTTGATTTCTCTCAGACAATTTTTCATTGAGCTGATAGATTGCCTCTTGTTTATGCTCAGAGGCTGCTTTAAAATCTTTAATTTTCTTTTCAGCAAGTTGTTTTTCTAAATCCTGATATTCTTGCTCTTTGATAATAGAATTATATTCCCTATTGTTTCGAACATTTTTTAGTTTCTCTTCGTATTTCTTATGAAGATCATTACTTTTTTCTATATTATTTTTCTGATCTGAAATAGAAGCATTATTTTGATCTATTTCTTCTTTCATTTTTTCTAACTTTTTGTTGAGGCCTGCAATCTCATTTTCTAGTTCTTCAACCTCGAGGGGTAATTCCCCTCTCAACCCTCTAATTTCATCTATTCTAGAATCAATTAATTGTAGGTCAAATAGAGCTCTCAATTTGGCTTCAATAGTCAGTTCCTTTTTTTTAGCCATGGTCAAAAATAATTAACAGGGTTGGTGATGGTATCTGATAAAATGATTGTGAAATTAGGCAATTTTTTTTTAAGATAAGAATAGATTAGGTTTTTAGTAAATTGTTCACTTTCAAAATGGCCAACGTCAACCAATAAGAGCTGATCTTCTGCTTGAAAAAAATCATGGTATTTCAGATCAGCTGTCACTAAAGCATCAGCATTAGATCGTTTAGCTTCAGAAATAACAAAGCTTCCAGAACCCCCTAAAACAGCAACCTTTTGAATTGGTTTTGAATTTAGTCTACTATGCCGAATCATGGGTGTTAGCATTTGTTTTTTGACAAAGCCTAAAAATTCTTGACCTGACATTGGTTTTTTTAAGGCACCCACTTTTCCCATTCCAATATCTGGATTTTCATTATCTGTACCTATTATTTCATAAGCAACTGTTTCATAAGGATGAGCACTCCTCAAACTATTTAGTATTTGTTTTTCTTGGTGCGCTAAGAAGATCACTTGAATTTGTTTTTCTTCAACTATGTTTTTTGCCATCTGTTGGCCAAGACTAGGGTTGCTTTTTTCATTGCCTCTAAAACTTCCAAAACCTTCAGTAACAAAACTGCACTGATCATAATTTCCTAAAGCACCAGCCCCCACTTCATAAAGTGCTTCTAAAACTTTTTTTTCATTTTCTTTTGGTACATATGTAACTAGCTTTTTTATAGTTCCTTTTTTAGGGACCAAGATTTTGGCAGGTTGCAATTGAAGCCTTTCTGCTATTGCTGAATTGACTCCATTTTGGTGGTTGTCCAACGCAGTATGGATTGCAAAAATGGCAATATCGTGCTTAATGGCTTTCAAAATTGTTTTCTGTACATAATTATCTCCAGTAATTTTTTTTAATCCTTTAAAAACAATAGGATGAAAACTCACAATCAAATTACAGCCAGAAGCAATTGCTTCGTCAACTACAGGTTCTATAGAATCAAGTGTAATTAAAACCCCCTTGCAAGACTTGTTCGCTGAGCCAGTTAATAATCCCACATTGTCATAATCTTCAGCATAACAAAGAGGAGCCCAATGTGTCAAAATATCAATAATTACTCTAATTGTCATGGAAAGTTTGTGTCAGATTTTAACAAAGATAATAGTTTGTGATTGGATTCTTAAATTCAATTATAGATCCACTAAAAAAAAATCGATATATTCCTTCTTCTATGAAAAAATTACTCTTCCCGCTAGCATGGATCTATGGGCTATTGCTTTTGATAAGACATACTTTGTTTAATCTCAAATTATTATCTCAAAAAAGAGTAGCTATAAAAACCTTAGGCGTAGGTAATTTGGCCCTTGGAGGAACTGGAAAATCGGTTGTAGTTGACTATCTCTTGGAGCAATTTAAAAAGAATACCCATCTAGCTGTTTTAAGTAGGGGTTATCAAAGGAAAACGAAGGGATATATTAAAGCTCAGCAAAATGCTACTGCAGTTTTAATTGGTGACGAACCTTTCCAATTTCACAAAAAACACCCAGAGGTTATTGTAGCGGTATGTGAGAAAAGAGTAGTAGGTATTCAACATTTGATGGCACTTGAAAATGGCCCTTCGGCTGTTATTTTAGACGATGTGATGCAACACAGATGGTTAGCCATTGATAAATTAATTATGACCACTACTTATGACAATCTTTATATTAATGATGCTCTTTTCCCAGTGGGTGCTCTTCGGGATAGAAGAAACGAGGCTAGACGTGCAGCTATAATTTTAATAACAAAATGTCCTCAACAGATGACCCTTGAACAAACTGAACAGATAAAAAAACTTATCAAGTCAAAACAAAATCAAGCTGTTTTTTTTACTTCTATAAACTATGCTTCAAAAATAATAGGTTGCTCTAAATCGATTAATTTGAAAGAGTTGAAAGGGATCACTATTTTAGTAGTCACGGGGATTGCTGATCCAAGACCTTTGTGCACTTTTTTAGAGGAAACCCAAGTGCAATTTGACCACTTAGCATTTCCAGATCACCATACTTTTTCTGACCATGACGCAAAAAAAATTGAAAATTATAATGCTGAATTAATTCTTACTACTGAAAAAGATTTTGGTAGATTGTCTCCTAAGTTGCCAAATGCACCCCTCTTTTATTTGCCAATAAAATTATCTTTTCTATTTAAAAAGGAAGAAGAATTATTTTATCAAGAAATTAAGGCGTTTATTGAGGATTAGTTGATATGCTTATGAGCCTTATATGATGAGCGTACTAATGGGCCACTTTCTACATGAATGAACCCTTTTTCTGTTGCATATTGAGCATAGATCTCAAATTCCTCAGGGGTAATAAAACTATGAACAGGCAAATGTTTTTTGGAAGGTTGTAAATATTGGCCAATAGTCACAACATCTACATTAACTTGATGAAGATGGTCTATAGTTTCGAAAACTTCTTCTTGTGTTTCTCCAAGACCTAGCATAATTCCTGATTTAGTGCGACGAATGCCCTGTTTTTTGATATATTTTAAGACATCTAAACTTACGTCATATTTAGCTTGCACACGTACCTTTCTCGTTAATCTACGAACTGTTTCAACATTATGTGACACCACCTCTGGGGCTACTTCTATGATGCGATTAATGTTTCTTTTATTTCCTTGAAAATCAGGAATTAAGGTTTCTAAGGTAGTGTGTGGATTCATTCTTCTAACTGCATTAACAGTTTCTGCCCAAATGATAGATCCCATATCTTTTAGATCATCTCTATCAACAGATGTTATTACAGCATGCTTGATTTGCATCGTTTTAATTGACTGAGCTACTTTTTCGGGCTCCTCCCAATCAATGGCTCCAGGGCGTCCAGTTTGAACACCACAAAAACCACAAGAGCGTGTACAGATGTTGCCTAAAATCATAAAAGTTGCTGTGCCTTCAGCCCAGCATTCGCCCATATTAGGACAACTTCCAGATGTGCAAATCGTGTTTAGTTTATAGCGATCGACTAATCCTCTAAGTTCAGTGTATTTTTTTCCCGTTGGGAGTTTTACCCTAATCCACTTTGGTTTTTTTTGAATTGTAGTTTTTTCTTCCAACAGCGCCATAAATCATCAATTTTGAACAAAGATAAGAAACTAAGTTAGCAGTCCCAAAAGATAATATAATGTGAATCCAACTAAAAAAATTAAACCTAACTGCGCAATGATTCTAAGCTGTTGGTTAGGTTGAAAACTTTTTGGTATTTGAGGTCCAAAACACAATTTATAATTTAAAAGAGCATAAAGTGGTGAGGTAACAAAGGACAAAATTGTAGCAATCTGGACCAAAAGATACATTTCTGATAAAAGAAAGATAAAGATTAGACCCGTGCCTACTGCTAAAATTAATAGCCATAAAACATAATTGTTTGATTGTTTTTTCTGAAATAATAAAGCATGGGTTTGAGCCATACTTCGAGGTGAGGCATCTAATGTGGTGATTGAGGTACTGAACATCGTAGTAAACGCAGCAATTGCAATGATCCAATAGAGGCCTTGCCCAAAATTGGAAGTGTAAAGACCTATTAGTTGCCCTGCAAATGCTGTCCCATTATTTGAGAATTCTGTTCCCGAGGAAAACATCGCAAGAGCTCCTAATCCCAAAAAGCAAAAAGCTAAAACAAAGGTTCCTATGTAGCCCACATTAAAATCAAAAAGGCTTTCTTTTATATTAATTTTCTTTTTGATGGTTTTATTTTTTTCAATTGTCCATATCGAATGCCAAATTGAAATATCAAGAGGAGCTGGCATCCAGCCCATAAATGCGATAAGAAATAATAATTCTGTCCCTTGTGGAAAGGTCTGTGTCCAAGAAAGGGAAGTTTCAGAATTAAAGAGTGCAAAGAAAAAGGCTGCAATGGAGCAAATAGCCATAATAGCCATAATTATTTTAATAAATCGATCGAGTAATTTGTAGCGACCAATGAGTAAAATCAATGTACAAGCAAATGTGATAATTAGACTCCAAGCCACTATGTTTTTCGTAAATCCAAAAAGTTGTGAAGCCAAGCCAGCAGTAACAATTGTGACAGCTGTCTGAATGGTAAACATCGTCACAAAGTTTAGAATAAAGTACACCCAAAGATACCCCTTTCCTAAATTAAAATAGCCTTCTAAAAGAGATTTTCCTGTGGCAATCGCAAACCGGGGACCTGCTTGAAAAAAAGGATATTTAAATAAATTTGTGAGTACTAAGGCCCAAACAAGTCCCCAACCAAAATTTGCGCCCGCTCGAGTAGATTGAACCAAATGCGAAACCCCTATGGCTGCACCAGCAAACAGCAGACCTGGGCCAAGTTTTGATAAATTAAAACGTTTCATTTGATAATGCAAGTGCAAGCATTTTCTTGGCTCTAAACAACCTGACTTTAACTAGGTTAGACGATAAATTTAATTTTTTTTCAATTTGTAAATAGTTCATTCCTTCAAAATAACGCATTTTAAGTATTGTTCTGTAGTCAATGGGTAAATCCTTTATGCAAGTCAGAATGCGTTCAGATTGTTGTGATTGTATCAATATATCTTCTGGGGAAGGAGAGGTATTTTCAATATTATTAGAAGTTAAATCTGGGTATCGAAAAGCAGTGACGGGATGGTTTTCTGCCTTTCGATGTTTATCGATAAGATTGTTTTTAGCAATAGTAATGACCCAATTTTTAAAGTTATAGTTTGAATTGAAATTTTTAATGTTGTCAAATGCTTTTGCAAACGAATCAATAGCAATTTCTTCTGCTAATTGATTATTTTGAATCCGTTGCACTAAAAAACGATAAACATACTCCCAGTAAGTGTCAAACAAACTATTAAAAGCTCTTTGATTCCCATTTTTTGCTTGCCTAAGAAGTGCTTCAATCTCACCCTCCTCCATAATTAGGGTTTGAAATTAATTGTGTGTAGGGTTTGGAACACAATTTTGTTCATCAGGTTTTTTGCCACAGAGGCTGCAAGGCTCACCCTCTTTGTTCAAAAAGGGACTTTGACTAGCACAGGTACCAGAAAATTCACCCTGTTTTTTGGTCAAAATTTTTATAGCAATCCCAGCAAAGGAGAGTGAAAGTAGACCGAACGTGAGAAGGAATAACTTCATAATCCAAAAATAAACATTTTTCTGATCATTTTGGTTTGATTTGCATGGAAGGAAACCATAAGATAAAAACCACAAAAAAATCTTTGGCAAATGGTAAAATAGATTCTCATAAAATACCAATTAAAACCCCAAATAGAAGATTAATTGCATTTTTTATTAATGGTAGTTAATTTTCTCTCAATTTTGATCTATCAAAAAAATGGAGTAACCCTAATTATACTAAATTAAACTAACTAGATTTTAAAACCTGTCATAATGAGTATTAATCTGAATATTTCCTTGTGGCCAAACGTGATAATAATTCTCAAGTTTATGGCTCTAGGAATAAGTTAACAGATGGTCCAAAGACTTTTAGAAATAGAAAATTTGATCTATTAAAAACTATGTTCTAGAATTTTTGCTTAACTCAATTTAAACAATTTTCATGCTGTCGTAAGGATTGCATAAATGATGAATATTATTTTCGAAATGGATTGTTTTCCATTTGGAAAATCTTTAGCTCTATAATTTACAACCAAAAGAATTATTTCATGTTATGAAAAAATAAAAGATTTGTTTTGCAAAGTTAACCGAATAAAAAACAAAAAATAAATTATTCCAAGAAGTAATTTAAAAAAGGTGCCCGTAAAGAATCCAATTAATGCACCAAGAGCTAATTTTATTGATTTTTTCACATCACAATTGCTCCAAAATCCACCAATGAGAGCGCCTAAGAAAGCACCAATCAATAAGCCAAAAGGACCCAAAAAAAGAAGTCCTACAATCAATCCTATAACACTGCCAGCTATACTTTTTTTATCACCTCCAAATTTTTTAACACCCCAAATGGGAATAAATTGATCCAATACAAAGACCACTAATGCAATAATAAAAGTGATGCTCAAAAACAAATAGTCCATAGAAATCGCTTCAATCAAATACACTAATAATAACCCTATCCATGCTGTCAAAGGCCCAGGAACAAGTGGCAATATACTACCTAAAATGCCTAGTAAAGCAAAAAAAAGACCTAAGGCAAATAATATTATATTCAATTGGATTTGTTTTAAAAAACAAGATACGAAACGAATAAAAAAATAATTGTATTTTAGAAGATATAAATTTTAAAAATGCACATTTTAAAGCACAATTTGACTTTGTTACTTTCCTTACTGTATCTGTTAGTTTCTGGTTGTTTCTTTTTTGAAGATACAAAAGTTTCTATTTCAGAAATTAATAAATCATCCTCATGGGACTCATCAGATCAGCCACCTAGTTATGAACAATGTGAGGGTATGGATGTAGATGCTCAAAAAGTATGTTTCGAATCTCAATTAAATACTGTTTTTACAAGTTACTTTGAAAATAACCCCTTATTAGCAAATCAACCTTTAGAAGAAGAAATCGTTCTTACATTGAAAATTGATAAAGAAGGTGTTTTCTATTTAGAAGAATCTAATGTATCAACCTTTTTACTTGAAAATGTCGAAGGATTAGAAAATGAAATTTTTAATGCTGTAACAATGATTCCTCCAGCTCTTCCAGCGATTAAAACAAACGTAGGTGAACGGGTAGCAACGAAATTCCAGTTGCCTATTATGATACAGGCTAGCCCTATGGGAGAATGAAATCGGACTCTATCATACTTGGAATTGATCCGGGTACCTCAATAATGGGGTTTGGATTAATCAAGGTGGTGGATAATCAATTAAAGATGATTCAATTCCACGAATTGATTTTAAAAAAATATGATAATCACTATTTGAAGCTAGAAAAAATATTTAATCGAACCATTGAAATTATTGAGGATTATTATCCTAATGAAATTGCCATTGAGGCCCCTTTTTTTGGTAAAAATGTCCAATCTATGCTAAAATTAGGTAGAGCACAGGGAGTGGCAATGGCGGCAGGGTTATCTAGACAAATTCCTATTACAGAATATTCTCCTAAGAAAATTAAAATGTCCATCACTGGAAATGGAAACGCGAGTAAAGAACAAGTAGCAAAAATGCTTCAGCAACTTCTGTCTATAAAGGAATTACCCAAAAATCTCGATGCAACAGACGGTCTTGCAGCTGCCGTTTGTCACCACTTTAATGGTGGTCAATCAAATGCAAAAAAAAACTATTCAGGATGGGCTTCCTTTGTGGCAAAAAACCCTAAAAAAGTGCATGGCTAAATTGTATGGCTGGAATTTATATTCATTATCCTTTTTGTAAGCAAGCTTGTCATTATTGCAATTTTCATTTCTCTACCCAGCTGAAGCATCAAGATACAGTTTTAGAAAGCATGTTTTCCGAACTTGAAATGCGTTCGTCATTTCTATCTAGCCCTATAGAAAGCATTTATTTTGGGGGTGGCTCACCCTCATTGCTAAATCCAAAATGGATTGAAAGGTGGTTAGAATCAATTGACAACTATTTTGAAATGCAGCCCAAAGTAGAAATTACATTGGAGGTAAATCCAGATGACGCAACCAGGGGTTATTTAAGCTCAATTCGACAAGCAGGTATTAATAGAATAAGTTTAGGAATTCAAACTTTTGATGCGGTGGCTCTGAAACTTATGAACCGTATTCATACTGTAAAACAATCAAAAACTGCTCTTGAAATTACTGCAAATATATTTAGTAATTATTCGATTGATTTAATCTTCGGAATCCCAGAAAATGCTATTGAACAATGGAATAATGATATTGATAATGCTCTATTTTTCAACCCAGCGCATATCTCGTCCTATGCCTTAACAGTGGAACCTAAAACAGTTTTAGCACATCAAATAGGTAAAGGTGAAATCAAAATGTCAGATGACGAAGAAGTGAAAATTCAATATGATCATTTAGTTGATCGACTTTGCAGTTTAGGATATGATCATTATGAATTATCAAATTTTGGCAAACCTAATTATTATTCAATTAATAATTCAAATTATTGGACTGGAAAACCGTATTTGGGAATTGGTCCCGGGGCACACAGTTTTGATGGGAAAAATATGCGTTGTTGGAATGTCTCTAACAATCAACTATATATTAAAAAAATTAAGGACAACGTTTTACCACTAACTGAAGAAAAATTAAAACTTAAAGAGCGGTTTAATGAGTATGTTATGACACGTTTAAGAACAATGTGGGGTATATCCTTAGAAGAAGTAACAAATCAATTTGGTATTCATTTTTCAAACTACATCGAAAAGCAGGCTAAAAAACATTTCCTGACAAACAATATTTTTTGGGATGGGGACTCTCTCCTAATCAAAAAACATGCTCGTTTTCTCACAGATGGAATTGCTTCAGATTTTTTTATACTTTAATTTTTTCAGTTTTTTTGAGTGAGGCAAAATGTTTGTAGAAAAAACTAATTGTTTCAATTCCTTTAAAGAAATTAAACAAACCAAAATGTTCATTGGGAGAATGGATAGCATCAGAATCTAAACCAAACCCCATCAGAATCGATTTGATACCCAATTCTTTTTCAAACATTGGTACAATGGGGATGCTTCCTCCACCGCGGTGTGGTATGGGAACAACTCCAAACGATTCTTCATAGGCTGCCTTAGCTGCTGCATAGGCAGTAGAATTAGTTGGTGTGGCATAAGCCATACCACCATGATGAGTAGTCACTGAAACCGAAACACTTTCTGGGGCAAGTTGTTTAAAATAAGATTCAAAAAGAAAACTGATTTTTTCCCATTTTTGGTGAGGAACTAATCGCATTGAAATTTTTGCAAAGGCTTTACATGGGATAACGGTTTTGGCTCCTTTACCTGTATATCCACCCCAAATCCCATTGACGTCTAGTGTGGGTCTTATGGAGCGCCTTTCTTCTGTAGAAAAACCTTTTTCTCCTTGAGTTTTTAATAAGCCAATATCTTTTTTAAAGGCGATTTCGTCAAAAGGGGCTTGAGCCAGTTTTTGACGATCTGATTTGGATAGATTGATTACCTCGTCGTAGAACCCTGGGATAGTTATTTTACCCTGTTCATTAGTCAGTTTAGCAATCATTTCGCAAAGTATGTTGATCGGATTGGGCACAGCACCACCATACAGACCTGAATGAAGATCTCGGTTTGTACCGGTCACAGAAACCTCCATATAGCTCAACCCTCTTAAACCAGTTGTGATCGATGGAATATCTTGAGCTATCATGCCTGTGTCTGAAATTAATATTGCGTCTGATGCAAGTTTTTCTTTATTGTTTCTCACAAACTCTTCAAGATGATTGCTCCCCACTTCTTCTTCTCCTTCAATCATGAATTTGATATTGCAGGGGAGTGTTTTTTGTGCTAATAAAATTTCAATTGCTTTAATATGCATAAATACTTGCCCTTTGTCATCGCAAGCCCCTCTAGCAAAAAGAGCTCCATGAGGGTGGAGGCTAGTTGTTTTAATAACAGGGTCAAAGGGTGGATTTTCCCACAAATCAAGAGGGTCTGGAGGTTGTACGTCATAATGACCATAAACCAACACTGTAGGAAATTTTTCTTCTACTTCAACCTGACCAAACACAATCGGATGCCCATTAGTTTCAATTATCTCAGCCTTTTGACAACCTGCATTTTCAAGAGCTTCTTTTGTCCATAAGGCCGCCTTTCTCACAGCATCTATATAGGCTGGATCTGCACTAATTGATGGGATCCTTAAAAAAGATTTTAATTCTTCAATAAATATTTTCTGTTGACTTGATAGCTTCATTAATCTAAATTTTAGGCATTAAAAATACACAATGTATTTTTTATAAGACTCACTATTTTTTTGTAAACTTATTTATATTTGTCCTTCATTAATGCGGGTGTGGTGAAATTGGTAGACACGCTAGATTTAGGATCTA
>CEOF01036541.1_pt1 | contig 16107 bp, 14 predicted proteins | sample 361311 | NCBI WGS metagenome assembly CEOF01 (sample SAMEA2619667, study PRJEB7988) | marine metagenome | biome: marine biome (ENVO:00000447); feature: surface water layer (ENVO:00002042); material: "saline water (ENVO:00002010), including plankton (ENVO:xxxxxxxx)" | depth 5 m
GGGTGAAGAAGAATGAAGTCTCCTTGGTGGATGAAAGGAGTCCCATTCTCATGCCAACCAAACTGTGGGAAATGTTGTGATGAACCTGGGGGTATTGTATATCTTTCAACCTCAGATGCTCGAAGGATTTCACAGCATCTAGGAATGGAGGTCCAAGAATGGTTGGAAAGAGATTGTAGAAAAACTCTCGATGGGAGATTTATTTTAGAAAGTCGTAAGAGTGATGATGTTTGTATCTATCTCAATGATTCAAAACAGTGCGATATCTATCAAGTCAGGCCACAACAGTGTGCTGCATTTCCATGGTGGTCTGAAAATCTTTCAACAAATCGGTCGTGGAATGAAGTGAAAAAGACCTGTCCAGGGTTAACATCTGAGGATGCAATTTTGGTTGAAGGTGATAAAATACGAATACAGATTTTCTCTGATAGGCAAGCGACTAAAGGATTTCGAAAGTGGCCAGAAAATAATTAGAATTTTTATCTAATTTTCTTAAGGCCGTCTTTATACCCAAGTGCTATGTCGGGTTGTTGAGGGGAGAACTTTGCGAGATGAGAATGTGTTATTTGAGTTGACAAATAGCCACCTCAACATTGGCCTTAGAGGGGTCCCTGTCGGCACATGTAGGACTTCTTTTGTTACACCGACAGAAGGAGTTCATTATTGCGGTTACCCAATTAGCGAATTAGCAAATTTTGAACCTGAGGAAATCGTTTATTTATTGATGAATAAAGAACTACCAACTCCAGAACAATTAGATTCTTTCAGAAATGATTTGTCTAGACGAGGAAAAATACCAGGCGATATCGAATCAGTCTTACAAACACTTCCAAAGACAGGTCACCCAATGGACTGGCTTTCTGTTGGAATTCATACATTAGGAATGTTTGATACTACTGATGATTGGAAAGAAGACGCTTTGAATTTGATTGCTAGAATGCCTCGCCTAATGGGTCTAATTTTTAGGATTCGCGAAGGTCGAGAATCTAATATTCCAGATGATGATACTTCTAAGTCATTAGTTGATCGTTTTATCGATACATTAGACCTAGACGGTGTTGACCGAGAAGTTATGAAGAGAGTAATTTCGACATATCTTGTGTTACACATGGACCACGGTGGTGGTAATCTTTCGACATTCACAGGTAAAGCAGTAGCATCTGGTAAAGCAACTGTATATTCTTCAATCGCTGGAGCAATGAATGCGCTTTCTGGACCTCTTCATGGTAGAGCAAATCAGTCATGCCTCGAATTTGTTTTGAAGGTGGGAACTAGTGATGTCCAAGAAGTTGAGAGATTTGTACGTTCAGAATTAGAAGCTGGAAGACCTATTTTCGGATTTGGGCACGCGGTTTTAAGAGTCGAAGATCCAAGAGCAACAGTTCAATTTGAACTTGGAGAGAAAATTTGTCCAGATGATGAAAATTTCAAAATCATCCGAACACTTAGAGAAGTAGCACCTAGAGTTCTCAGTGAGAATCCGAAAATCAGTAATCCTAATGCGAATGTTGATATTGCTAGTGGTGCTTTATTATTCCATGTTGGATTGACTGATCCAACCTATTATACTACCTTCTTTGGCTGGGCAAGAGTTGCTGGAATTGGAGCACAAATTGTCGATGAGCGTTCTGTTTTTAGAGGCGGTAAAGGTGTACCAATTTATCGACCAAAATACTTCCCAGAAGGACAAACACTTCGTCATATTAAGTGATATTTTTTAGAACAGGTCTAGATGTTTTTCCCGAACCTCGATGTCCGATTAATCTAACACTTTGCCATGGTGGAGATTTTGTAGTATTATCTAAAATGTCACTAATATCATAATCCCATCTCCATTTATTTTTCCACCATTTTACTAATTCCATACGCCGGCTTTTATCACATTCTTTCCACAGTGGAACCTCTTCATTCAGTTGTTTTATTATTGAGCGGTGACTTTCCTGATTTGCAGAATTTAATAGTTGTAATTGAGTCTTATCTAGTGGCCTAGTGGCAGGATGATTCCATCTAGCATTTCCACTTGGTAACCAAGTTAATTCTGGGTCGAGATGATCGGTTAATCCTGTTAATCCATTATTCAAGATTTTATGTTCGAGTTCTGGTTTTGCTGGCCAAACATAGGTTGGCATTCCCTTTTGACAAGATAAAAGGTGTTTCGAATACTTATCATCTAATCCCACTTTTTTGCCTATCAATGCCCTTCCATAAATAGGCGAGAAATATTCAATTGCACATGGAATCATTGATGCGCCACTATTTCTATGGCGCTTGACAAGTCTAGAAAATGGCATTGTCATATATTGTGGGTAGGCATACATTCGCTTGAATGTTCTACTGCCAATCGAAGGTATTGAAGGCATAAGTTCAGCCCAGTTGCGTTTAATATTTGACTTACTGATTACTTGCTTCATGCCTCTAAAAAAAGCGTAGAATACTGAATTTTCATTGGGAATCTGATTTTCATCCAGTATTTTTTCAGCTAACTTCATCGCATTAGTCATATACTTATATTGCCTTGATTTGTTTACCAGTCCCCTTCCATTTGGAGACAATAAATGTGGCCTTTTGAACTCCAGACATGCCATTTTTCCCTCTTCAATCCAATGTTTTTGTATGACTGAATCACTAATAAAATCCTCAAAACTAGTAAATCCTACATCCTTGAGTTCATCTAAAGACCAAGAGTCCAACCATTTTGGACGTCCTTCACGTTTTTCTTTAGGTATGGAAACAATAGAATCATGATGAATAATCAACTTTCCATCACTTGAGAGTCTGAGATCAAATTCGACTCCATCAGAATGAATAATTCCATGCCTCAAACTCTCTAAGGTATTTTCTGGGGCTTGTTGCCATTCCCCGGACATATATGTTGGATGATGTGTTCACTTGTAAAGGTGTTATGTTCGGTGATTACATAGCGTTGGTTAATGTAACATATTTCTATTTTGTAGTCAAAAAGGATATATCATCTAATGCTGCGACCAAGCCATGAGCCCATATAGGATTATGTTGTATCTAATTCTATTTTTGACTCCAGTAATTTGCTGGGCTTTTACTGTTCACATTAAAGATCGCAGAATCCCAATACGAGATTGGGCTAAAGAATTTCATGAAAAAAGATACTATCTACACGCTATTGGTTATATCATAATTATTCGATGGAAAAGTCTTACAGATGCTCTTAATGAACCAATTAAAATGAATGTGGGGCATTGGACAGATTGGCTTTATTCTCTTGAAGGCGAGTTTACAAAAGGTATTCAAGATTTATTCTATAATGATACATTAACCTCTATCTTGAATTTCCATTATCTGTTTATCTACTTATTCTTAATTTATGTTACCACAGTATACTTCGCTTATAGTGGAGATAGAGATATGACAGATAAAGTTACATTGAATTATCTTCTAATTTATGCACTTGCTGTACCTTATTATCTATTTTTCAATGTCGAGGTTACTTCTTCATGGATTCCAGGCATGGATGCATTGCTATATCAAGATGGAGCATATACTTCATTTTATTCACAAAATGATCCATTGGATAATGCAGTTCCATCCCTACATGTTGCAATTCCTTTTGGTATTCTAGTTTTGAATTATTTACATGTCAAAGAGAAGGGTGGAAAAATGTCTGAATGGGAACATTGGCCTTATCACCTATTCATTCTAATCAATACTCTACTATTTTGTTTCTCAATACTTTATCTGGGAATTCATTGGTTTACCGATATCCCATTAGGCATGATTATTGGTGGAATAGGTGCTCTTTTTATTCATCATCTTCAACCAAGACTTCGAAATGACCATGGCTCATTTTTTAAAGGATTTAGCCGAATTAAAATTAGAAGACATGCAGTAGTAGAAGGAATCAGTACCTTGTTTATGCTAACACTTATTCTAATGGCTGTAAACTACCAGATGGACCAATCAGAAGATAGAGTTTCATATCGTTTAGGTCCTCAGGATTCTACATTTGAAATTATTCAAGAGATTGCTCCTGGTGACTATGTGGATTCCACAATCACAAATTTAGATGATAGTATGACGCTAGAATTAGTTTATCTACAAGTTGAAGATAGTGTTCCAGCTATGGATAATGGTATTATTGATTGGCAGATAATGAAAACACTCGGTGTGAATTATTCTATCCCAGCGGGTTCTTCGATAGATATTGAAACTAGTCAGCATAATGTTTTTCATTTCATAGTATTGCATAATCCCTCAGAATCTTCAGATGGTTCTACTCTTGATGTTAGTGTTGTCAATGATTATCATCAAGATATGATGCCTATTGCAATTTTAATTTCTTTACCTTCTTTATGGATGACTGCCTTTGTAGTATACAGGTTAGTCAGGTTGAAGAGAAATAACCGTTCAATGATTGATTCTTCTCCATCTCATATTTGGGAAGATGAATAAAATCGCTTGTGTTATCAGTCTTCGATGTTTGGGCGATACATGGCGGAATCAGAAGGGCTAGCTCATACAATGAATGAGTTGATTGATTCCCCGGGTGGCCAAATAGTTCAAGATGCTAGAGATTTTCTAATGTCTCGAATCAAGTTCATAGTTGGAATTTTCCTTTTTGGAATCATAATCGGCTTTCCTTTAACAAAATCAGTAATTAGTTGGTTGATACATCCTTCAAGACTTCCAGAAGATGTAAGTATAATTGTAGTGTCTCCGGTTGAATATATCTTACTCCAATTCCATGTTGCAACCAGTTTAGGTGCTTTTTTGGTTATGGTCTATCTATTTGTAGAAATTTGTCATAAAGGTGTCAAAAATGAATCTGTAAAAAAGCGTATTGCAGAATTAAAATTCAAACCCCCATCATTTGGTCCTACAATAATTATTACTATTCTATCAGTTCTTATTTTGGCATTTGCTGGTTTAGTATATTCTTGGGATTTTTTGACACCCATGATCTTACAGTATCTTACAGATGATGCTCAAAATTCAGGAATAACTACCGAATGGAGATTATCTAGTTATGTTGGTTTCATTGTCAGTTTGGCCTTAGCATCAATTATCGGTTTTCAATCTCCCGTAGCAACTTTGTTAATTCTTAGACTAGGTATTTTTGGTCGAGCCCAAATAAAGGGATATAGGAAACACATTTGGTTTACCTCGTTCATCTTGGGAGCATTTCTATCTCCACCAGACCCCCTGTCATTATTTCTAGTCGCACTTCCTGTAGTAGTATTATTTGAAATCGCTCTAGTTCTCGATTCATTGACTAGAAGTGAGTAATTGTTGATTCAATTGTCCTTTTGGAACTGGCATAAATCCAGGAGTATGTCCATGGGTATTACCGTGGAAATCAGAACCACAAGTTATCGAAATTCCATTTTCAGCAGCGATTGTCCATAATTCAAATCTATATGAATCCGGATGGCTACCATGAAATGCTTCAATCGAGTCTACTCCATTTTGGCTACAAAAATTAATCAAATTCAGTGGAGATATGCCATAGTAAAGTGGATGTGCAAGTGATACAAATCCTCCAAGTGAATGAACCACTTCAGCCGCCTCAGAAATTGATGGTTTAGGCTGGATTTGATGAGCGGGTAAACCATCTCCAATCCATAATTCAAAAGCCTCTGATTTAGATTCAACATAACCCATTTCGACCATTACTTCTGCTAAGTGAGGTCGACCTACTGAGCCACTCGCTTTTTCGAGCACTTTTTCTAGCGGAACAGTCATTCCAAGTTCGGATAATTTGTCAATCATCTTTTTCATTCTAGGCAATCTTCCTTCTTGGAGAGGAAGAAGCCATCGTTCAAATTTTTCTATACCTTCATTAGAGTCTGAAAATTCAGGGAAGTATGCCAACAAATGCCAAGATTTTGACGCACGTTCTCTGTTCATCCTAGCCAATTCTTCTTTTTCAGCTTCTAATCCTGGTTCGCAAGTGATTTCTACGCCTGGAATGAAATTTATTTTATTTTCATTGGCTGCAATTCTTGCTTCATTCCATCCACTGATTGTATCATGGTCAGTAAGGGACCAAAATTTGACCTGCGATTGTTTCATCATTTTGGCAACTTCGTTTACTTTGTGAATTCCATCACTGTGAACTGAATGGCTATGTAAGTCAAACTCTTGAGTCCACACAGAATAAACCAAATTCTCAACATCTATTGAACTTGTGTTTCAAAATAGGCTATCTATATCTGGTAGGGCAGGTGTTTGTGTATCCGTATTAGGCAGCTTAATCGATTCTAAATCTAAAATCTCTTTTTGCGAATCCTGATTTAGCAGTTCATCGATGTCTGGCAAGTTAGGTATTTTGAAATCTTCATTTTTTTGTATTTCTGAAAACTTTTCTGAATTATCTTCGGGAAGTGGAACTTCTTTGACAGATAATTCAGTGATAAATTGATGTTCATCTTCCATCCAGGATAAATCGGGAGTTGAAATATTTTGTTGATTAGGTAGTGGTATATTTTCAACATTAGTTCTTTTTTCAGTTTCTTGATTTTTGTCATTTAGAACTACAGTTTCAAGAATTTGTGTGGCATTTCTATGAGGCGCAGGATTAGCGGATGCTTGGGCAGCGGATGATTCTCCTATTTCCCCTTCGGATAATGAATTGATTGCTGATTGGACTTCTTTTTGACTAGGTTCTACTTGAGTGCCAACTATACTTTGAATAATATTTTGGGTTTGTGAACTGATGGTTTCAAAACCAAATTGATCAGTTTTGGTAAAATTCGAATTGAAAGAAGTTGGAGTAGACTCTAATGCAGCAAATTGTTCTTCAACAGAAAGTTTCTTGCCAAGCTCAGGAACTGTTCTTTCTCTAGAAGCAATGTAGCTTAAAATAAATGATAATATAGAAATTCCTATCATGCAATAAATGATTATATTTCGTATTTCTCTAGACAATACGTCTTCATCTACTAATTTCCAAGAGATGACACAGATTAATAGAAGTAGAAAACCAACTACACGGCCCGCAATCGCCAACTTTGGATTTCTAGTTTCCATATTATCACGACTACTTATGTTTAGATATGAGACTTATTCATCAAATTCTCTGCAGATATGACAGTATTTTCCATTAGCATTGCAACAGTCATCGGGCCAACACCGCCGGGGACTGGCGATAACCAAGATGCAATTTCTCCAGCCTCAGAAGAAACATCACCAACTAATCTCCAACCTCTTTCTCGAGACGAATCTTCAACGCGATTAACTCCTACATCCACTATAATCGCCCCTTCTTTTATCCACTCTGGTTTAACCATCTCAGGGCTTCCAACTGCGGCAACTATAATGTCTGACTGTTTACAAATACCAGCAATATCTTCGGTTTTCGAATGAGCGATTGTGACAGTTGAATCGGCACCTCTAGCGGTTAGCAATAATGCTTGAGGCATACCAACATTTCTTGAACGACCAATTACGACAGCCTTCTTTCCTCGAGTTTCAATCCCAGCCCAATCAAGTAGTCTCATTACTCCACTGGGTGTACAAGGTAACATGCCGTCACTTCTTCCTTGAACTAACCGGCCAAGATTGGTAGGATGGAAGCCATCAACGTCTTTATCGGGATTGATTAAATCGGTCAAACCTTCTTCATCCATATGTTTGGGTAATGGTGACTGAATCAATATGCCGTGTACTGAATCATCTTTGTTGAGTTTCATGACTATATCTTGTAATTCCTTTTCTTCGGTATTTTCAGGTAGTTCAATATGGGTACTTTTGATATTTAATCTATCACAAGCCCTAATCTTAGCACCCACATATACATGGCTAGCCGGGTCATCGCCAACAATAATCACAGCAATATGTGGATTAATGCCATTGTTTTGACAGATATCGATTCTCTTTTTTAACTCGGTTTCTACCTCTAATGAACAGGCTTTCCCGTCTAGGCGTTTTGCCACCATGAACCACCCCACAAGTGCTTGCCCCTTGATTATTTCTTAGACTATTTTTCCGCCGCCAATTTCATTTTCCGAACCTTGAATAGTTGCAAATAATTTTTCATCATCACGGAATGATTTGAATTCTATTGAATTTCCAGAAGGATCATCTATGAACATCGTTGCCTGTTCTCCAACCTTGCCTGGATATCTTATATGCGGTTTTATTCTAAATTCAACTTTTCTATCTTCCAGTGAATCTCTAAATTCGTGCCATTGTTTCCATTCCATAACTAATCCAAAATGAAATGGTGGCACTTTTTTACCATCAACTTTACCTGAATTTCTATTTTCTGAAATTTGGTCTACCAAGTGTGCAACAATCTGATGGCCATGAAAATTAAAGTTGATTGAATTTGGCGTCCTTCGACCTATACTGCACTTAATTACATTAACATAGAAATCTTCAGTCTTAATCAAATCAGATACTGGGAATGCGAGATGGAAAGGTCGCATACCCTTGACAGATATTGCACAGTTAACTGTTTTTTTGGAGCCAACGGAGGGACTCGAACCCCCGACCGTCGGATTACAAATCCGAAGCACTACCAGCTATGCTACGTTGGCGACAAACCACCCAAACATAACTCATTGATGAATGAAACGGATGATTTGAATGTAAATCAAAATTTTGAATCTTTCAGAATAGGGGCAACTCAAAGAGTAAGAGCCTTTTAGCCAATGCATGAGCGAAGAAGCAGGCGAGGGTTTTCTGAATGCTTTTTCTCGTACCAAAGTAGGCAATGATACTATTTTTTCTTGGTGGGCAAGATATCAAAATGCCATTTCAGAAGGCCATGACGCAGTAAATGGAACAATCGGAGCTCTTTTGGAAGATGATGGAGAATTAGCAATCAACAAAATTGTAGATAAAGTAGTTAGAGAATCTCCGGCTATTGAGATTTCGGCATATGCTCCTCTCAAAGGCTTACCCAAATTTCTTGATTTATCCAAAACTTTAGCCCTAGGGGAGTTTAGACAGGAATTAGAAGAAATTGGTTTGAACATTACTTCTACTGCTTCACCTGGTGGTTCAGGCGCACTATATTTGGCTGCAGCAAATTTTGCTGATAGAGGAGACGAAGTTCTTCTTAGAGATCGACATTGGGGTCCATATCGAGGATTTTTGGCAGGCTGTGATTTGGGGATTGCGACATATCCATTATTGAGCGATGATAATGAATCATTTATTGATTTGAAGTCACTAAAAAATCAACTTTCATATCTTTGTTCTAAACAAAGTAAGGTTATGTCTTGGTTAAACGATCCTGCTCATAATCCAACTGGACTATCCCTGACCAGTGAAGATAGATACTCGGTATTGTCGGCATTTATCGAGAGTTCTCTTGAAAATGAGGAAGTCTCTCATACATTACTTATTGATGCAGCATATCACCTATATGCTGATGAACCACATGGATGGGCAGATACAATTTCTCAGATTTTACATGATGGTTTATCTTGGCCAGATAATTTGTTAATTACATTCGCAATTTCCTTGTCTAAGTCACACACGATATATGGCCTTAGAACCGGAGCTCTAGTTTCTCTTCATCCAGATAAGAATGTTACAGATCGAATTGCAACAGTTATGGGTGTTACCGGTCGGCAAACATGGTCAGCCACCTCTAGACTTGCTCAATACGCTGTTAGTCAAATTCATGATGATGAGAAATTAGGAAATGATTGGTCCCAGGAATGTGAAAGGCTACAAGAGATTTTAGCGAATAGAAGAAATTTATTTATCGCAGAATGTAAAAAACTATCAGTTCCAATCAACCCTACTCATGATGGTTTTTTTGCTTGGATGGAATGTGAAGATCCAGTTCAAGTTGCCGAAGATTGTGCTAGTCAACAAGTATACTTGGTTCCATTGATAGGTGGAGTGAGAATAGGTTTGTGTGCGATTCCAACTGAACAAATATCTAAGGTGGCTTTAGCACTCTCAAGTTCTATTAACTGAGGCGTAGTAATGACAAGAAATCCTAGGGAGAATATGATAATCTCAGGTTTTATATGTATTTCATTCGGTGCTTTTTTTTCAATCGGTGGCATCTATTCTATGGGTGCTACAATAGGAGTTTGTGGGCTAATCTTATTCATTATCGGAATGAGTTTAAAATCAAATATTGGCATGTCCAAAGAAGCCATCGAAGAGTGGACTCCTAGTGGAGAGATGTTACCCGATGCAGGTAGAGTTATGTATCGTGTGGATGTAACTTTAGATGAACCAATAACTTCGACCATTGTTTGTGGGCCATGTGGTAATGTGGATGTAAAAAAGGGACCAAGGCCACAAACATATACATGTCCAAAATGTTCTGTATTACTTTGGGAATTGGAAGAGGAATAATGGTTAGTTAATCCGTAATTTTTGGATTAGTTTGGCATAGATTTGAAAGATAGACTCTCTTTCGAAGGTCCATGGACGCCTCCAAATTACTCAATCCGGAGCGCCGAATGCTCAAAATGATGCAAAAAGATGAATCTAAATCTTGGTCACTCGAAGAAGTACTTTCTGGATGCGATTGGAATGATCAAGCGGTTGCAGTTGGTGCAGGTCTAGGTTTATCGAATCTAGGATTTGTTGAAACATTTGAATCTGTGGAGACAGTAATTAAATTATCATCTGGAGGACTATCTGCTTTAGACAGTGGCCTTTTAGAAGCGAGGCTTTGGAATTGGATTTCTACTTCAAAAACACCAGATATGGCTACGCTTCAACAATCATTCGAAAGGCATGAAGCAGGGCCAGGGGTAGGGCTCTTGAAGAGAATAGGAGTTGGTCTTGAAGGCGGAAAGTTTTCTGCTCAAGACCCTGCAAAAGTTGAAGAAATAATCTCTAAACGTTCAGAATTTCTTTCCAACTTACCCGCAACAGTGGAAAGTTTAGAACCTGAAATGTTGGAACACTTCAAAGGTAGGAGAGATTTCATTGAAAGTCAAGATACCACTACTAGAACATGGAAAATCACTTCAGATGGATTATCAGTATCTAGTGATTTACTAGTTGAAAAAGAAATGGTTAGCGAGATAACTCCTGAATTATTACAGAGTGAAAACTGGCGTGATGCAGAGTTTAGAGCATTTGATGTGACTCTCGAATCTTCGACTCCAAGAACTGGTCGAAGCCATCCTATGCAGGCTTTGATTGAACGAATTAGGAATATATTCCTAGAGATGGGATTCTCTGAACTGGTTGAAGATTATGTTCAAACTGCTGGATGGAATATGGATGCTTTATTCATACCACAAGACCACCCAGCAAGAGAAATGCAAGACACATTCTATTTAGATAATCCACAAAAAATGACTTTACCAGATGACCTAATGGAATTATGGTCGAAAATACATATTGATGGAGGAGATACTGGTTCTTTGGGGTGGGGTGGTAAATTTTCTAAAGACATTTCACAAAAAGGATTACTAAGGACGCATACGACAGTAAATACCATTCAATATTTAGCTGATAACCCATCAAAAGCATGTAGAATGTTTACCGTTGATAGAGTCTTTAGGAAAGAGGCAATTGACAGAACACATTTACCCGAATTCCATCAAATTGAGGGAATAATAATGGAGGAAGGGGCCAATCTGCAGATGCTGGTTACCACTCTCAAGACATTCTACGAAAAGATGGGCTATCCAGAAGTTCGAGTTCGTCCAGCATATTTCCCTTATACTGAGCCAAGTTTAGAAATTGAAGTAAAATGGCGAGGGAAGTGGTTAGAACTTGGTGGTGCAGGTATTTTTAGACCTGAAGTTACAGAACCATTGGGAATAACTCACCCAGTATTAGCATGGGGTATGGGATTAGAAAGACTAGCAATGTTAGTATTGGGTCTTGATGATATTCGTCAATTATATATTTCAGATCTTGAGTGGTTGCGTAATCAGCCAATTATTTGATTAACGCTTTTTCCAATCACTACCAGTCCACCATTCCATAGTACCATCACTTAGACTTCTCCAAGTATAACCGGATTCATCGGTCCATTGATTTATGACAGTAGGTTGATTTTGATTTACCGTTGGTTGCGGTACAATGGGTTGTTGAAATTGTTGATTCATATTTTGAATGGTTGCCATTTGGTTATTTTGAACTCCTTCACTCGCAGAGAAATCTTTGACATCACTAGAACTTCCTCGATTTCTAAAGAAGAATACTGCTCCTCCTCCAGCAATCAATACAAGTGCTACAATGATAATCAATAAATTTCTTTGTGCCTTTTCTTCAGCAGCTAATTGTTCGTTATCTCCAACTCCATCGCCATCAGAGTCCTTGGTTTCTGAAGCATCAGTTGGGAAAGCGTCAGCATTATCCCCAACTCCATCGCCATCACTGTCCATAGACTCTTCAGAATTATTTGGATACATATCGGAATTATCACCAACTCCATCGCCATCTGTATCTACAGTTTCGGTGGGGTCATTATCAAAAGCATCGGCATTATTTCCAACACCGTCTCCATCCGAATCAATACTTTCATTTGCATCCTTTGGGAAATCATCAGCTGTATCAATGACATTATCATTATCATCATCTGGGTCTGAATCATCGATAATATCGTCTCCATCAGTATCGATCTTATCTGAATTACTTGGGTGGCTAGCATCATCGATGTCTAGAATTCCATCTCCATCATCATCATCATCTGTATTATCACCAGTCCCATCATTATCAGTATCCTTACTTTCAAGTTCATTCAATGGAAATGCATCATCAATATCCAATGTACCATCATCATCATCATCATTATCTGCATTATCTCCTATGCCATCGTTATCATAATCGGTAGTTTCTGTTGGATCATTATCGAATGCATCGGCATTATTACCCACTCCATCACCGTCAGAATCAGTGTTTTCCGATGAGTCATTAGGGAATGCATCTCCATTATCTCCAACACCATCTCCATCAGAATCGGTAGTTTCAGTAGGATCATTATCAAATGCATCAGCATTATTTCCTACTCCATCGCCGTCAGAATCAGTAGTTTCTGCAGGATTATTAGGGAATGCATCGCCATTATCTCCAACACCATCTCCATCAGAATCGGTTGTTTCAGTAGGGTCATTATCAAATGCATCTGCATTATCTCCTACTCCATCATCATCTGAATCGGTTGTTTCGGTCGGGTCATTATCAAATTCATCAGCATTATCTCCTACGCCATCACCATCTGAGTCAGTAGTTTCAGTTGGGTCATTATCAAATGCGTCTGCATTATCTCCAACACCATCTCCATCTGAATCAGTAGTTTCAGTAGGGTCATTATCAAATGCATCTGCATTGTCACCCACACCGTCTCCATCAGAGTCGGTGGTTTCAGTTGGGTCATTAGGAAATTCATCTTGACTATCAGTTACTCCATCACCGTCTGAATCCATCTCAGTAATAGTAACTGAATCTGGACATTGGACCATTTGGCCAGTTTCTGTTCCATCGTGAGGAGTTACTTCTACTGTCCAAATTTCACCAATAGAGGTTGAAGAACTCGAGATAGTTTTCAAGTCATTATGTGATGGAGATTGGGTTCCATCTACGAACCATCTAATTTGAGTAGGTCCTTCTTGGTCCCCATCTGAATCAGAGAATGTGTAGCTTAAGGTAAAAGAATCGGCGGTTGAAACATCTCCGTTAGGGTTGATGGCGAGGTTAGAAACAGAGGGAGGATTGTTTGCTGGTAGACTTTCAGCAATACTAACAGTAGAGGTTCTCCAAGAATCCCCACCATTATTTGCATTCCCATTAGCTGCCAATCCAGCAATCCTGAGGGTTGCAGTTCCCGAACCAGTACTGCTTGGTGTGACCCAATCAAAGGACCAAGATGTAGAGCCAGAACCAGAGTGTGTTGCACTTGAACCACTAGTAGAGGTACTAGCACCCGCATTTGAAAAAGAGCCTTTGTCTATGGTTGCGGAAAATCCTCCAGAACCAGAACTCGAAAGACTAACACTAACAGAATATGTCTGTCCGGCGGTATAGGTACTAGGGAAAGTATGACTGATTGTAGGCTGGTTTCCGGAATTGGAATGACAACTACAGCCGCTACTGGAATTATGTTTTCCAGATGAATTAGCATCTGTTATAGGTGTTTGACTGATAATTAGTATAGAGAAAATAAAAAGAGCAATCGAACTGCGTTTAATCATCATAGTTATCGCTTTATAATTTAACTATTAAAATAGTTGGTTCAAGGTTCAAACAATCAATTCTAAGACAATTTCAATTACATAGACTAACTGGGAGTCTCATGCGTATAATATCCCAAGTTGATTTTGGGGTATTCAAGCGTTCTGAGACATGGAAGGCTTTTGCAATAGCATTGATTATGTTTGGTACAATATCATTTGCAGCCTTATCCATGTTTGATAGTATGGACGAAATCTTTCAATCAGACGCTGACCCCGCACCAGTTCCTAATATTGTCTTTGAATCGCTAAATCGTTCTGATTATGAATCCTCTTTGTCAAATCAGACAGGGTGGATACATTTAGAAGACCATATTGGCGATATTATCATATTAGATTTCATGGCTAGAGATTGTAGTAATTGTCACGCAGTACAAAGTCATTTAGAAGATAATATCGACCAATGGAAACAACTTGCTAACCAGTCAAATAAAACTTTGAAAATATTTGCTTATGGCTCATGGTATAGTGAAAGTTTAGATTATTTGAATCAGTCTAGTGGTGCATATCATGTGCCATACTACGCCACAGGCATTGGTTCTACAAATTCAGCAATTCTTGAAGACGGTTCTACTACAGATCCTGTAAGATTATTCACGACAGCAGGAACAGGGCAGATACCGGTTGTTATGGTCTTAGATGAGGAAGGTTACATAATTGCTAGACAGTCTACAGGGACTCCAACTGATAAATGGAATTCTTTTGACTCGGTAGTAGAAACTGCTTTGACAGGAGAGATCGAAGATACAATCGATTTGAGGATTGCTTGGGAAGAACCTTCTACATCTTATGTTGCAGTTTTCACATTGGGAATGATTCTATCAATTTTAGTTTATTTCTCACCGTGTGCATTTCCAGTTCTTCCAGGATTCATCTCTTACTATTTGTCTTTAGGAGCGCGTGAAGATGAACTTATTGAGGCTGGTAAACTGAAAACCAAAATGCCTAGTCCGGTTGTTATTGGTTCGCTTTCAGGCTTAGGTATGTGGACTTTTTTCATTGTAATTGGAATTGTTGCCATGATTATGGGTGAAGCGTTTTCTTCTTCTGGACTCATTAGTGATATTGCTAAATTAGTTGCGCTTATTCTAATCTTTGTTGGTGTTGTAATGTTACTCGGTGTAACCACTCATCTGTTAGGTTTCGTTCAAAGGTTCGTAGATAAATACAGTACTACAGAAGATGATGATACATTTACTCCTAGACGAAACATGTATCTTTATGGAATCGGATATGCTGCTGCATCAATCGATTGTACCGCTGCGGCAGTACTTCCATTTGTTATATTTTTGAGCACTCTAGGAGGCGGTGCAACTGCAATCGGTATTGGTGGTCTTATGCTTGGTCTACTAATATTGATGATTTGTGTAACTACAATGGTTGGCCTTGGTCGTCAAGTAATGATCAATTTCCTTAGAAGGGCTACTGGTATGATAAAGTTAGTAGGTTCATGGATGATGATTATGGCAGGAATAAGTCTGACTATTTACTTAAATAATCCTGAAGTTATTGGAAACTTATTTGGTTAATCAACAATTAAATCCTCGAATTGTTTGATTACTTTTTCATCATTAGATTTTATTAAATTAGGCTTAAACCAGTATTTCCAAGACCACAAAGTAATAACTATGGCAGTAAATAAATCCCAAATAAAATGTTGCTTAGTAGTCAAAATCGAAATTGCCAAAAGTGACCAACAGAACCATAGAAGACCTAGGAAGACATTATTCCTTTTTGATTCACCACCGTACCATCGTTGTACTACCAGTACAGTCAGTAAACTCTGAACAATATGTAGTGATGGCCAAGCATTCCAAGGCGTATCAACAGAATGAAGTGTTTCAAAAAATATCGTCCACATACCCATTTCTTCATAGTCAATCGAACTACGCAAGTCTACTTTTGCTGGAAGTAAGATGAAAATTAAAAATATGAACCATGTTAAAATCAAAAAAATTTGATGAAA
>CEOF01079845.1_pt1 | contig 16075 bp, 16 predicted proteins | sample 361311 | NCBI WGS metagenome assembly CEOF01 (sample SAMEA2619667, study PRJEB7988) | marine metagenome | biome: marine biome (ENVO:00000447); feature: surface water layer (ENVO:00002042); material: "saline water (ENVO:00002010), including plankton (ENVO:xxxxxxxx)" | depth 5 m
GATGAAGCAGGAACGCCATTTGGAATTACAGTAGACCATCAATCAAAAGAAGATGATACCGTAACCATAAGAGACAGGGATACTCAAACTCAAGACCGAATAGAAATAAGCAATCTTTTAAAAGTTATGGAAAGAAAAATAGAGGATTATATATGAGAAACAAACATTTAAGTTTTCGTTCAGGCAACCCAGCGCTAAACGCAAATACATTTGCAAGTTATGCTGGTAAAGGATCACAGACAATGACCATTATGGGTACCGTTAACAAAACTGCCTTAGCTTTGCTTCTTCTGATGACAACAGCGCTATTTACTTGGAATTTACCTGCAGGTGATCCCAGGGCTAGTGGCTTGATGGGCTTAGGTTTCATTGGTGGATTCGTACTTGCAATTGTGACCGCATTTAAACACTCTTGGGCAAGATTTACTGTACCCCTTTATGCATTATTACAGGGTCTAGCTCTTGGGAGCTTGTCAAAAATATTTGAATCAATGTATCCTGGCATTGTTAACCAGGCTGTAATGCTCACTTTTGGCACACTTGGCTCTTTATTGTTAGCATATAAATCCGGATTAATCAAAGCAACTGAAAATTTTAAACTTGGAGTTGTTGCTGCTACTGGTGGGCTCTTCTTTGTTTATCTGCTTAGTTGGATTCTTGGTTTTTTTAATATTGCAGTTCCAATAATCAGTTCTAATTCTAATATGGGAATTCTCTTTAGTGTTGGAGTTGTTGTTATTGCTGCTTTAAACCTTGTTTTAGATTTTGATTTCATTGAAGAGGCATCTGAAAGAGGAGCTCCAAGCTATATGGAATGGTACGGAGCTTTTGGTCTATTGGTTACATTAATATGGCTTTATCTAGAGATTTTACGTCTTCTTGCTAAATTATATTCAAGAAGAGATTAATTTTTTAATAAATAGGACTTTAGCTCTGAAGAAAAAATTAAACTGGAACAGACTTACCCGCAAAACACATTACTGGGGATCATTTATAATTTTTCTTCCCATCTCAATTGTGCTTGTGACAGGGATTCTTTTACAACTAAAGAAGAATTTAGATTGGATTCAGCCTCCGACAATGATTGGAGAAAATATTCAAAATCTGTCTCTTTCTTTTGATAAGATTTTAGATATATCTCGCTCTGCAAGTGAAGCTAATATTAACTCATGGGGAGATGTCGATCGCTTGGATGTTCGCCCAAATAAAGGAATTGTAAAGGTCAGAGCTAAAAACAACTGGGAAATACAGATCGACACCTTTACTGGTGAAATCATCCAAACAGCTTACCGTCGATCAGATATAATTGAAAAGCTACATGACGGTTCTTGGTTCAACGACAAGGTAAAACTTTGGGTATTTTTTCCATCGGGAGTTATTTTACTAGGATTGTGGTTTACAGGCGTATATATGCTTATTAGACCGTATTATATTAAATTAAAGCGAAGGAAGAATTAAATGAAAAAAGTAATTCTATTTCTTTTCATTTTCGCTTTATCATGCTCAGAGAATAAATATGATTTTATAATTGAGAATGGTTTGATAGTAGATGGAACTGGAAAATCTTCTTATGTTGCCTCAATATATATAAAAAATGGCAGAATTTCACATCTTGGAAAAAGTCTTTCAAATGTAAAAACAAAGAAAAAAATAGATGCTTCAGGAAAAATTGTTAGTCCTGGTTTTATTGACATGCATACCCACTCTGAAAGAAATAGTTTAAATCATCCTTTGGTTGAAAATTATTTACAACAAGGTGTTACAACTATGGTTGGCGGCAACTGTGGCAGCTCCCCATTTCCTATCGAAGATTTCATTAATAAAACTCAATCAGAAGGTATAGGGCCTAATTTGGCTCTCCTTATTGGTCATAATACTATTCGTAAAGAAGTTATGGGAACAGAAAATCGACTTGCTAATTCCGGTGAACTTGAAAATATGAAAAAATTAATCGAAAATTCTATGAAAGAAGGTGCCTTTGGCATGTCCACAGGTTTAAAGTATATACCTGGAGCGTATTCTAACACTGATGAAGTTGTGGCATTAGCTAAGGTAGTCTCTAAAAATAATGGGTTTTATGCAACCCACATGCGCGAAGAAGGGGTTAGCGGCTTAATTGAATCAGTTGAAGAAGCTATTAATATTGGAAGAAAGGCATCTATTCCTGTGCAAATTTCCCATCACAAAGCGGTTGGCCAACCCATGTGGGGGCAATCAACACGCACTCTCCAAATGGTTGATGATGCTATAAATGAGGGGCTTAATGTAACGGTTGATCAATATCCTTATACCGCTACGAGCACAAGCTTAACAATTATTTTCCCAGCATGGTCATTGTCAGGTGGTCATACAGCGCTCAAAAAAAGACTTAAAGATAAGAAAGATAGAAAAAAAATAAAGGAAGGTATTGTTTGGAATATTGTCAATGATAGGGGTGGTGGTAATCCTGCTAGTATTGTTATTTCAGATTATTCGCCAAACCCAAAACTAAATGGAAAAAATTTAGCCGAGGTTACGACTTTAAATGGATTAGACCCTACTCCATCCAATGCAGCAGAGGTTTTGATGGACATGGTTTATGTTAGCAATGGTAGAGGGATATATCATTGCTTAAGTGAGCAGGATATAGAACAGATTATGAAACATCCGCTTGTAATGCATGCTTCAGATGGTGGTACAGTAGAATTTGGCAAAGCTAAGCCCCACCCTAGAAACTATGGTACCTACCCAAAAATATTAGGTGAATATGTCAGAGATAGAAAAATTTTAAGCTCAGAGGAAGCGATCCGAAAAATGACTAACCTGCCCGCATCAGTCTTAGGATTAAAGGATAGAGGATTGATTAAAGAAGGTTATTGGGCAGACATTGTTATATTTGATGCTAACAAAATCAAGGATAATTCTACTTGGGATGATCCACATCAATATCCAAGCGGCATTGACCTTGTGATGGTAAATGGTAATATTTCTTTAGAAAAAGGGGTAGCTTCAAAAGGATTACATGGAAAGGTCTTAACACATGCTAACTAAAAAATCATTAAAAAATCTCATGTTAGTTTTTTTAGTCATGATATATTCATGTGAACGTGAACAACCCATTTTTGGGGAGAATGGCATGGTTGTTTCAACTAGCAGGCAAGCATCACAAGTGGGGATTGATATTATGAAAGCTGGAGGCAATGCAATTGATGCTGCAGCTGCAGTTGGGTTTGCATTAGCTGTGACATCGTCATCAAATGGCAATATTGGTGGGGGCGGTTTTATGACCGTTAAATTAGAAAACGGAAACTCATTTACATTAGATTACAGAGAAATGGCTCCAGAAGCTGCGAGCAGAAATATGTATCTTGATGGTGAAGGAAATATTATCAAAGGTAAATCAAGATATACCCATTTTGCTGCTGGTGTACCTGGGTCTGTAGACGGTTTATTAAAAGCTTGGAGAGACTATGGATCTGGAAATATTTCAAGGGAAGAATTATTGGACCCAGCAATAAATTTGGCTGAGAATGGATTCAAGCTATCTAAATACGAAGCAGAACGTTTTAATAAAAATAAAGATAGGCTCAGTAAACACCCTGAAACCAAAAGAATCTTTACAAGAGATGACAGAGAATGGAAAGAAGGAGATCTATTTTTACAAGAAGATTTAGCCAATACTCTTAAAAGAATTTTAAAAAATGGAAGAGATGGGTTTTACAAAGGCAAAACAGCCGACTTAATTGTAAAAGAAATGGAAACTGTTGGAGAATGGATAAATTATAATGACCTAGAAAACTATGTTTCAAAATACAGAGATCCCGTAAAGGGCTCTTTTATGGGTTATGATATATTATCCATGGGACCTCCTAGTTCAGGAGGTTTATTAGTAATTCATATGCTGAATATGCTTGAAAAAGTAATTGAGCAAAAAGGTTCTGATCTTGATCTATCTTACAACTCAGTTAAATATATACATACTTTGACAGAGTTAGAACGAAGAGCATATGCTGACAGAACTGAACATATGGGAGATTCAGATTTTTGGGATGTACCACAGAGAATGTTCTTATCAAATGATTATGCGAAAAGCAGACTGCAAGATATTGATTTTAACAAAGCGACATCATCAAAATCTGTAAATCACGGTAATCCATACGCCAACCAAAGTGAAGAAACAACTCATTATTCTATTGTTGACAAAAAAGGTAATGCCGTATCTGTAACTACGACCATAAATGCAGGCTATGGAAATGGGATAACTGTAACTGGGGCAGGCTTCATTTTAAATAATGAGATGGATGACTTCTCAAGCAAACCAGGAGAACCAAATATGTTTGGTCTGCTTGGTAATGAAGCAAATGCCATAGAGCCTATGAAAAGACCTCTGAGCTCAATGACGCCCACTATCGTACTAAAAGATGATACTCCTTTTTTAATTTTAGGCTCACCAGGTGGTTCAACGATCATAACAACTGTAATGCAAAATATTTTGAATGTTGTTTTGCACGATATGAATATCAAAGATGCTGTTTCATCCCCAAGAGTTCATTCGCAGTGGCTACCCGATATGATTTTTCATGAAAAAAATGGATTGAAAAATAGTACTATATATAAGTTGAAGAAAATGGGTCATGATATCAGAATGAGAAGTTCAATCGGTGAAGCAAATGGAATAATGATCAATGAAAAAGGTTTTTGGGGTGGAGCAGATAATCGCGGTGAAAATACTGCTATAGGCTACTGATCTAAATTCTTTTAATTAATTTGTAAATTAACTTTATCATATTTTTAGAGGATTTGTTTGCAACTCTAACTACTTCATTGTGATCTAAAGGCTTATCAATAAGTCCTGCAGCCATGTTTGTCATGCATGATAGGACCAAAACATCCATCCTTAATTCACTTGATTCAATTACTTCAGGAACAGTGCTCATTCCAACGGCATCACCACCTAGTCTGATTAAGTCCTGCACCTCAGCTGGAGTTTCATAGGATGGTCCTTGAGTCCAGCAATACACCCCCTCATTTAATTTAATTGAACATTCTTTAGCACTTTCTCTAGCTTTATTTATTAAGCCATCATTGTAGTGAGGCGAACCTTTCCAAAGCTTTGGGTCTTTATAACCGTTTCTATAGGTGCAATCTAAATGACCATTTATAACTATTAATTCTCCAGGTTTAAATGATCTATTTAAAGCTCCTGAGGAATTTGTTATAATTATTTTTTGTATACCCAATTCGTAAAAAACCTTTACTATAGAAACCACCTCTTGGTATGAATAACCTTCATAATAGTGAAATCTACCTGATGCAATTATAACTGGAATGTCATCCAAGTTTCCAGCCACCATTTTACCATCGTGTCCCGCAACCGTTGAAACAGGAAATCCATGTAAATCCTGATAAGAAATTTCTATCTTATTTGTTAATACATTAGATATTGAACTCAATCCAGACCCTAATATCATGCCTAAATTTCCAGAAAAGCCTGATTTTTTTACAATTAACTCAGCTAATAAAGGAAAATGCATTTAACTTACGCTTTTAAAGCCAATTGACCGCAGCCTGCTTCAATACTAATCCCCTTACTCCATCTTACAGTCACGTTAAAAGGATAGCCATCTAATGCATTAACAAAATCATTAATAACTTGATTGCTGGGTCTTTTATAGGCTCCGTCTATTTCATTGTATGGAATTATATTTAATTTGCATGGCAAAAACCTTAAATGGCTTGCCAGTCTTATAGCGTCATCTACAGAATCATTAATGTCTTTCAATAGTACATATTCAAAGGTGATAAATCTTTTTATTTTTTTATAATAATAATGAGCTGAAGAAATAAGATCCTGTATGGGATATTTTTCAGTTATTGGCATAATTTTTTTTCGAATTTCGTTTGTAGATGCATTCATGCTGATAGCTAACTTAAACTTGTGATTATCATCCGCGATTTGTCTTATTTTGCTTGCAATTCCAGCAGTTGAGATAGTTATTTTTCTAGAACCTATATTGAATATATCTTTAATTCTGCAAGCAGCCTCAATAACATTCTTGTAATTCAAAAAGGGTTCACCCATCCCCATAAAAACAACATTAGAAATTCTTTTATTTGATATTTTTTGTAAATAAATGATTTGACTAATGATTTCAGCTTCGTTAAGATTTTGTAAGAATCCCAACGAAGCAGTCGCGCAAAATTTGCAATCTAATACGCACCCAGATTGGCTAGATATACATACAGTATTTCTTTTTTTAGTTGGCATTAAAACCGATTCAATTTTATTTCCTTTCATAGTTTGCATGATGAACTTTTGAGTCATGTTGTCATCTGCTTTGGAATTCGCAATAATTTTCAAAGGGTACAATGAGTTAGTTTTTTCAAGTTTTTCTATCAAGCTCAAGGGGAAATTTTTCATCTCTTTCCAGTTAGAAACATGATTTTTAAATACCCAATTATTAATTTGACTTAACCTAAATTTTTTTTCATTTAAATTTGATAAAATATTTATTTGATCTTTTTCGCTAAGCTCGATAAAAGATTTTTTATTTATTGATGAAGAGACTTTCATTTATTTTTGATTTATTATCATATGAATTACATTAACATTGTTTAGACATTTTTAGACACGTAATTTTAACTGTTTTTAAAAATAAAAAAGGCTTTTAAATGAATAAAGGTAATGATAAAGAGACGCTCAAAAAACTAGCGAAAGTTAAAGAGCTATTTTTTCTTGAGATTGAGAAAACGATAATAGGGCAAAAAGATGTACTAAATCACATCCTAATTTCATTATTATGTAATGGCCATATTCTCCTAGTAGGAGTTCCAGGTCTGGCAAAAACACTAATGATTAAAACTCTTGCTAAAATGTTAGATTTAGATTTTAATCGTATACAATTTACGCCTGATTTAATGCCCAGCGATATAACTGGAACTGAAGTAATTGAACAAAATCGATCTACAGGAAAACGTTCTTTTAAGTTTTTTAAAGGACCTATTTTTACCAATATTTTACTAGCGGACGAAATTAATCGTACACCCCCTAAGACTCAATCAGCTTTGCTAGAGTCAATGCAAGAAAAGAGGATTACCTATGGTGGAAAAAATTATGAATTAGATTTACCATTTTTTGTTCTTGCAACGCAAAACCCAATCGAACAAGAGGGTACATACCCTCTTCCTGAGGCTCAACTTGATAGATTCATGTTTAATATCATGGTTAACTATCCTACGAGAAATGAAGAAGTTTCAATTGTGAACAGCACAACATCAAATATTAATGTCAAACATAAACCAATAATTACAAGAAAAGACATTATTGAGTTTCAATCCTTTATTCCAAAAGTACCAATTGCTGAAAGTGTGGTTGAGTTTGCAGTTGACCTTGTTAATTCTACGCGACCTAACAACAGATCTTCGTCATTCGCTAATAAATGGATTGAATGGGGGGCAGGGCCTAGAGCTTCCCAATATCTTGTTTTGGGAGCAAAAGCCAAAGCGCTGCTTGATGGAAAATCATCTCCAAGCATCAAAGACATAAAATCTCTTGCCCTGCCTATACTAAGGCATAGGATTATACCAAATTTTAATGCTGACGCTGAGGGCATGAAGGCAGAAGATATTATAAAAGAGCTTTTAGAATCATAAATTGAACAAAACAAGAAAATACTTTGACCCTAAAACAGCTGCAAAGCTAAGCAATTTACCTCTTACAGCCAGGTTAGCTGTTGAAGGATATTTAATTGGTCAACATAAAAGTCCGTACCATGGTTTTAGCGTAGAATTTTCAGAGCATAAAGCTTACGGAATTGGCGATGAAATTAAACATATTGATTGGAAAATTTTTGGCAAAACTGACCGTTATTATGTCAAGAGATTTGAAGAAGAAACCAATCTTCGATCATATATTTTATTAGACACCAGCAAATCTATGGGATTTGGAAATGGCTCAATTGATAAAATTACCTATGGAGCTTTCTTAAGCACAGCATTATCCTATTTAATGCTAAAACAAAGAGATTCTGTTGGATTAGTGCTATTCAACGATAAAATAACAAGATTTTTACCTGGCAAATCATCAAAATCTCACCTTAACATAATTATGAACACCCTTGGTAAAATTGAGCTTGGCAATAATACGAAGATAAAACCTATTTTAGATCAAATGGCACAAAGAATAAAAAAAAGAGGGTTAGTAATACTTATATCGGATTTATTAGACGATCCTGATGAAATAATGAAAGGTCTTAGCCACTTCAAGCATAATAAGCAAGAAGTAATAGTATTTCACATTTTAGATAAAAAAGAGTTTGATTTCGACTTTAAAAAAAGAACAAAGTTTATAGATATGGAAACAGGAGAAACAATAACAACTGACCCTTGGCATATACGTGAATCCTATAAAGAACGGTTTGATTTATATCAAAAAAAATACAAACTAGGCTGTAGAAAGCAAAAAATAGATTACGTCCCGCTTTTTACAAACCACCCTTTAGATTTTGCCTTAAGTGAGTACCTAAAAAAAAGAAAAAAGACTTATTGAAGTTTATTTTTGATTTTCCGCTGAAATGTTCATTTTATAATCTATCAGCTTAAGTGCTTTTGCATACTGTTCTTGATTATCGGCATCAATTTCGTTCAAAGATCTTAATTTAGATCTTGCTTTTTTATACCACCTCTCAGCTTGAAAGTAATCTTTTTTGAAATTTTCTTCAGTTCCATTAAAATATTTATCACCTAATTGCTCATATAAAGTCGCCATTCCTAAAAGCGCTTCGAAATCTTCTTCATTTAAATAATAAGCTTCTTCAAAAGCAATGTCTGCATCATTATAATTATCCAACTGCATGTTTAAGACTCCAAGATTGTAGTATAGGTCAGCTTTTCTGTTCTTGTCTTGTTCATTTTCAATTGCAGATTTAAAAGTTTCAATAGATTTTTCTTTTTGATCATCTTCATAGTAAAGCATTGCTAATTGCCTAATTGCATCTGAATTGGCTGGATCTATGCTGATAGCTTTTTCAATATATTTTATAGCTGATTTTTTCTCGCCAGTTAATGCAAAAATTTGACCCAGGCTATAATTAGGTTGAAAGTCATTAGGCGATGCATCCAACGCTTTTTGAGCGCTTTCAATTGCCATCTGATTATTTCCTGCTTCATAATATGAATTTGCTAAAATAAGATATGTTTCGTTTGAAAGTGGGTCTATCTCAATAGACTCTTTAAATAAGGTTATTGCTTCATCTAGAAGTGATTTATCATTACTTCCTTTAAAATCATTATATCTCCTAACGGCATTATTGTAACTTTCAGTCCAAAACATATTTCTATAATTTTTGGTGACCTCAGAAATTGGTCTTCCATTTTGTGCTCTAGCTGCAGGATTAATGGCAAGTGCCTTATCAAACATCTTATTCATTTTCTGCCACTCTCTTTTTTTGGAGTGGACATAATAACCAATATCAACCATTACGGCTGCATTTTCAGGTTCTACCTCAAGAGCTTTAAAAAGATATTCTTCGGCTTTTGCCCAATCTTTATCTTGGATGGCAACTTTTGCAGTACTGTATTCAACAGATGATCCACATCCGACTACAAGTATTAAAGATGAAAATAAAATAAAAAATAATTTGCTATTGAAGAACATTTATCCCTCGATTTTTATTAAAATTATAGTGTTGAAATTATATACTCCAATTGGCTCAATCAAGAACTTAGAGTTGAATATAAGTTGGATTTTCTTTTTTCTAATTCTGAATCTGAAACATTTAATATGGAACTTGTACCAAATCCCTGAACACAAAATGAAGCTAATGCAGAGCCATTAACTAATGAATCTGACAAAGTGCCCCCTTGTGCTAAAGTTGATATAAATGCACCGCCAAAGACGTCGCCTGCTCCTGTTGGATCAACAACATTAACTTTATATGCACCAATCTTTATTTTTTCTTCATTGCTAAAAAGTTCTGCCCCTTGGCCTCCTTTTTTAACCACTACTATCTTAAGACCAAGATCCAAAAATAATGATGCTGAATCATAAATAGTTTTTTTCCCGCTAAATAAACTAGCCTCGCTTTCATTTATAAAAAGTATATCTGATGAAGCAAGCACATTATGCAAACTATCTCGAGCAATATCAATCCAAAGATTCATTGTATCAATTGCAATTATTTTGTTAGAATTCAAGCTTTGATCTATAACGAGTTGCTGTAAGTCTGGATGTATATTAGCTAAAAAAATATGAGAATGATTTTGATTGCTTTTTGATAAAACAGGCTTAAAATCTTCAAATGCACCTAAATCTGTAAATAATGTTTCTCTGTCATCCCAGTTTTTTAAGTATTTGCCACCCCAACTAAATGTTTTGCCTTCTGAAATAGTTAAATCCTCAAGATTATTTGAATATTTTTTAAAAATTTTCATGCCTTCTTTTGGAAAATCATTGCCTACTATTCCAACTACAGCAGTCGGGACATTTTCGCCTGAAACAACAAGTGAATATGTTGTTGAGCCGCCTAATATATTCTTACGACTATCAAATGGCGTTTCTATTGAGTCAATAGCTATTGAGCCAACAATTAATAATGTATTATTTTGCATTAAAATCTCCAAATGTTATGATATATACACTTTAAAGTTAAATACTTGCTGCAATAAAATTCGTCATGTAATTTCAATAGCTATGTCACTAAAAACCTACGCCATTATTACAGACGTTCACGGAAATTCATCATCTTTAAAAGAAGCAATAAAAATAATTAATAAAAGAGATGATGTAGATCAAATCATTTGCTTAGGAGATTATTTTGCTCTTGGGCCTGACCCAATGGGCTGCTTTAAGTTACTTGAATCACTTTCTAGCTGTGTTTTCCTTAGAGGAAATCACGAGCGCTACCTTATTGAAAATCTTTGGGCACATGAAAGGCCAAACCTTGAAGGAATGTCCCCAGATGATCCAATATGCAAAGAAATAGTTCAAAATGAAAAATGGACGGCAGAAATGATTGGAGAAAAAGGTAGAAATTTTTGTAATAATACACGAATTGCAGAAAGACAAATTATTGATAATACACTGGTTGAATTTACTCATGCATGGTATCAGAGAGATGAAATACCTCCTACGATGGATGAAGCTATTGCATGGAAAAATCATATTTCTAAAGCTAATAATAAAATTAAGCAATTTATTTTTGTTCATGGACATACCCATTTGCCCAGAATAGAAGAAAAAGGAAATTTAAAAATTTTGTGCCAGGGTGCAACTGGACTACCTTTTGATCAAGACCCAAGAGGGTCAATTGCTTTTTTAAAAGTTGGTATGGAGTTTAATTGGGAAATAGTCCGATTTGAATATGATAGAAAAAGATCTATTGATATGTTAGAAGATATCAAGCCACCATTTTATAAAAATCTTCAAAATACTATTCGATATGCCACTATCAGGAATGATATTTAATTAAATAAAATTATTCATTATTAACATGGCTTACTTTGATAACAGCGCAACTACTCCGATTCATCCTAATGTAGTTAAAGCAATGAATGATTCAAACGCTATTCATTTTGGCAATCCATCAAGTGTTCACTCTAAAGGCAGGAAAAGTAAAGCATTGATTGAAGATTCGCGTATTGAAATAGCAAAGTGCATAGGGGCACTATCAGAGGAAATTATATTTACAGGCAGTGGTTCTGAGAGCAATAATATGATTCTCTGGTCAATGCTTTACAATAATAAAAAACATGTTATAACATCATGTATTGAGCACCCTGCTATTACAAAAGTTTTGATTAGCCTTGCTAAATTTGGAATAAGTTTTACGGAATTACCAGTTGATAAATACGGTATGGTTAATCCAGACGATCTCCTCAAAGAAATAAGAGAAGATACTGGCTTAATATCAATCATGATGGTTAATAACGAAATAGGAACTATTCAACCAATAAGTGAATTAGCATCTATTGCAAGTGAGCATAATATCCCGTTTCACTCAGACACGGTCCAAGCACTAGGTAAGGTCCCAATATTGGTTAATGAATTAAATTGTGATTTTTTAAGTTTCTCAGCTCACAAATTCTACGGACCTAAAGGAGTTGGCTTTTTATATAAAAAAAAGTTTAAAGAAATTAAATCCTTAACTATTGGAGGTAGTCAGGAAAGTGGCTATCGGGCAGGAACAGAAAATATTTCAGGCATTATAGGCCTGGCAGTTGCATCAAAATTAATTAGAGAAAATCTACCTAAACGTATAAATCACTTGAAACATCTTGAAAAAAGATTTAAAGGAAATTTAAATAATATTAATTCAAAAATTTTTTACAATGGTCATCCTAAAATACGCGTCCCTGGCCTAATTAGCATAACTATTCCTGAATTTCGTAGCGATATCATGATGGCAAAATTAGATAGAGAAAATTTAGAGGTTTCAAGTGGATCAGCTTGTGGCTCTGGCTCAATAAAACCATCAAAAGTCTTGCGTGAGATAGGCCATAAGGATGATATTAATATTTGCACACTCAGAATTAGCTTTGGCAGAGACAACTCTTCAGATGATGTTGATCGTCTAACAAATGCTATAATTAATATAGTTAATGAGTAAACCAATAATTGTCGGTATTAGCGGCGGCGTTGATAGCTCAGTTTCAGCTTTTACGCTAAAAGAAAAAGGATATGATATAGAATGTATCTTCATGAAAAACTGGGATGGAGATGAAGAATCATGCACATCGGAAGAGGATTATAAAGATGCCTTATTGGTTTGCGATAAAATTGATGTACCATTAAGAACAGTAAACTTTGCTAAAGAATATTGGGACAATGTTTTTCAATACTTTCTTTCTGAACATTCAAAAAATCGAACACCCAATCCAGATGTAATCTGTAATAGAGAAATTAAATTTAACTCTTTTTTAAATTATTCGATTAAGCTTGGAGCGAGGAAGATAGCAACTGGTCACTATGCACAAATTAATAAAAAAGATGGACTATACACTCTCCATAAAGGCAGAGATAATGCAAAAGATCAAAGCTATTTTTTATGCTCTCTGAATCAGAGAGCTCTTTCTAGAAGCATCTTTCCTGTTGGTGATATTTCTAAGAATAGAGTTAGACAAATTGCCAGAGATAATAATCTTCTTAATCATTCAAAAAAAGATAGTACTGGAATATGTTTTATAGGAGAACAGTCACACTTTAAAAAATTTCTGAAAAAGTACATTCCTGAAAAGCCAGGCTTAATAAAAACCACAGATGGAATTGTTTGTGGTGAACATGAAGGATTGATGTATTACACAATTGGACAAAGAAGGGGGCTAGGAATAGGTGGCGGGTATGGCTATAGTGAACTACCATGGTTCGTTGCTGATAAAATTATTAAAGAAAATGTTCTAATAGTTGCTCAGGGTCATGATCATCCAGCCCTATATCATTCTACTCTAACAGCATCCAATTTTAATTGGATTTCAGGCACGCCTTCAAAAAAAAATAATTTAACAGCAAAAATAAGATATCGCCAAAACGATCAAAATTGCAATATCGCTCTTTTAAGCAAAGATAAAGTTCATATCAAATTTAATGAGCCTCAATTCGCCATAACGCCTGGCCAATTTGCTGTATTATATGATAATAATGAGTGTTTGGGGGGAGGAATTATTGATAATAGAAAATAAAAAAATGTTTGGAACTAATATAGGCATTTATTAGTATTTTTTATTATGAGATTACTAATTAAAACTACCTTGATTGTAATGCTGTCTTTAAATTTTTCTTATTCTCAATTAAAAAATAGCATAAAGTCCAACAAAATTCCAGTTAACTCAAAAGGATTATCTCATGCTCAAGTAGCTTCGTTTCTTAATCCAAATAGATTTTCTATGAATCAAAACTTTGGAATGAGCATGACAAGCTTTAATGGCCAATCTATTTCATTTGGAACATATTCAAATCAGTTGGAATATTTTATAAAGGACAATATGCGTTTAACTACAAACATTGGAATATCCTACCCAATGAGCGGTTCATCTCCACTCATGCAAAATAATTTTATAAGCCCTAATATATTCTATGGTGCAAATTTGGATTACAAAGTAAGCGAAAATATGTTTTTTAATTTTTCAATAAATAACTACCAATATAATACAAATCGTTTTTCAAACAATATTTACAACTATAGTAGATAGCTAAAGTGGCAAAGATCAAGCGGAATAAATCTCCTAAGTCCCTAATATCTAAAAATAAAAAAAATAAATCCCAATTTAGTGGTAAGATTTTAAATGGAGGAATTGCTTTAATGACAATTCTCCTAGTAGGTTTTATTTTTTCCTTTTCAACTAAAATAATTCAAAATGGAGATATTGATAAAGTTCAATTTCCAGCTATGTCTATTTCTGAATCAGCTGAGGAAATATATGAATCCAACCCCTTGCTTGACATTGATATAGAGATTTTAAATGGCTGTGGTGAGCCAGGCCTTGCAGCTAAATTTTCAGATCTATTAAGAAAAGAACGCATAGACGTAGTTAGATCAGAAAACGCAAATCATTTTGATTACGAAAAGACAATTTTAATTCAACGTACCGAAAATGTGGAAGGGATGAAAATTGTAGCCAAAGCATTAAATCTAGATATAAATGATAAAAACCAAGTAATCACACTAGTTGATTCAAATCTTGATGTTGACCTTACTCTCATAATTGGTAAGGATTATCGAAACATTCCAGCTATTCGCCGCTACATAAGTAATTAATTTGATTAAAAAGACTAAAGCCGCTGAAAAACTAACAGCGCAAATAGTAGAGCTTGCACTTGACAAAAAAGCTGAAGATATAATTTCAATAAACATTGAAGAAATAACGACTTTAACTGATTCATTTATAATTTGCTCCGCTGACACAGATATCCAAGTTAAAGCTATTTCAGACAATATTAGAAAAAATACGCCCTTCAAGCCTATTAGAACAGAAGGCTACGAGCATTTAAAATGGGTAATATTAGATTATATAGATGTTATGGTGCATATTTTTAAAACAGCAGAAAGAGAATATTATAACATTGAAAGGTTATGGGCTGACGGGATAGTTAAAAAGCATCAATGAGTGAAGCGGATAAAAAAATTCTTATATTATTAGATAAAGCGTTTAAAAAGCTTAATTACCAATCATTGCCTCAAATTTCAAAGACAAAGAACCAAAATTATGGCGACTACTCATCAAGCTCCCCATTGTCGCTAGCCAAAGAAACAGGCCAAAGTCCTATAAAAATTGCTAAAAAAATTCAACAGGAAATAAAATTTGATAATAATTTTATTGAAAAGATATCAGTAACAGATCCTGGATTTATCAACTTTAAAATTTCAAAATCATTTTATCAAAAAATAATAAAACAAGTACTCTTGGATGATAAATTTGGATCTAATAGATCCAATAATAAAAAAACGGCAAATGTAGAGTTTGTTAGCGCTAACCCAACAGGACCACTCACAATAGGACACGGAAGAAATGGAGTTATAGGTGACATTATATCAAATATTTTAGAATGGAATGGTTATGATGTTACAAGAGAATATTATTTTAATAACGCTGGAAGGCAAATGAGAATTTTAGGAGAGTCTGTTAAGGCTCGATATTTAGAGCTCATTGGAAAACCAGTGAACTTTCCCTCTAATGGATATAAAGGAGATTATATCAAGGACATTGCTTTAAAAATACTAGAGGAAAAAGGTAATAAGCTGTCAAGTAAAGAGGATAGCATATTTAAAACCACTGCTGAAAGGCTCATGTTTATTGATATAAAAAAAACACTTTCAGACTTAAAGATAAATTTTGATAAATATAGCAATGAAAAAGATTATTATGATAATGGCTCAATCGATAGAATGCTGGATGAATTTAAGCAAATGGGCTACATTTATGATAAGGATGGAGCAACATGGTTCGATTTTTTAAAATTAGGTCATGATCAAGACAAGGTTTACATTAAAAAAACAGGAGAACCTACTTATCGCGTTCCAGATACTGCCTATCATCGTGATAAAATTGAAAGAGGATTTGATCTTATCATTGACATTTTTGGTGCAGATCACAAAGATGCATA
>CEOF01012358.1_pt1 | contig 16051 bp, 15 predicted proteins | sample 361311 | NCBI WGS metagenome assembly CEOF01 (sample SAMEA2619667, study PRJEB7988) | marine metagenome | biome: marine biome (ENVO:00000447); feature: surface water layer (ENVO:00002042); material: "saline water (ENVO:00002010), including plankton (ENVO:xxxxxxxx)" | depth 5 m
CAGAGAACACAACAATAGCGTCAACCAAGAACGCCTTGGCGATTGGCCCTCTAACAATAGGTTCGTCAACCACTATTACGGTTAACGGCAACTTAACAATACTGTGAGGCATAGATGGCTTCGATAATAAATGTAGACCAGATTAGGAATGCGGCTGGCACAAGTGCTATGACCATTAATAATTCGGGAAAGGTAAACATTCCGGGTCACACGATTCAGACTGTTAGTAATTTCATAACAACTGATTTTAACACAGCAAGCACAAGTTTTGTAACAACAGGTCTTTCACAAGCTATTACTCCATCATCTACCAGCAGTAAAATTCTATGCATTGTTAGTATGGGTGGGTGGTATATTTCATCGGGTGGTTCTTCAAGCGCAACTGTTTATAGAGGCTCAACTAATATTGGCAATGGTAATGCTGGTATCATGGGCGTAGAAACCCCTGCTTTACGCATACCTTCTACGGGACAAGTTTTAGATAGCCCTAACACCACAAGTGCAACAACTTATACTGTGTATGCTCTGACAAGTGGTCATACAACTTATATTTCTTACTCTAGTTATGGGCATTTTACACTTACGCTTATGGAGATTGCACAATGAGTAAGCTCTTTGTGGATGACATTGTTGAGAAGACTAGCGGTCACGGTGTAAATATTCCGGGGCATATGGTTCAGATTGTGCAAGGAATAAGCACTACTTATACTTCTCTTGGCTCTACTGGCACATATGTAGACACTAATTTAGCAGCAACAATAACTCCTAAATTTTCTAGTAGTAAAATCTTAGCTACACTTCATGCGCCAATTGTTTATCGAAATACTGAAGACGCTGTTTTAAGGCTTCTCAGAGGTAGTACAAATGTATATCAGATGAATCTTTGGGCAGGCTCTACTAACGGTGGTTATGGAATGCTAACTGGTTCGTTTGAATTTCTTGATAGTCCCTCAACAACTAGTGCTACTACTTACAAAGTACAAATGTTTAAGGACGGGGGAGATTTTTTGTTTAGCTATAGCAATGTTGTAACGTCTACTTCAACACTGACTCTTACGGAGATTGCACAATGACAAGCATCTTGAAAGTCTCCGAAATCCAACCAACAACCACTGGTAATCTTATTCAACTTCCAACAGTTCCTTTTGTACACATTTATGGCGCATCAACTCAAACAGGAGTAGCGAATGCTACTACTACAGTAGCAGTAATAGACACGGTGTTTGTTGATACACATGGTTTAGCTGATGTAGCTAATAATAGAATAAAAATACCAACGGGATTAGCTGGATATTATTGGATTAAAGCTGGAAGTCGCCAAGATTGGATTTCAACAAGAGACATGCTCACAATAGGCATTGGGCCAGACAGTCAACCTTTTGAATGGTTTACTGAGATAAATGCCAATAGCAACGAAAACTACCGTTATCCAACTTTACACTGTGATGGGGTTCGTTATCTAAACGAAGGTGATACTGTTATTGCTAAAATTTATCAAACTTCTACGGCTACCAAAACTTATTACGGTGGACAATCAAGTAGATTCATCATGGCGTATAGGATAGGAGGATAATATGACTTCAATTAATGGATTTAGAGTAGGATAGGAGAGTAAAATGAGTATAGCAGAAGCACTTACAGAACTAGGCATTAAGGAATGGGTGCTTAGAGGTGAGCCAACAACAGAGGCTGAGTTTACCGAGATGTTCCGTAAGGTCACGGGCGCTGACTCCAGTGGCACGGCTATTGAGAGCGCCGACCCTGATGACTGGGGTACAACTTGGTCAGCAGTCAAAGCAAAGGCTGACGAGATAAAGGCAGCAGAGCCTATGAAGTTGTTACGGGAAGAACGTAACCGCTTGCTTGCAGAGACAGATTGGTGGGCATCCAGCGACCTAGCTGGTTCAATGAGCGGTGCCCGTACAGCATACCGTCAGGCACTGCGTGATATTACCAAGAGCGCTACCAGCCTTGATGATGTAACGTGGCCTACTAAGCCGGAGTAAGACATGAGCAACGCCCGTAATCTTGCAGATCTACTTGGTACTGGAACGCAGATAACTACTGCCGATATTGCTGATGAGGTGTTTCGGTCGAACAAGAATATTATAAAAAATGGGGCAATGGTTATTGCACAAAGAGCAACCTCAGTAACAGGTGACACGGCTGGTGGAAGCGTTAAAACTGTTGATAGAATGAATCCAGAAATGAACGCGGCTGGAACTTGGACACAGAGCCAATCAACAGATGTGCCAAGCGGTCAAGGATTTGTATATTCATTTAAGTTAGACTGCACGACAGCAGATGCGTCTTTAGCCGCAAATGATTACGTTGCTTTTGGTCATAGAGTAGAAGGTTTAGATTTACAGCGTTTAAACTATGGAACATCAGGAGCAAAAAATTCAGTTCTTTCATTTTGGGTAAAAACAAACAAAGCAGGTAATTACGTTGTTGGCATTCAAAATGGTATTACTGGCGGCACGAGTAAAAATTGTTCTTTTCTTTACACAGTATCATCAGCAAATACATGGCAAAAAGTTGAATTCTCTGTTCCCGGAGATACAGCAGCAGCATTTGACAATGATGCAAATGCATCAGCTTATATTTATTGGTGGTTAGCTGTTGGCTCAAACTATAACACAGGAACGCTTAGAACTACTTGGACAAATAATGTTAGTGCTGATTTTGCTGCTGGCTTAAATGTTAACCTAGCAGATAGCACAGACAATGAGTGGTACATTACAGGCATTCAGTGGGAAGAGGGCGATGTAGGCACGCCGTTTGATTATGAGGACTACGGAACTACGTTGGCTAAGTGTCAGAGGTATTTTTGCAAAACATCAACTACTGGTCTAATCAGTCCCTACGGCGCACCTTACAATTTTGTAAATTGGCAATACCCAGTAGAAATGAGAGCAACACCAACTTTAGGGGGTGGGGTTCAAGGAACCGCAGACAATCTTAATAACGTAAATGCTACCTACTATAATACCGGCAACAACTATGCAAAGTTTGGGGACGGTTCTAATGCGGCAACTGCAAGTGCGGAAATATAAATGAATATTAAATCAGCAAAATATCAAAACAATTTAAACGGTGAGGCTGTCTGCATTCATGTTGTAGTCAATGATGTGACTATGTTTGTGCCGATTGACCCAGACAACCGTCACTACGCAGAAATCATGCGCCAAGTGGACGCTGGCACTCTAACAATAGAGGACGCTGACTGATGTTCGGTGAGTTGGCATTATCCGAAAGGGCTATAGCGGATCAAGGTATTCTAGCCTTTGGTTCTGCAACTGCTGATGCCAACTTCACTGTAGACGGCGCATCTATGTTTGTAGCAAACGGCTCCGCAGATATGGAAGCAATTGGTGTTAAAGCTACAATTGGCGTAGGTGTTCTTGCAGGTATCTTTGAGGCTTCTGCTTTGTTCCTGCAAAGCACAGAGCTTACCCGCTTTGGAACAGTTATCGCGGAGATGGATTTTAGCACTGTGCAAACTACGAATGGTACGTTTGTAGCTTCAGCAATATCCGAACAAGACGCTGCCTTTATACAAAGCACAAACTCCGTTATGACCCTAAGTGCAGCCTCTGAGCAGAGTGCTAACTTTGAGCAGACATCCGGGGCAAGTGTGTTATACTCCGCCTCGCAAGAAATGACGGCAGAGTTCATACAGTCTGTCGCGCCTACATTTATTATAAACTCTCGTCCTTTGGATATTGAGTCTGTTTTTATACAGTCTGCTCTCGGGACCAAAGTTATTCTCATGGACGAACTGCAAATTAATGCAGTGTTCATTGTGTCAGCCGAAGGTAGGTTCTATTGGGAGCGTATAGATGCAGACACCCCGTCAGAAAACTGGGTGCAAGTTGTCCCAAGTGGTGGAACATGGACAGAAATCAACGCGGGTGGTACAATAGAAACGTGGACAAATAAGGTGGTTTAAATGCCCAGTACATATACTTCAAACACTGGTATTCAAAAACCCGGTTCCGGCGAACAGGCAGGAACTTGGGGCACAACGACTAATACCAACTTCGACATAATTGATCAGGCGCTTCACGGTCAGGCGCAGATAACTATTTCAGGTAGTCAAGATCTGACCACCAACGATGGATCTACTAGCGACGGCGCAAACACCGTTCTTGTTCTTAGCGGATCTCCGGGTTCTACCTTTGAGCTAAGAGTTACTCCAACAGATCAGGAAAAATTTTATACTATCAGAAACGACACAAACGCTGCCTGTCGTATCATATACAAAGGTGTAACCTACTCCGCATCCAACGGCGTAGAAATCGCAGCAGGTGCATCAGCCGCTGTGACAGGTGACGGTGGTGGAGGCTCCGGTGTTTTCAAGAGCCTGACACCAACTACCGATCTGGTTAACGACACGAGTCCCGAGCTTGGCGGCAACCTTGATGTTGTTACGCACAGCATTGTAACCACAGCAAGTAATAGAGATATTGCGATTACCCCGCATGGTACAGGTTCTGTTATACTTGACGGCTTGTCTTATCCGCAAGCAGATGGAACAGCAGGTCAGCTATTGAAGACTGACGGTTCCGGGCAGCTTTCGTTTGTTAGTGCAGGCTCTAGCTTTGGGAGCACATTAAGTCTGACTGGTGGTAGCGGTTGGACAATTTCTGTGGACGGCAACAATAACCTAGTGTTTTCCTACGGTGGCTCGGCAGTGGCTAAAGTAGCTTCTAACGGCGCAATAACTTCTGTTGACGATGTAACCGCATATGGATCGATCTAATGACGTTGCCATCTTCTGGAACACTGTCACTTTCTGATCTTCAGACGGAGTTTACTGGCTCACATCCGATTTCTATGAGCGAGTATTACAAGAGTGGTGGTAACGGATACGTTCCTAGCACCGTTGCAGAAGCGGTAACTGCATCAAGTCTTGGAGGCAGTAACTCAGCCAACTATAGATACCCCGCCATTGGCGGCTTAGATCCGCAGATAAACACTTATAGTCGTTTGTATACACAAGCCCTTTGGGGTGACAACGGCAGTACAATTACTATGGATAGGAATTTCACTGTCAGTAAAACCGGATCTTATCAGTATTACGTTGGTTATTACATACAAGGTAGCGGAACAGCCAGTATTACTATGTATGCAAACGGTAGCGTTGTTCGATCACACAGCCTAGTTGTGGGGTATAATACCACCACTTCAGCCGTTAACACACTTTCTCTGGGTGCTGGACAGGTCATACGGGTTGCTGGAACCGCCCCATCTTCTGGCTGGGCAGTGATCTATGTTTATGTTGGCGGAAGTTCGTACAACAACTCTTCCATCACTACAGCCGTTAACTCAGGCATTCCGACATCTGGCGCTTTAGATATATCTGATTTTTATGGCGGGAGAAAAACATAATGCCGCTAACAAAATTACAATTTAGGCCCGGGCTTGTACAGGATCTTACAGCATACTCCAACGAAGGTGGATGGAGAGATGGTGACAAAGTACGCTTTCGTCTAGGCTATCCTGAAAAAATAGGAGGATGGGCAAAGTACGCTAGTTCAACTTTTCTAGGTACTTGTCGTGCTTTACATAACTGGATTGCTCTTGACGGATCTAACTATCTTGGGTTGGGTACGAACTTAAAATATTACATAGAAGAAGGCGGCACATTCAACGATATAACTCCTCTTCGTACTGGATCCCCTACAAGTGCAGGTGTTATCACCTTTGCCGCAACAACATCAGCACCGTTTTCTAGCACGATTACGGTAACCCACGTTAACCACGGTGCGGTAACCGGGGACTTTGTTACTTTTTCCAGCGCCGCAAGTCTTGGCGGAAACATAACTGCCACCGTACTAAATCAGGAATATAGTATTGATCAGGTTCTCTCCGGCAGCACCTATGAAATTACAGCCAAAGATCTTCTTGGAGTTGCAGTAACATCCAACGGCTCTGACACAAGTAATGGCGGCGGCAGCACGGTAGGTAACTATCAGATCAACGTAGGTCTTAATACCACAGTGGGTGGTACAGGTTGGGGCGCAGGTTTGTATGGCGGTAGAACTTCAGCACCACTACAGACAACGGTCAATGAGGGCGGCACTCTTTCAAATAGTGACACCACAATTACCGTAACCAGCACCACAGGCATTGTGGCTACTGACATTGTAATGATTGACAATGAGTTGATCCTTGTTGGTGGTATCTCGGGCAACGATTTAACGGGCTGTACCCGTGGACACTCTGGCACAACTGCGGCTAGTCATGTGGATGGAAGTCTAGTCATCCTAGCTAAAGGTAACGCTGATCCAGCCGACGACTTCTCCGGTTGGGGTGTTGCAGCTTCTGGTGGTCTGACAACTACAACACAGATACGTCTGTGGTCACACGACAATTTTGGGGAAGATCTCCTCATAAATCCTCGTGACTCCGGTGTGTTTTACTGGGACAAATCTACTGGTACGGGAGCCAGAGCAGTAGAACTATCCACCCGATCAGGCACAAAGAGAAGCGTACCCACCATTTGTAAGCAGATCATGGTGTCGGACAGAGATCGTCACGTTCTTGCCTTTGGTTGTGATGGTCTTGGTGGTGCGAGTGACGCACAAGGGGACGGGGTTCAAGATCCGTTGTTAATACGTTTCTCTAGTCAGGAAAACCCAATTGACTGGTATCCTGTAACAACCAACACCGCAGGAGACTTGCGGCTTGGTTCTGGTTCTACCTTTGTAAAAGCCATTGAAACAAAGCGTGAAATTCTGATATGGACTGACACTGCACTAACCTCCATGAGATTTATCGGGCCTCCCTTTACCTTTGGTCTACAGCAGCTTGCATCCAACATAACTATCGCCGGACCAAACGCCGCTGTTGCCACGGAAGATTTTGTGTTCTGGATGGGTGACGATAACTTCTACGTCTATGCTGGTCAGACAGCGCAGCTACCATGCACTGTCAAGGACAAAGTATTCAATGATATCAATCTGGAACAGAGTGACAAGATATACGGTGGGGTAAACTCTGAGTTCAGTGAGGTGTTCTGGTTTTACCCGGCATCTGGATCAACAGAGAATGACCGCTATGTGGTGTACAACTACCTAGAAAAGCTGTGGTACTTCGGTACGTTAGCAAGAAGTGCGTGGTTGGATCGCGGTACTCGGCCCTTTCCTTTGGCTACAGAGGGCGGATATGTATACAACCAAGAGTTTGGGCATGACGACGATGGCAATGCAATGACATCATACATTGAGTCAGCCGTGATGGACATAGGAGATGGGGATCACTTCACTTATGTTAGAAGGGTTATACCGGATCTAAGCTTCTCTGGTTCTACTGCTATATCTACCCCGCAAGCCACGTTCACAATTAAGTCAAGAGATTTCCCGGGTGAGGATTTTGGAAATACAGCAGCATCCACAACGACGAGGACGCAGACTAGTCCTGTTGAAGAGTACACAAAACAGTTGTACGTCCGTGCCCGAGGTCGGTCTTTTGCATTGAGAGTCGAGTCAACTGCACTTGGTGCTAAGTGGCGGCTTGGCAGTCCTAGAGTTGACTTACGTCAGGATGGGAGGCGCTAGTGTCTAGCAATCAAACGCCACCACCCAGACTGCCGGAAGCTCCGCAAGAGTATAGCGTTGGCTACATGTCTGACCTTGTCCGGGCACTGGAGATATTTATTGAGCAGGAACGTAACCCGGGTGACCTACGGGCATCGACTATAACAATAACAGACTTGCCCACAAGCGCCACTGGACTTGAGACGGGGACGCTGTATAATGATTCCGGTACTGTAAAGGTAGCATAATGGCAATATTTGGTGATCTTGGAAAAGCATTAGGACTAGGCAGTGCAAAAGATGTACTGCCTGTTATCGGTACGGCTGCTGGTTTTTACTTTGGCGGACCCTTGGGTGCGTCCATAGGTTCCGGTATTGGTAGTTTAGCTGGCGGCAAGTCAGTTAACGACGCACTTACCAATGCTGCACTGGCCTATGGTGTAACCTCCTTTGTCCCATCAAGTATGATGAGTTCTGGAGCACAGGCTAACACAGGTATGTTTGGCCCCAATGCCTTGCAGAGTAGTTTGTATTCGGGTAGTGCCAGAGTTCCTACTACACTGGCTGGTCCTGAGAATTTTCTGTCAGAGGGAATGACTACTGGAAGCACCTCGGGTGGAGGTAGCAGTATGTTCGGTGGAGTAATGGACTTTGTTAAAGAAAATCCGATGACATCTCTCGGTCTTGGGTCCTTGGCCCTCGGAGCTTTGTCAAGCCCAGAAGAGGAAGAAACACGCAACCCTGACTACGGTAGACCCGGTGAAGCGTGGGATGTAGAGTATCGAGGCGTTCGGTACGATCTTGATGACCCGGAAGAGCGTGAGGAATACAAGGCCAGAAAGGACGCAGATCGCAAAGAGTACAGCGAAAGAGAGCCTGTTTTAGCAGCGCATGGCGGGGCTATGTACGGACACGATAAAATGAGTTATGATACCCCGATAACGGGTGAGGTCAGCGGACCGGGGACAGGGACATCTGATTCCGTTCCTGCTAGGCTGTCAGATGGAGAGTTTGTTTTAACAGCAAAGTCTGTTCGTGGTGCAGGTGGTGGAGATAGAGATATCGGAGCCGCACGTTTATATGATATGATGGCGGAGTTGGAGGCCACAGCGTAATGGCAGTACAAGAACAAACAGTTACCCAACGGTTAGCTCCGTTTCAGGAAGACTTCCTAAAGGATATCTTTGCTCAAGCCACCGCTCTAAAAGGCGGGATGGGATATACAGACCAGAAAATGGCTGGTCTATCCCCAGAGCAGAGACGAGCTATTCAATTGGCTGGACAGGGTGTGGGTGCCTACAAGCCATTTATGCAGGGCGCTCAAGCAGCAATGACGCAAGCTGGAGCCTTTGCACAACCCGGCGCAGCCCAACAATTTATGAATCCTTACGAGGATCAAGTTGTTCAGCAGACAATGGCTGATATTAGAAAGGCTGGGCAGGAACAACAAAATCAACTTAGTTCTCAAGCAGTGCAAGCTGGAGCTTTTGGCGGGTCACGTTTTGGGGTCGGTCAAGCAGCGCTTGGTGAGGCTAATATACAGGAACAGTCTCGAGCAGCAGCCAATCTCAGGCAGCAAGGCTATCAACAAGCACAGCAAGCGGCACAAAATGCAGCGCAGTTGCAGGCACAGCAGGCCGGGATGTACGGAAATTTGGGCGGTCAGGCTCAAGCAATGGGTGTGCAGGATGTGAATAGCCTGCTTGGTATTGGTGGACTTACACAGCAGTTTGGAGATGGCGCTGGTTTCAAAGGTCAGGCGGCGTTGGACCTAGAACGTGCTAACATAATGGGTCAGCAGAATGCTCCTTATCAGGAGATAGGTTTCTTATCTGACCTGTTCCGTGGTGTTCCTTCGTTGCAACAGACAACAAGTCAAACAGCTACTCCTAATCCTAGCCTGTTCTCACAGATTGCGGGTCTTGGGATCGCGGGTCTCGGTGCTGCTGGAAAAGCTGGCGGGTTTAATCAATTATTTAATTTTGGGGCTGGATAAACATGAACCCATTAAATCGCAGAATGTTCCGTCAGCCCGGTGCGTCACGACGACCAACCGGGATCCTCGCATCTTCGCCGCAGCTTGCTAACACCGTAGCCAACCGTCAGCCAGTGCGTATGGCTAACGGAGGAATTAAGACAGGTAGCCGTGATGCTAATGAACGTAAGTTTCGGGAAGAACTTAACAGAGGTCTAATACCTGATTTATTTTCTGGCACAGGAGATTTATTGTCAAAGTACGCCAAGATGCTCCCAAGGTCTGGTTTTGCAAGACCAATGCTTGATAAGACTGTTTCAGGTATTTTAACAGCGGTTCCTAAAGCAGGAGACATACTTAAAGAAAGAAGGGCAATACAAAGCGGAGTTCTGCCGGGTAGAGTACCTGACTTTGAACTACCTAGAGTAATATCTGAGGAAGATTCACCCACCGAAAGGTTACTTGCTAGTGAGATTCTTGGTGGAAGGCGTGATGAACAATTTATGGGAGAGAAAAGAGATCCGAATCTTGATGTAGATATTGGTCTTGGTGATCAAGGCGGTGTTGAGATTAGAGATGAAATCCTTGACTTCGAGATTAACCCAGACAAAAAAGATGCAGGTGACGACGAAGACGGAATGCCAGTGCCAACATCAAAGCCAAAACGGAAAGAAAGCCCCGAGGTTAAAGTCAAAAAACTTGACAAGTTAGTTGACGCAGAAGTTATGGGGGAAAAACTAGATAAAATGTTTGTGGGAGAAGTTGGTTCTATTTTAAACTCGGATGTTTCTGAAGAGGAAAAGAACGATAGTATTTTAGAAGTTATGGGTGAGAAAGACCCAAAGAAAAAACTTACTATGGAAGAACGTGTAAAGAAAAACATTGCACTATACGAAAAATATTTTCCAGAAGACGATGCAGATAAGTTTGACATGAATGACTTTGCCATTAGCTTTGGTCTTGCTTTGGCTACTGGACAAAGTCCCGATCTAATTACTAATGCTGCTAATGCTGCTAAGACCGCTCTTGGTGAAAAAGCTGAAAGTGATAAAACTCGGAAAGCTAGAAAAGATAAACTTAGAATGCTCGGTCTAACCAAAGCTTTTGATGATGAAAAAGATGAGAGGCAGTGGGGCAGAGAACTTGAAAAAATAAGTATAAATCAAAAGTATGACTGGACTAAAACTGTATTCAAAAACAAGAAAGATTTGGAAAAGTTTAATGCTAAAATGGCATTTGACAAGACATCTTTGTACGCAAAACTAAATACTCAGATAGATATAGCGAACAACAACGCTGAAAACGCTGCTCGTAGGGAAGAGGCTAATCAAGCTGCTGCGTTAATTAGAGCTAAAATAGGCGCACTTTCAGATGCACATGCCGCAGCCTATATTGAGTTTGAAGGGCAAGATCTTACTAAGCCAGAGGTTGCCGCAGCTTTCCATAAAAAGGCTGATGAAATAGCAGATAGCCTAGCTAAAACTTCAAGCACTATGCAAAAAGATTACGGCCCGAAAAGAATTGAATTTGAAATAGCTGAAGCAATTGCTAACAGAATTAAGGCAGAAATAGCGGGAGGGAACCCTAATCCTGATGTGGATAAAATAACTAGAGAGACTAGGAATATCTATAGTAAAGCGCTGCAAGGAGCACAAGGAATTAATAGTAATATCCCATCGTATGATACAGCCCCTGATGCTGATACACTGCAAATATTAGGTGATGCAGGTATTACACAAATTATAGTTGGTGGTAAGTTGTACCCAATCAATAAAAACTAATAGCGGGGCGATGAATGGCTACTTATACACTTGGAGATCCCATCAAAGAAGATCAACAGGTTTCTTCTCAGGTGACACCCACGACCGGGGGCTACACACTTGGGGATCCCGTCGAAGAAAAAGGTTTCTTTGAAACAGTTGGGGATGTCGCGGTAAACACTGCCGGGAACATTGGATCTAACATTACAGACATTTCCAAAGGTGTTTTTTCTGGTCTCATTAACATTCCTACCGGGGTCTTGCAACTCGGAACTCTAGGCATTGACGCTGCCTTTGACACCAATACTACAAGAGCAGTAACAGAAGCTTCCAACTATGTTAAGGATGTAACAGGTCTCAGACCTACCGGAACTGCGGGGCAAGTTGCAGAAGGCATAACTACTTTTGCCTCTGCTTTTATACCTGTGGTTGGTTGGCTTGGTCGTGCTTCAACGGTTGCCCGTGGCGGAACATTACTACCGAGCGCAGGAGCTTCAACTCTTTCCAAATTTGGACAGTCAGCCGTTGACTTTGGTAGCTCTGGACTTGGTAAAACTTTATTAAAAACTAGAACAAGACAAGCTGTAACCACAACTCTTGCTTCCGGTTCTGCGGATATTTTTGTGGCTCCTGACGGTACAAAGACAATGTCTGATTCCTTCGATGGATTGCCTGAGATGTTACAAACAGAAAGTGACACAGGGCTTCTAGGAAGAGATGAAGCTGGGCGAGTTTTTCGCAATAAACTCCGTGTTGGGGCCGAGGGCACTGTGTTTGCCGGAGCTTTCGAGGCAGCGTTCCCTGTTATAAAAGGAGTTACCTACGGCGCTGGACAGGTTATGGGAGCCACGGGTGCCGCTTCCGCTTTGAGTAAAGGCTTTGATAAATTGGGTGATACTTTGGTTAAAGTACCAAAGCTACAACAATGGTTTACCACCGCCGGGTCTACCCCAAAAGATTTTGCTGAAGATATTCTTTCTGCGGAGGGCATTAGAGATCAGCTAACAGACACTGCCGCCAAAAACTTTGTAGCGTTTGAAACCGCAGTGAAGAAAACTGTAAAGGGACAAGGTCTTTTTGGCAGGGGTAAAGAGGGCATTCAAAAAGCTATGACTGATCTTAACGTATTCCTTGAGGGGGATATAAAAGCCCTTGATGGATACGATTCCTCTGTCAAAGCTGCTGCTCAAACCATGAGGGGGCAGATAGATGGACTGTCAGATCTTTTATCTGTTCAATTAAAATCAGCTAAAGATGCCGGAGAGATATCAGCTAAAAAAGCAGAATCCATCCTTCAAGAATTTGAAACCAATCAATTGAAATATATACGTCGTGTATATGAACTGCACTTAGATCCGAACAAAATAATAGATCCTAAAATTTTACAGTCCAAGCAATACATGAAAGCGGTTGACGAAGTAGCTAAGTTTTACAAAAACTCTCAAAACGCAAAGATAGATAAAAAAGTTAAGGGATATGTTAAGGGTGATGAAGGTAAGATAAAAACGGATGAAGAACTAACTCAACTAGCTAAACTGTTTACTGCTAAACAGCTTGGCTTAGACATGATTGAAAACGGGTTAACTCCCGAAGCCGCAGCCAAACTTGCCGCAAAAAGTGCAGAGCAGGGGAAGGACATGGTCAAGGGAAGGGTTCCTTTGTATAAGTTGTCCGAAAGTTTGTTTAAGAAAAGAATAGGTGTTCTAGATGCTGCTCCTACTCTTAGAAAAATAATGGGTGAGATCACCGATCCAAGACAACGATATCTCAGAACAGTAGGAGACATGAGTTCCTCCTTTGCTTCTCTTGGACTTTATAGAGCACTTGCGAACAACCCTAGCTACACAAAAACTTTATCTGATGTTGTAGAAGCACAAAATGCTGGCAGTTCTTTAAGACCTTTAATTGTTGACGCTGGGGAACAATCCGGGAAAGAGTTGGAAAAATTTGCAGCACAGACTGGCTATAAGATGCTACCACTGGATGCTAAATCTGTGTTTGGCGGAGAGTTTGGAGCATTAAGTGGTAAGGCAGTAGCCCCAGAAATATACAACGCTCTTACTGTAGTTGGTAAAAATAAAAATTTTTTTAACGAAGTGTTAGCTGCATCACTGGTCGCAAAAGGTTTATCCCAAGTTGCTAAGACCGTGTTAAACCCATTAGCACAGATTCGTAACTTTAACTCCGGTTCTTTTATGATTATGGCTAACGGTAACGTACCGCGTAACCTAGAACTTGGAGAGTCGATGCGTCTTACTTTAGGTAAGGGAGCTAACTTAGATCAAAAAGAATTTAAGCAGGTGTATGATTTTCTAGGTCGCGCAGGTATCCGTGATCAAAATATCGTTGTTAATGAGTTTCGCCAGCTTTTAAATGAGGGGTCAAATGTAGCGACAGGCAGTAGGCAAGCTGGTGCCGTACAATCATTTATGGATAAAGCTCCTATTATATCCGGCTTGCAAAAAATATACTCCGGTACTGATACTTTTTGGAAAGTTGCAGGGTACTTTGCAGAAAAAGGAAAGTATGCAGCAGCATTTAAAAAGGCTGGCTTAAACGCATCTTTGAAAGATGAAGTTGGATCCGTTGTTCAGAAGCAACTTGTAGATCAGAAAATTGCACCTCGATCCTCGGCTCTTGATATGGAAGGGCTAGATAAAATAGATTTTGTAGATGTCATGTCCACTGACATAGTCAAGAAAACCATGCCTACATATTCTAGAGTTCCCGCAGCCGTAAAAGCTGTTCGCAGAATTCCAATTGCAGGAAACTTTGTTGCGTTCCCCGCTGAAATAATTAGAAACACGGCTAACATAACAAGTCAAAGTCTTAAAGAAATGAGCTTTAAGGTGACCGACGAGTTGGTAGGTGCTATGGCTAAGAAGATAGCCACAGAGGCCGGGACTGAAGTTACAGAAGAAGTAACAAAACAGGCTATGAAAAAAGCTAATAGTATGGCCCGTGAAATAAGAGCCATCGGTGCTAGAAGAATGTCTGGATACGTTGCTTCAGCATACGCAATACCAGTGGGTGCTGGCGCTGCTGCGAATAGTGTTCTTGAAATAACTCCCGAGCAGTCTGCTGCGCTGCAAAGAAGTCTTCCCAGTTTTTTAAGGGGTCATACCATTGTCCCCATGTCTAAACCTGAAGACGGTAAACTAGAGTATATAGATTTTAGTTACATGAACCCTTATGACTTTATGCTTGCTCCAGCAAGAAAAGCTTTGGAAATATACTCAGAAAAATCTGAGCTAGGTAAGTCAGATGTTGATGCCATTACCTCGGGTATGTGGGAAGGATTCAAATCAATTGCTGAACCATTTGCAGGACAGTCTTTAGCCTTTGAAAGAGTCCAAGATATTATACCTTTTAGTGCAGGTGGACGAGGTGGAAGAACACCATCAGGGGCAGAGATTTATGACGAGTCAGACCTAGAAGCAGGTTTCCCTTGGGAAAAAAGCGTTAACCATGTCCTTGGAGGATTTAACCCGGGATTAGTGGAGATGTTTTACAAAGAAAACAGAGGGAGACTTGGACCCGGAAGAGTTACTAAAGCCCTAACTGGAGAACCGGGGCCATACGGTGAACAGTATTTTACAGAAGATGAAGCTTTGGCTTTGGTAACTGGCTTTAGAAAAATGGAACACAACAGCCGCAAGTCTTTAGGCTTTTTAGGCAACAGGTACTCTAAGCTACGCAACCAAGCTTCAGGTAACTTTTCCTCAATAGCTAAAAGAAACGACGCTACCGAAGCAGAAATAATAGATAAATATGTGGAGCAAAACAACACCTTGAAAGTAATACAAGGTAAGTTAAAGCAGCAAATAGATGACGCTATCGCTTTAGGTATGTCTGAGAGCGATGTGCGTCGAACTTTAATCAAGGATGGTAAGGTTAGCGCCAAAGAACTTAGTGCTATAATGAGAGGTGAGTTTGCTCCTTTTAGAATTACTCCAAGTTTAATTCGTTCAATCAACATCGAAACCAACATTAAAGAAGAAAAAAGACTTACGCCCGTGTTACCGAGAGAAAAACTGTTTGATATTTTCGACTCATTAAGAGGATCCCCACTGTTAGTTCCTGACGAAGAGGAAGCTATAGATGAGCCTCAAGGATCTGAAACAAACAATAACAGACCGACGTATAGTCTTGGACCTGTGTCACAAGCACAACCAGTACAACAATCACAACAAGTTGCTGCAACCTTGGCTCCTCCCGGGGTAGCGCAAGCGGGACCCACTACAGCCCCTTCGGTGGGTCCCGCATCCTCTACAACTACTGATCCAGCTACATTAGCAGCTATAATACCTAACCCAAGGGATCAGGTATTAGCCGCACGATTGAGAGGCACAGCATGAACAAAGATCAATTAAGACAAGAGCTTGCAGACGACGAGGGCTGCAAGTATGAGATATATTTAGACCATCTAAATCTGCCAACTTTCGGAATTGGGCACCTCATTACCGAGTCCGACCCAGAGTTTGGTGAACCTATTGGTACGGAGGTATCCGAGGAGCGAGTGCGTAAAGCATTCAACTTGGATGTGGCTGTAACCATCGACGAATGCAAAGTATTGTACGATGACTTCGATGATCTGCCCGAAGAGGCACAATTAGTCATTTGCAATATGATGTTTAACATGGGTCGGCCTCGCCTATCCAAGTTCAAAGGCATGAAGGCTGGAGTTGATGCCCGGGACTGGAATAAGGCCGCAGACGAGATGGTCGATTCGAGGTGGCATGATCAGGTTCCGAACCGGGCCAAGCGTTTGGT
>CEOF01011212.1_pt1 | contig 16050 bp, 35 predicted proteins | sample 361311 | NCBI WGS metagenome assembly CEOF01 (sample SAMEA2619667, study PRJEB7988) | marine metagenome | biome: marine biome (ENVO:00000447); feature: surface water layer (ENVO:00002042); material: "saline water (ENVO:00002010), including plankton (ENVO:xxxxxxxx)" | depth 5 m
CATCTGTTCCACCTAATTTAGAAATTGCTAATTTATCGCCAGGTAAGTAGTAAGAACCAGTGTCAGTAAGAGTAGTTTGTTGAGCATCAACGATACCAACAACATTCATGATTACTTCTTGAGCAGTTCCTTTGTTAACATAGACTTTAAAGTTGGATTTTACTTCAGTCGCAGAATCCCAGTCCTCAACTACGTTATTGACTGATCTAGTACACTCAATAAACTGGTTTAGTGATTTTTCCTTATATTGAATGAGTTCTGCAGTATCTGATGAACTACCAATCAAAAATTCACCGTTTCTTTCTGGCCAACCAATTGTAGAGTCAACAGTTATAATACCTTCTGTTTGATTAAGAGGTTCTGCTAATTTTGTCTTATAAGGGACTATAAATGTTCCATCAATGGTTTCTTCGGAAAGAATTAATTCATATATTTCAGTTTGGGATGTTTTAATCGAAATAAAGTTTTCTACAAGTGCACTTGCTGCTCTTATGTTTTCATCAGCAATATCAGCATCTTGAGTTAAAAGACCGTCTCTAATGTTAGCAGGATCACCGCTTACTATAGTTGCACGAAGAATTGTATCAATAGACCATGTTGCAGCAGATGGTTTAATGATTTGATCTTTAGGATATGATATATTGACTTGCTCACCATAAAGAAGTTTGAAAAGATATGCAATACTGTAAGAAGTTCCTTTACAACTGTAAAAGTCTTTAATAGTCTTGATAGCGGTTCTTACATCGATTGTATTGTAATCTAATGAAGGAACGTCAGGTAGATATTGTTGAGTATACTTATCAAGTAGTCTTTTAACAAATAATGAATCTAAACACTTAACAGGAGAGTCAAGTGCATGTTCTACTGCACTAGTTGTGTCAGTAAATACAGCATTACCACTTTGTGTATAAGAAGTAATAGCACTTGCTGCTCTAGCACATCCAATAAACTGTGCTTTTGTATATCCTGTTCCGTTTTGATTAATATTAAATCCAGTAACTTCATTTACACCAATAGTTGCAGATGCATCTGCTGAAGGAGGTGTTTGAATAACAACAGTAGGAGGAGTAGTTTGACTGTACCCAGTTCCAAACTCAGTAACGTTAATATCAGTGATTCTACCGTTAAAGATTGATGCTGACGCTGTAGCACCACTTCCACCAATAAATGTTCCTCTATCGTCTAATCTATTATCAACAATGTAAACTGAGGGAACATCTTCATATCCATTACCACCATCTAAAAGTTCAATAGAAGTTACCCTTCCGTCAGTATCAACAACAGTCTCTAAAACTTGTGCACCTACTGGATCAACAATAGCAATTCTAGGTGTAGAAGTATATCCTTGACCTGCATTTAAGATTGTAAGAGCAGTAACTTCACCATTAAGAACAGTTGCTTGAATATTTGCTCTAATTGGTGATTCACCTGTAGGTTCATCAACATAAACGGTAGGTGCAGTCGTATATCCAAATCCACCGTAAGTAATAGCAGGAACAGCACTAATAGATCCATTTAATATCTGCCCAGTGCCCAATGTGCACCCTCCTGGCTGTCGGAAAGTGATTCTAGGTGTGAATGTATATCCTGACCCAGAATTGACGATTTCAAGAGAAGAAACAGCACCATTAGTAACAGTTGCTTTTAAAGTTGCTTGCTGTGAACCATCTAGTGTTGGAGATTCAACTTGAACTACTGGAGGGTTAGTTTCACTATAACCAAATCCACCATTCAATAAAGAAAGTTCTTTAACACCATTTACAAGAGCAGTTGCAGATGCACCTGATCCAGTATCAGAGTTAACGGATACTTGTGGAGGATATTGGAATCTATACTTAGAACCTGTATTATTAACAGTAATACCAGTAAGAGTACCTGTATCACTAACTTGAGCAAATCCAACAGCACCTGCACCAAATGAAGGAATAGGTGCTTCAATAACATAGAAAGAAAGTAGTCTTCCGTTTAATGGAGCAGTATTAAAGATAAACTGATCACCATCAATAAAGAAGTCAACTTTAGGTATCATTAACTTATTATCATATACCGCAAGACAATATTCATCTACAGTAGGTTCATATCTTACTCCATTTCGTGTAATAGTAAATTGTCTCTTATTTTCACCAAACGCACCAGAGATATTATCCATAGCAACGATTTGGTTCTCAACAAAACCGTTTAGGTATGTAATGTAAGTATATGAGGCATCATCAGCAACAACTCTTGCTCTAGGAGGAGTAGTAAAGACAATATGATCACCGTCAATGGTATAATCAACATTAGGAAGTAACCAATCACCATATACCCTTACAATCAAATGTTGTGCAGATGGAGGACCTACGGGATTAGATTGAGAGGTTAATGGGAACCTTGATGTAGTTCCGTCAAAACTTGTTAAAGGACTTGCTAGTTCATCCCACTTTAATTTTACCTGATCGTAGTTAACACCTGGTGTTAGTGCAATGTTTGGTGAGGATGTTGTAGATTCATAAAATATTACTTCGCCATCAACTAATATTGTTCCATTCTTCTCTAGAAAACTATCTACACTCTCTACAACAATTCTATCACTAGTTGCAGTTATTGCTTCTCTAACCTTAGTTGCACCATCTAAAATACTAATGTCTAGTTTATCAATGTCAAGATATCCTAGAAAATTGTTTAATATATTCTGTCCTAAACCTGTTTTTTCTTGAGATGCATAATAGTACTCGAGGAATCGATTAAACAGTGGGTAATCTGACTCTACGAAATCGGGTGTCTGTGAGACAACCGCTTGTGATACCTTATTAATATTTGTCATCTACTCTAATAAGAGGTGGTATTTAAGTTAGTTGTGCTGCCCAGACTTGATGTGATTGCCACAGTTGATGGAGTCTGGTCAAAAATAGTCGGTGTCAAACTATTTAGTGGTATAGTGGGAGGTGGTGCTGTTCCTACAGGTGCAACTGTTATTTCTGGTAACACAATATTAATAATTGTACCAGGAGTTGAAGCAGGAATGCTATTTGAGTTCGCTGGAATAAATTGAACGGGAATTTGTAAATCTACAGGAAGTAATGTTGAATCGGTTACAGACCCTGCTCCTGTAGAAGTATTAGTAATATTTACACCAGTTGTTGAGAAGTTTGCACCCGCACCGATAATTGCAACAGGTCCGAAAGCAATTTCACCAGTATCATAGTTACAAGTTCCTGCAGCATTATTGGTATAGATCTTTCTTGTTCCTGTATTGTAGTAAGTTCTCAAGTTTCCGTATCCATCATCTTCAAACTGTTGATCAACACCTGGTCTGTCTGAAGTTCTAAAGGATCCTGATAGGAGAATTGGTTCTTTTGGATTAGTTCCATCACTACCGTCTTTAGAAGGAGCACTATTGTAGAGTGCGGATCCAGTAGAGATGCTATACGTATTAGTTTGATTGGTAGTAGGTAGAATGTATCGTAGTATTGTAGTTTGAAGTGAAACGTCACTAACACACCTGTCTGCTAGTGTAATTGCCTTTTCAAATGCTGATGATCTAAATGTTGAGTTAAAGTTGTTTATTTCCGTCTGTGTCGCCCAATCTTCTATTGCAGTAGACACATTTGTCTTAATAGTTGATGTATCACTTCCGCATCCCGTGTCATATTGTACAAACACTTTAGGATAGATGTATACATTTTCGGGATCGATGACCACAGGGTCGATAGATGCCATTGCATAACCGCGTAAATCCGCAGCAATACTCTTTTTAGTTTGATCATTAAGCAAAGATCCTGTCTTTGTCTTAATAGCGATGTAAACTTTACCGTAAATTGGGGGATTTAGTGAATCTCCACCATACGCAACAACGGAATGTGCGTTATCATACACTTTTTTAGTGATGATTGCGTAATCTTGTGCAGTAACTGCTCTATACTGTGAGGAATAATACCTAGGAGCATTATATTTGATAGATTCTATAGACTCAGCACTCTCTCCATAACCTGACTTCTCATTCAAAGTCATAGTTACCGATTGTGAAGTATATGATCTACCTGCACTATCTGACAGTCTACCAATGAAGTTGAATACATTGACATCATTAGCAGGTTCACCGTCAGTAACAAGATACTCTAGTGTTACAACCTCACCATCACTTAGTGCTCTACCAATACTATCATCTCCAAATTTCAACTCATAACGCATATCCTCACCTTCGGAGATGAAGTATATACGTGATGTAGCGGTAAGATTACTAATAGTATCAACTCTAGTGTATAAATCAGAGGTTGTGGATGTCTCGGTTGCCTTTACATTAACTGTTAAACTTGATATATCGCAATTTTCTGAGGGAATCTTGTAAATTTGAGAAGCAAATGTATTAACAACGTATGAGAAGTTAAGAATTGTTCCCTGTTTTACAATTAAACTAGAAAAGTTTGCAATTCCTGTTGTTGGATCGACAGAAACCGTAGTATCTGCTAGAATATTCCACATAAAGGAACCACCCTGTAGTATTGCACCTTTCTTTAAGGTTACTGTACTTGGGTATACATCACTTGTTTGCTGACATTGAACTACCAACGATATAGTTGCCCTAGAAGCGACTATAGAGGTCGGAACATAGTTTAGTAGTTTTGCTATATTAACAACGTTATCTCTTACTGTAGCGGATGGTAGGAATGCCTCATTCATCGCCATGTTAGCGTTGAAGGCAGTATAATAGGTATTATATGCTAATGTGTCTATTAGATAAGATAAAGCAGCACCTTCAAAGTCATAATCTGTAAACTCTGTCCTAGTTCTTAGATATGATTTGATTGATGCCTTAATATCACCAAAATCTAATGCTGTTAAATTGTTCGGTTGCATTATTCGGGTCTCTGCAAGATGAAGTTGACTGTTTCCACTATGGGTTGTCCTACAATTCTATATTCAACCGTAACATCAAATGTGTTAGTTGCTTCGTTCGGTTCCACATCTACCTCTAGAATACTAATTCGAGGTTCATACTGTCCAAGAGTATTTATTATCTCATCCCTAATAGAATCTGCTGTAAACGGATCCATAGGTTCAAAGAGTAATTCATATACACCAGACCCTATCTCAGGTTGAAACAACTTTTCCCCCTTCTGTGTTAGTACTAAATTCTTGATAGATTGTTTAATGGCATTCTCATTCTTCACCACCGCAGCATCTTTTGTAAAGACATTGAGTAAGAAACTCATACCAACATCTTTAAAACCACGTGAAAGGTTATCTTTACCACCTCTTACCTCTTTAATCGCCATTATACCTTATAGAAAGTGTAATTCAAAAATAATTCTTCACCTTCACCAATAGGTTTAACAACCTTTACATAATATTTCTTTATTGACTTATAGTGGGTTTTGGTCAAATTATACATTTTTTCCACCCTTGGACACAATTTCTCGCAATTTGGGACATCATTATGGTTAATAAACCCTCCAAGAGGAGTTCTAATGATCTCATCTGCGATAACTATGTGAGACATACCTAATTCTGTGCCAACTTCAAGGGATTTACTAGTAAATATGCCTTGCCCTGCTATAGGGGAGTCTTTAATGTACAGTCCTTCGGGTAATGCCTGATAAGTCACGATTCATAATCTAACTAATTATATTTAGTCAGGTACAACAGCCTTTATTGCCGACATTCTTGTCCATAATTTTTCACACAACTTATCAGACTTCCTTCTGATCCATAAAGATTCAACCATTTTGTCAAATTCTTCATCCGTTAACCATAGAGGCATCGGATATTTTTTTGGTTTATTGATCCGAGACTCACTCCAAGCCTCATTTATTTCATCATTCACTTACCTTGACCACGATAACGTTTTTTTGCTTTATTTCGTGAACTAGCAGCAATTTTTGTGCATAATCCGTTACCTTGACGTGTTTTTTTAGGTTTTTTCATAAAAATAGGGTTAAAGTTTACCAAAAGTGCGTTTTTTTCCTTCTAAATCGTCTAAACGCTTAAAAATAGTGTCTAGAGTGCCATATAAGGTGTCATAATCCTTATAACCGTATGGTTTATAGTAGGTTTTGTCACTTGTAGGTTGTTCTGCGACTGTTTTCTCTAGTTCTGTAAGTCTATTTGCGATCTCTTCCAAAGCACCACCAACAGTCTGGTTGAACTTCCATTGTTCTCTCCAGTGTTCGTCATATGCTCCTTCTAGTTCGTACTTAGGCATTTAAGAAGTAGTGATTGATAATGTCAATCTTTTCATGGTTTTGAGCAATAGCAGCAATTTCTTGGTCTATTGCAGCCATTACATCAGGATGTTCACCTATACCAACTGGGTTGTTAAGGTAGATCTCAACATTTTGTTGATGTTTACAAATTAATCCTTGATAGTAACTAATTTGGGATGCGAGAATTTTATCTCTTAGGTTAACCATAGGGTTTATTTTTATATATCGTAGTAGTCTATCATCATCTCACGATGTTTCCAGGTCATACCACTTGTGGATCCTTTGCAGGGGTTAATACAATTACCTTCTTCAATCAGATCAGTGAGGTTGCAGACAAGACCTGCAAGGTCATGAGGACATGCCATCTTGCCATCTGCCCAATATAGTTGCCCATCTAACCAACGAGCACCACATTTACCACATTCTCTAATCATAGAGTAATACCATTACCATTAGTATAACCTATTTCTCCTTTTATGTAAACATCAAATGCAATACAATAACGATCTTCTGCAGAATTACTCTCTAATACCTTATGTTGAAGGTGAGAAGGGAAGATTAATAGACTACCATCTACAGGAGTAAACGAAAAAGCGTTCTGATTTAGATGATTAATCATATGATCAGGTTGCATTGTACTAGTAAAGCATGTATTGTGTCCCCAACTCTTCTCAAATACTAAGTTTCCACTATGGTCATCACACTTAAGGTAATATATTCCACTCCATATAGAGTTTATATGAGCATGTAGACCCGCCCAGTCCCCTTTCTTATGCTTTACACACCATGAACGACTAATATAGACATCATTGTGACTTCTTACTCCCAGATACTCGTATGCATACACCTTACAAGCGTTAGTAATCTCTTCTTTCAGTACAGGTATACTATCTAATACGTTCTTATCAATCGAAATCGAGTTCGGGTCACGTGGATATCGCTCATATACTACATCGTCAGCGAAACGCACCCACTCCTCTAGGGGAGTAATCCCCGATTCAAACACAGGAGTAGGAAACAATTCAAATATTCTCGGCATAATGTGGATCGCGGGAAGTTAAGTAATAGAAATGGTCTGAGAACCATCCTTATTATCTGTAATTACTATCTTCTTATTCGGAAAAGACCTCTGTAAGAGTCTCTTAAGCTTCAGATTCTTTAAGTTTAACATACTTATCACCATTACCTTTCTCTGCTGCATATAATGCAAAGGACTTTGTAGCAACTAACGACAAGATGTGTTTGATGTTATTGCTGTCATTTTCATCTAACTCTTGAGTTGCTATAGCACCGACAACTATACCTAACTCAACAAGTACTACAAGGAAGATTAACTTCAATGCCCACTTACCTGATGTAAAAAATCTTTTTACTTGTTCTTTGAAAAATGTCATTTGTCTTTTTTAAGTGTAAAACTGTCTTCAGTTATATCATATGCTAGTTCTGACTTGGTATCCCATCCTAGTTCTTCACATACTTCGTAAGGTATTGTTAAGATGAGGTCGCCATAGTCATCTTCTTCCAACTTCGTAGTGAATCTATTACTCATAGTTTATTTCGTTGACTATTGTTAAGGGAAAAATCTTGTGGATGACTACTCTTCCAATTCTCCCATGATGTATATAGAGATTCCTTAGACTCAGGTCTACCAGATGTAGCGAGATATTGTGCACATTCATACATTCTAGGGTCTAGGAACCCCTCTTTCTTAAGTAACTGTTCAATACACCATACACGATCATCCTGTTTGTTCATTTTTACCTATGGGGAAATTTTTTATACTGGGGATTTTTTTATTTTTGATTATATATCACTAGCGATTGGGAACCTTTGTAGGTTAGGGTAGTGGCCGAATTAATATAACCGACAATACGGCTAACTGTCGGCAAGAAAAAAGGGCATTTAACTGCCCTCTGTATTATAGTATGCTTATACTAGGTTGTCAAGTAACTCCTGTGGAACTTCTTTAACTGTGTTTACAATGTCTCTGCCGATCCACTTGTTAAGATGCCTAGTAGTTGTAGTTGAATACCAAGTTGAAGTTTTTACGAATCCCTCTCCGAAGATGTAAGCAGCAACAGGTGTTTTATAAGAAAAGAAGATGCGAGCGTTCTTTGTCTCTACTTCTGTTTGGTTTGCTGCGATTGGTGTAAGATTCATTTTTAAATGTTCCTTTGTTTGTATACTATTATTATAAGCCTTTGGTTACCTGTATGCACCCCTTAGTGGACACTTATGCAACTGGCACATAGTACAAAAATCCTTCCATTAAAAAATAATCTACATGTCTCCGAGTCTCCTCCGTGACTTGTTCCGTATCTAAAAGAAATTGAAAGTATTCAATCAGTTCAGTATTATTTAATTTTGGATAACCCTCGGCAAGTCTTTTAAACTTTCCTGGTAAAATCATAGGCAATTGGCAATACTTCTGTTATACCTTATTATGACATAAATCCCTGTGTCTGTCAAGTTTGTTAAGTTTTATGTGAGATGCTTGACTGTTGATAGTCTGCATGCTAAGACCGTATCAAGATCGCATATTAATAACGATAACAACAACACTACCTAGTTTATTTTAATATTAATTAATATCATCATTTGTATCTGATATTGATTCATTCTCTATTGATTTCCGATAATATTTCATACTTCGTATTGACTCCCATATGTCCACTATGATATACTTGAGTACAGTAAAAGAGTATATTATCTTATCTGCGGACGTTCTTAATAGTATTAGTTTATTGTTCTTTCTGTTCATTGGTTACTTTGTATAGTTGCTCTCTTGTAATGAATTTAATTTCATTCCAATATTTCTTACTTACTACTACGTTAGTTTGTTTGTATCCCTTCTTATAGGTATTATCCTTTTCATGTTTTGTTGTTACTGTTATGTATTCATCGGATATGAAATTTATCCTCCCTATATCGTTTTTGACTTCTATTAGTTCTCCTTTCATAAAGTTGTAATAGTCAAGACTCATGTTAAATGCCTATGTAAATTTTGTCATTTTTGATTATCAAATTTGCATCTGCTTTGCAATAGTCCTCAACATCCTTATCATAAATGACAACTTCATTTGATAATTGCTCTGGTGTTAGGGTTTCCAGGAACTTCTTTAACTGTTCGTATGTCATAGTTGCTTTATTTTCCTCTTCATACCTTATCATGTCAATTGCATGACACATTTCTGTCCAAGGTATTAGTTGAAAGTGTGTTGACATTTATTTGTTTATGCACTTTATATAGAGGAAAAAATCGGGCGAGCATCCACATTCTGCTCTGATTGGTTTTCATTCTCTTGTATTATATCCCAGATCTCAATATAATTCCGTAACCACTCCCTTTGAGATTCTGTAAGAATACTGCGATACATAACCAAAATATCAGATGCAGACATAAAGGGTAAATTTTCAACTACACAATAATCGCTTAAGACTTCAGTCATAAATTCAAGTTGACACATTGATTAGTCCTCATTAATAAGTGAAATTACTTTAGTTTTCTTCCAGTTGATTGGTAGAAACATGTGCTTATCGTTTGTTAGATAAACTTGCCTAGTTTCGTCTAGACGTAGGATGATTTGACCATATTCTTTGAAATATCGTACGGTGTCTCCTATACCGATTTGTTCAAAACTCTTGTAGTTTCGTTCTTTTGAGTTTTTACTGTCGTAGTTTTTCATACTTCGGGCAATACTGGTTCAGATACATTTTTAAGTTTATCAAATTCGGGATAAAATAAATCATCTAGAATTTTCTCGCTTAATACCTCTTCTGCTTGACTCATGAATGGTCTATAACTCTTAAATGCTGAGTATAGTAATACATATTCTGCTCTGGTCATTGTTTAGTCCTCCTTATAAGAATGAAAAAGTTGATAGTAAAGATCGTTTTTAAGTCCAAATTCAAATGCTACTGTGGATTCAATTTCGTCAGTAGATTCGTAAACTTTTACGATTTCTGCATAGAGGTCTCGATTCATTGAATTAAGTCCTCAAAACGTGCGGTTGCTTGATCTCCTAGCATTGACATAATACCGCTTTTGTCATCTTGCTCTAGAGAATACATTTGATCTAGTGTCAAATTGTTCTCTTTTCTATAGTCCTCCCATACCTCATCATAAAGATTTTCAAGAATGGTCTCGTTTTGAATGCAACTCATTTTAATATTCTCCTCCGTTTTGATTTTTAATAAACTGATCTAGTCTAGCAAGATCTTCAGTAGTTAGAGTATCAAAGTCAACTCCTGCTAAGTTGTAGATTCCCCACTCTGCGATTTCAATAGTAAAATCTTCCCAGTCATGACATATGCATGAAAGTGCATCTAGGTTAAAATCAAATAGAACTTTCTGCTTGATTCTGTTAACTGCTGTGGTGTAAGTTGCTGTTGATAACATTTAGTTCTCTGTTGCTTATATTATAAGTATAGTTCATTTTGCTATACTTGTAAAGAGTAATGTGCCACTAATAGTACTGGCACACTACCACTTGCAAATTAGTATTTAATTTGCTTATTATCCATTTGGATTATTGTGAATCCCATGCTTTGAAGCATATTTCTATAACGTGCAACTTGCTGAGAGTCTCTATACTTGTGAGTATCCTTACCAAATGCAATATAGGATACACTTGCTAAAAGACACTTATTAATATGAATGTCTGTATAATCATCCATAGAAATATCATCATGTGCAACATCGTAAACCACTTTTGCCACAACCTGACCACTCATGAGAATATTTGAAAACTGACTCTGGTCATGCTTATGATGAACTGAAACTCCATTTTTCCAACTTCCTCCTCCATATGTTGTAATAGCATTTACAACTAATTTCTGATAAGTATCAAGTTTCTTGTATGCAACTTTTGCTGAAGAACCTGCTTGAAAATTTAGTGATTTAACAGTCATGTTTGATTTGTAACTTATATAATAAGTATAGTCGATTTTAACTGGTAATAGTGGTACTGTGTGCCAGTAATATAACTGTCACACTACTCCGCTATTTCCTCTAACTCTGTGCTAAGATCGAACTCCCAAAGATAATAATCGAGAGTTATCCCTTTTTTGTAGATTTTCTTTAAGAATTTCCTGGAACTCTTCTTAGTCTCAAATTCGACTATGTGATGTTTGGTTTCGATTTTAATCATTTTTTTCATTTGTTCCTCCTATCGTATGTAAAGATGACCACTTGCCCAGTCAACACAATTTGGATTATGCATTGCTTTTCTCTCATTGATAATTCTCATATCAAATCTAACTCCCTTTGCAGGTGCTTTCCATGATGCTGCTTTGTATATCTCACCAGTTTTCTTATCTACAAAACTATTTACTGACTGGTCTCTATACTCACCTCTATTCTCATCATATTCTTGCTGAACTACTTTGTAATACTTCTTGCCTGAGATCGCTCTAAACTTCATTAACTTCGCTGAACCGTTTTCGATGTTTGCAAGTTGCTCCTTCGCATATGCTGATAAGTCAGGTCTCTCACCTAATACACTATCGTTAGGTGTAGAAAAACGTCTAGAGTTGTCAGTAAGCATATTTACATGATAATCAAAATAGTTCTGAGTTAATGCTTCACAATACTGCTCTGTCCATGTTGGAACTAGTGCTTCGATAGTTGGATTAGTCATTGATTCCTTTGTTGCTTATGTAATAAGTATAGTCGGTTTTAAGGGATAATAGTGATACTGTGTGACAGTACTATTAGTGGCACAATACCACTTGACATTTACAGGTTCTCCAGGATTTGAACTTCTTTAACAAGTGAAATTGCTTTCATTATTGGTAAACCTTTATCTACCACGAGGTGTTTAACTATTTGCTCATCATTCTGTGGGAATGGTGTATTAGTATCAGGGATTAATTCATTTTCATCGAAATCACCTTTTAAGATGAAATACTTGAATAAACCGATTTCTTGTTGTAGTTGCTCTTTGTTCATTTTAGTTAACCTCTATGTTGAAATACTTGTCAGCATGTAATTGTGCTTTTGACTTTCCTGTTAGTCTTAATGCCCTTCTGTCCATCATATCTTGCCATCTTAGATAAGATTTGTATCTTTGAGAGTTGGTCATAAAGTTCCTTTGTTGCTTATGAATTAAGTATAGTCGAGACGACTGCGAAACACAACACCCATTGTGCCACTTTGTTTAACTGGTACACTACCACTCCTCCTTTGGTTGTTTTGATCTATTATTATCGATTAGTGCTAAATGCTTAATCAATATAGTGTTTAACCTTTTAGATAATTTGTTGTCTAGGTCATGTTGCTCGTCTAAGAGATCACATACTCTAGTAATTTCTTTATCTGATAAGTTTACTGTATGTTGACTCATGAAACTGACTCCAAAATTGATCTGAAATCAAATAGTATTTCGTTATCTTCAATAGTTTCAGTATCATCCCATTCTAGTGACCTATCCATAATATCTTCGCAACTATCAATAACATACTCTTTTAGTTGCTTAAACTGGTCATTAGTCAATTTAATTGTTTTCATTAGTTGGTCTCCTCGAATGATTCTCTTAATGGTTGTTTAAAAGGTGTTTTCATATAATCTTGAATCTCATCAATTACTTCGCCAAAACCGTCATCCCAGTAGTTTTTTGCTTCATCAATAAACTCTTCATCTGACATATTTTTGTATAGGTCATCAAGATCATCAGTTACATAGTTAACTAAATCTTTTGTTGACATATTATCAACATATCTCTCAACTAAGAATGATTTTAGTTCGTTAATTAGTGCTTTGTCCATTGATTTAAAATCCTAGTGATGTTGCTGTTTGTTTTGTTGCTCTTCTTTGAATAACAAAATCTCTAACTCTTTCTCTGTCTAGTGAATCACCATCACCCCATGTAATGTTCTCACTAGTCGCACATAAGTCTAAGTAGTTTAAAGTTGCAATTGCTAACTCTTCCCTAGTTAATCCATCGATAGGATATAAAACATCAGGATGACTAGGTGAATAGAATGATTCGCAATAGTCTAGAAATTCTTTGAAGTTGTGCATGTTGTGTTTGCTTGATGTCTTTATTATAAGGGATTTTATAACCGATGCGTGGTAGTGTGTGACACATATTGTACTGTCCTATGGCTTGTATATTAATTCGCCTTCTGAGTCATAATCATCATCAGTAACAGACTCAAGTCCAAATGGGTCACTTTTTCTGATTACTATCTCTTCATCATATATTTTGATGGATAGTTCAGCATCTTGAGAGCATACAATTCCTGCTCTGTCAAGTGCTTCCCATATCTTGTTAGAAATATGGTTATGCTCATCTTCTGGTATTACTTGCCATAGGTTAATGTGCTTTTCCATTTTAAATCTCGTAATCAAATTGGGTAGGTGTAAATGTATCGTATTCAAATTTATAACCTGTTACTCTCACATCTTCAAATGTATCATTACAGGGGTCATCGATGCATACATGAGCATTGAGATATGCCTGTATCTCTTCTGCTAAATGAAATGCATTGATTTCTGCATCGGATGTTGCTTCAAGTCTTACTTGAAATACTGCTGTTTTCATTTGTCTGTTCCTAATAAGATTTTCTCAAATACATTCTCTTGTTCAAATGTTAACTCAAAATCCATATCTCTCAATATGTCATAGAGTTTATCCATTTGATATTTTTCATCAAATGTTACAACGATACCAAACTGGTTCATTTTGGGTCTCCATAGTAGTTGACTGACTCAAGTATTAAGTCTTTATGAATGGATAACAATGCACTCATGTTAAGACCTTCAAGGTCTGTCCACTCACTCACATAATCAGTTTGGTCTTCTGTGCCATGTGTGCCATCTAAAACTGTGCCATCCTTTAACCAAGGTGCTGACATTAGTTCATTATCGAGGTTTAACCAGAATACTCTTCCGAAATGCATTGAGTGAACCATGTGTCTCCTGTTGTTCATATTATTATAATACTGTATTTGATACCGTAATGGTAGTACTGTGTGCCACTTTGTTGAACTGTCCTATGATGTCCACGCTACTGGTGGAATTCCCTCTATAAAGATTTGATTAACTACTGACTCAAGTCTTTTAGCGATCTTCTCACCATACTTACCACTCAAGGGAACTGTTACTCTTCCATATCCCTTGCGATATAGTGAGAATTGTGCTACTGGTATAATACCATCTTCAACTGACTTTCTATCATCAGGATGAACTCTAATTACTCTACCTATTGTTTGTGCCATTTCGATAACAGGTAAATTCCTTAACAATACTGTATGAGTTAATCCTGCTACATTGATACCTTCAGATAATATACTATAATGAAACACAACAAATTTCTTAGCACTTTTACCCCACTCTGTAAGAGTATCAAAAAATACATCCCTGCGGACTTTCTTACCATCAACGTATGCTCCATGCTTAGATGTAATATGCATAACTCCATAGTCCTGCTTTTTAAACCAGTCAAGTATATCAGTTTTGGTGAGCATATTCCATAGTATTCTAGTTGATGGTGCTGCTACAAGTACTTTTGAATCATCCTCTATTGTATCCTCTAGAATGTCCTTAAGGTTCTTAGCATCTACTTCATGAGCATTAACTTTGTTTCTCTTCCTGTTAGTATCAAATGGTATTACTTTAGGTGGTAGTATAATACCATTGTCTATCAACTCCTTAGCATCAACGTTAGCAATAACGTTACCATAAACATCACTATTATTCATACCACGCTCAATAGTCTGACCTCTTCCTTGCTTAGGTGTTGCTGTAAAGAAATAACATCTATTTGCTCTGTTAGATACTGATTTTACTGCTTCAAAAAACTTCTTTCCGCATGAGTTATGTGCTTCATCAAAATATACCGTATTGATAGGAATACCACTCTCAACGATGCGATGTAATGAATGATATGATGTAAATATTATTCTATTTGATATATTATTTGAAGTTAAATACCATAACTTTATATCTTCTGCGGAAGTTGTGCTGTAATACTCCGTATCACCTGAGTGAACATGAATAATATCATCAAATGCATGTATATGCTCTGTAAAATCATTGCATAACTGTTGTGCTAATAATATACGAGGTGCTACAACAATATTGATATTATCTGATTTCTGTATCTGCTGATAGTTGTTTCTAATAGCATCAGCGATCATAATATAAGTCTTACCGCCACCAGTAGGCACTACAATTTGTCCTTTCTTGTTTTCTAGCATTTTCATGTATGCATAATCTTGATGCTTCTTCAATAAAAACATAGTAACCTTATCAATACCTATAGTATAGCATAAAAAAACCCCTCTGTTAAGAGGGGTGTTCAGTTGTGTGAGTGTCACTTGACTCGTAGTATCAGTTTCACAAATGCTTCAAGATATAAGAATGGAAGTAAAACTAGTGTGAATGTGTCTAGTCTTTTGATTTGTTTGTTGAGTGTGATATGGTCGGGTGTAATAACCACTTCCATTTGCTTTTTCGCTACTGTCTTATTTATTGGTGCTTTGCGTGTCCTTCTCTTACGAGTTGGTTTAGGTGCTAGTGTAGTAGTCAAGTGTGTCTGTGTGAGTGACTCTTGAATTATACTCCACTCAATAGGTCAGTCAATCCATTTTGTACCACTCTCTCATCTGGCACTCTCTGTTGTATTAGTTCACTATACTCTTCATGCAACTCACATCCTAGATAATGTCTGTTTAGTTCCTTGCTTACCATTGCTGTTGTGCCTGACCCCATGAATGGGTCTAGTATTATATCTCCCTCTTCACTCCCTGCTTTGATGCAAGGTTCAATTAAGTCAGGTGGAAATACTGCGAAGTGACTACCTTTATATGGTTTATTTGTTATTGACCAAACAGATCGTTTATTCTTCCTGTCATAAGACTTGGA
>CEOF01048654.1_pt1 | contig 16032 bp, 18 predicted proteins | sample 361311 | NCBI WGS metagenome assembly CEOF01 (sample SAMEA2619667, study PRJEB7988) | marine metagenome | biome: marine biome (ENVO:00000447); feature: surface water layer (ENVO:00002042); material: "saline water (ENVO:00002010), including plankton (ENVO:xxxxxxxx)" | depth 5 m
AGCTTGCATCCAGCTAATATGTTTGCTATAAGTAGAGTTTAAATCTTCTTTGGGAAAACTTGTCAATATATAAATTGAATCATTTATATTTTCTATTTCATAGGTAAAGTCATCCAAACTTCTATTATATAAATCTTCAAATGTTAAATCCGAATTCATAAAGCTTTCTGATTTTTTTCTAGATGATATTTTTCTTATTTTCTTAAAAGCTGGTAGCCACATCTTCATTAAATCTTTACCATTTTTATTTTCAATTTTATAAAGAGAAATACCTCTATCTTCTGGAGGAGAAGTAAACCATATCATCTGTTTCTGGCTATTATCTTTTGTATATGAAATTAATTGAGATTCAAGAGTATTTCCCCTTTTATCCTTAAGAGTCATAACTAATACTGACTTAATATCTAGAGGTGAATTTCTATTTGACATTGACTTGGCAATATCATAACCAGACTGACAAAAAATAATACCAATAAGTACTATTGTACTATAAAACTTCATATTTCCTTTTTATTGCTGATCCATAACAAATAAAATCTGGATTTAATAGATTTTCTTTATTATAGACTAGCTCTTCGTTTGTAGTAGTATCTGTTAAAAAACCTCCTGCATATTTTAAAACAGCATGACCAGCTCCTGAATCCCATTCCATGGTAGGGCCTAGCCTTGGATATATGTGAGCACTGCCATCAGCAACTAAGCAAATTTTAAGCGAGCTTCCCATATTTACAATCTCATGATTTTCAAATTTATTTAGATAAGCCTGGAGTTTTGGACTTGGATGAGATCTGCTAGATACAATTTTAACTGCCTCATTGCTTGAATCTCTAACAGAAATAGATTCTGGAAGTGAACTATTATTTTTTTTATATGAGCCAATATCTTTTGCTCCATACCAAAATATACCTGTTGTTGGAGCATACACCACTCCTGCTATAGGGTTACCATTTTCAATCAATGCAATATTAACAGTAAACTCTCCATTTCGCTTTATAAACTCTTTTGTTCCATCAAGTGGATCAATTAACCAAAACATATTCCATTTTTGTCTATCTTTATATTCAATTTTATGACCTTCTTCGGATAGAATTGGTATTTCAGGATATAAATCATTGAGCCTACTAACTATAACTTCGTTAGATCTTCTATCTGCATCTGTCAATGGAGATAAATCATCCTTCAAAGTAACATTGATATTTCCATTATATACATCTAAAATTTCACTTCCAGCCAATGATGAAATTTCAATTAGATTATCTAGAATTTTTTTCAAATCCACTAACTTATATACCCTCCTTTTTCTAAGAATAGAATAACTTTTTGAATAGCCTCTTCTTCTGTAATATCTGTAGTATCTATTTCAAGAGATGGATTTTTAGGTGCTTCATAAGGATCATCTATACCCGTAAAACCTTTTATTTTACCTTGTCTTGCCATTGAGTATAGACCTTTTGTATCTCTTCTCTCACATGTTTCAAGTGGAGTTGATATATATATTTCAATATAGTTTCCATAGTCAGAAATTAATTCCCTATTCGTTTCTCTACTTTCTTCATAAGGAGCAATCGGAGCGCATATCGCGATACCTCCGTTCTTAGTAATCTCACTTGCAACAAAACCTATTCGTGTTATATTTAAATCTCTATGTTCTTTTGAAAAACCTAGCTCACTTGATAGGTGTGTTCTCACAATATCACCATCTAAAAGAGTAATAGCTCTCTTTTCATATTCTTTAAGCTTTACCATTAGACCGTTTGCAATTGTTGATTTTCCTGATCCAGATAAACCTGTAAAAAATAGTGTTAATCCTTGGTTTTCTTTTGATGGATATGATATCTTTAATTCATCCACAATCTCTGGATATGTAAACCATTCAGGTATGTCCAAATGATTTTCTAATCTATGCCTAAGCTCAGTTCCAGAGATATTAAGCTTCTTCAAATCTTTAGGTACACTATCAATAGGCATATACTCCGCTTTATCTTCAACATAGACCATCATTTTAAATTCAACCATTTCAATACCTATTTCATCAGAATACTTTTTTAATAAATCTTGAGCTTCATAAGGACCATAATAATCATTACCATTTTCATCTTTTCCTGGACCTGCGTGATCTCTTCCAATAACAATGTGTGTACAGCCATAATTTTTTCTAATTAGTCCATGCCACAACGCTTCTCTAGGGCCTGCCATCCTCATAGATAGAGGAAGAAGACTAAGCATTGTCGTACCTTCTGGAAAATGATTTAATATTTTTTGATAGCAACGAACCCTTGTAAAATGATCTATATCACCTGGTTTTGTCTGACCTACAACTGGGTGAATTAGTAAGTTTGCTTCAACTTCTGTGGCTGCCTTATAGGCTATTTCTTTATGAGCTCTATGCATTGGATTGCGAGTTTGAAAAGCTACAATTTTTTCCCACCCCATTTTATCAAATTGACTTTTCAGCTCAAATGGGGTATGCCTCAATAAAGGATAATCGTAATGTTTTGGTTGTTGTATATAAGTCAACTCCCCACCAATATATAAACTCTTTGTAATATTTAATAAATTATTCACTCCAGGATGATGACTGTTAATACTTTTAAATACAGCTTCAGCCTCGACTTTTTTATCTGGACACCAAATATCAGAAATAGTCAAAAATGCAACTAAGAATCCCTCTTTTTCTCGAAGAGCAATCTTTGATCCTATTTCAATTGAATTATTTGATATATAATCTTCATCAACATCAAGCGTAATAGGGATAGGCCATACCTCACCACTTGATAATCGCATATTATTTAGGACTGAATTATAGTCATTTTCACCTAAAAAACCTTTAAGTGGAGCGAATGCACCACTCATAATTAGTTCAATATCACATAACTGTCTATCAGTTAACACCAATGACTTTAGTCCTGCTGATTCTTCTTTATATTCCTTTAATAATACATCAGAAATCAAATTATTTCTCCTTCATTTTTTGTTATTATTTCAATTGTCGTTCCCATTAATAAGAATGTTCCAAATGAAGTAGATATCATTGCAAAAATCATTAATCCACCCATGTAATTAAGTGGCACAATATCTGAAAATAAAAGTGCAGCAAAACCCATATTTGATACAACGTCAAGCATTATTGGATAGCCTACATCTTTTATCGTTAACATACTAATTTTAGAAGCGTCGCTTTGATTCTTACAATGCCTTCTGTAACTAGATATATAATGTACAGCAAAATCAACACCTACTCCTATTATAATTGATGTTAAAAGTGCAGTTAAATGACTTAGTTTTACACCAAAAATTCCCATTAATCCAAAATTAAGTATTACAGCAGATGATAGAGGCATTACAGACAAAGCCGCCCATATTAAACGTTTAAAAAATAGAAAAGAAACTATAAAGATTGCTAAAATTGAAACAGCAATACTGATTATTGAAGATTCTATAATCATAGAAATAAAATCTTTTAAAATAATCATAAGTCCGCTTGTTTCTATTTCTAATTGACCATTTGATGTTTCATTAATATAATTTTCTATATCATTTGAAATAGTTACAATCTCATCTGTTGATAGTGATGTTAAATAAGTATGAACCATTCCTGTTTTATAGGTAGTAGTATTTACAAATGATATTTTTTGTTCTTTTGGAAGCATAAACAATAAATTTCTAACTTGATTCAAGCTATCTGGAATAGTATAAAAATCATCATCATTATATAATGTTTTATGTGCTTCTTTTATTAAATCTGAAAGTGATGCTGTCATTTTTACTTCAGGATGTGTTTCAATATAATCCTGAATCTCAGAGATTCTACTTAAATTTTCTGGACTATTCATATCTCCATTTACTCTCATAAGTAAACTCATAGTACCCCCAAAATTCTGATCAACAAACTCAGTACTTTGCCTAATCGAATTTCCAGGCTTAAAAAATTTAATAATATTCACTTCTACTTTTAGAAATGAAATACCAACTAATCCAAATAGGATAAAACTCAAGCCAATCAAAAGAGTTCTTTTTGGATAGTTAAAAATAATATTTCCTAAACTGTTAATAAATCTTTCTAAGAAACCAAGCTTAGATATAAAATTTGCTTTCAAATCCCATCTAGACAATAATAGCATTGACGGCAAAAGTGAATTTGACAAGAACCATGCCCAAAAAATTCCAAAACTTACAACAACTCCATATCCCATCAATTGAGTTATTGGAGCATAGATCATTGCAAGAAATGCAATTATTGTTGTGAGTGATGTTAAAAAAATAGGAAGCCCCATAGCTTTCATTGTTGAGTTAATTGCTGTCCTATTATCTTGTTGATCTCTTAATTGCTTAAAGAAATGAGTGACTACATGAACTCCATCTGAATTTGCAATAGTTAGAAGCACTATTGGCATCGATGTACTTATCATTGTAAAGTTAAAAATTGTATTTTGAGTAATATAAAACATCCAACCCATAAAGCCATTCATGCTGACTAAAGATAAAATTATAACTAATAAAATCATTAGAACTGCCTTAACATTTCTAATATTTAGATACAGCAACAGTACCATAATAAATAGGCCTGATAGAATTAGCTTGGAGGCATCCGACTTAATCAATTCTGGAACTGCTCCTGTTATATATGGATTTCCTGCATAGTGGACATTATAATTATAAAGATATTTATCTACTAATGGAGATATCTCATTCATAAGATCTGCATTATTACGATAATTCTGATTATCATCTTTAATAATCGATCTTACAGCAATAGCAGTATATTTTTCATCATTGCTAATTAATCTATTTTTGATGTCTGGATTGATATCTAAATATTTTTTAGCCTTAACAATATCATTAGAGTTTAATTTTCTTTCTGGAAATAGTCTATCAGTATACAATTCCTCATCATCATCAGGATCAACAGAAATTATATTAACTGTTGAAAGGGATATAACTTTATCTACAACATTAATTTTCTTTATAGCATCAGTTAAATTTTTAACTGAATTTATAGTTTCAACATTGTATATATCACTGTCTTTGTTTCCAAAAGCAATAAATAGGAATTCACTATCTCCAAACTCATCTGTCATATCCTCCCATAATAATCTTGAAGGCATATCTTTGGGAAACATCTTAAAAAAATCATCATCTACAATAAACGATTTTATACCAGAAGATATAATAATAGTAAACAACAAACTAATAGTGATAGTAAGCTTAGGGTAATTGATTGATATTCTTCTTAAGAAACTCATATGCTATATTAATATAATTTGAGTTATTTATTATTAATGAATTTGTAATGGTATATATCAAAAAATGCCCAATTAAGGGCATTTTTTAAGGAGGACAAAGAGGAGATTGAGAATCTCCTTTCTTATATAATGCCCAGCTTCATTAAAAGTTTCATTTTTTTATTGAGGATGTCTTTGGAGCTTTATAAATGAACCAATCATCACTAGAGATCTCATGCATATAATCAGAATTATCTATGAGTATTTGTGCTGTAGTTTTCCTAACTGCAGCAATCTCTACTCTAACTCCTTCAGCTCTTAAATGAGTGGCAAGTTCAACAAAGTCAGAATCACCAGACATAATTATTATTGTATCTACCTTAGAAGCAAGCTGCATAGCCTTAATAGTCAATGGAATATCAGCAGATTTATGACAAGGAATTACAGACCCATAAAAATTTTCATGAAGCCTATCTGCTAATTTTGTTGAAATTGACTTACCTTCTCTAAAATATATCATCCTGTTTAGACCTCTTCCATTAAGCAACTTAGGTATAAGTGTATCAAAATTAATCATCGCATTTTTATTTTTTGAAGCATCATGAATACTTCTTTCAATATTATTTCCATCACAGAGTATAGCAACAGATTGGTTGATTAAGATTTGATCCATATGACAATTCCTTGTTGGTTTGTTGCAATTTACCTATAAACATAAGTACTTCCTAATTATAGCGGGCTATTTATTAACTTATAGCAATATTTATTTTTTAATAAAATGTAGAGTTACTATAAAAAATATTGATTTTAAGAGTTTATGGGTATATTTCTAATTCTAATTATGATGGTAAAGAAATGGTACAATTATCATCTATTGATACATCTTTAATGAATTTTTTTCTTGAAATTTTTCTATTCATCAAAAAAATCTTTTTATCTTTTATTGAATCATAGATTTATTAGTTTTAAAATGAATATCGTTTAAATATTATTTGTACTTTTGTATGAAATTTTTTGACTTTCTAACTAAGTCAGATTGTTTTGGATAATTATCTACAACTTTTTGAAATGCATTAACAGCTTCTTTTTTATCATTAATATTTAAATAACAAAGACCAAGTTTATACTGAGCATATGAATTTTTATTATTTTCTTCATACCTAAAGACCTTATCAAATGCATCAATTGCATTTCTAAAATCACGAGTTGCATAATAAATTTCACCTACCCAATACTGACAATTGTCAGTTAGATCATTAATATTTTCTAATTCTATAAGAGAGCCAAACATTGATAGTGCTTTATTATAATCACCATCTAAATATCGTGTATATGCCTCATCGTATCTTTTCTTATATTCAGTTTTAGAAATTTTAAGACTGTTTTTCTCATCTTTAATCTCATCAACATCATTCTCTTTTGGTGAATTTTGATTTAAGACATTAAAAACTAGATCTTTATTGAGATCTTTTAAATTTGAATAACCACTATCAAGCTCTAGCATTTTATTTTCTAATTTTATTACTTTAGCAGCTAATTTATTGTCAAGTTTAAGCATCTGCATAACTAGATCTTTATTAAGACTTTCTAGTTCATCAATTCTAGAGTCCCTTGAAGACATATTCTGTTCTAAAGAGTCTACTCTCACAGCTAAATCAGTTTCAAGGAGTCCTAAACTTAATTCTAATGATTGAATTTTAGTTTCCAACCTCATATTCATGGATTCCATCTTAATCATCATGCTTTTAATATCATTATGAGCAGTTGTAAATAATGAATCAGAACCAGAAACCATAGATTCTATTTCAAAAAATTTATTTTGAACAATTTTTAATAATTCTAGCATATCTTGACTATCACCACTATTCAAATCATTCTCTTTTAAAATTTCTGTATCTGAGGTAGTATCAAATTGATCTAGCTGAGGATTTTTACTTAATGTCGAAATTAATAGATCTATTTTTCTATTCTGATCAATAATTGTTTGAAGTAGTAATTGATTCTGACTATTATTTATAGGCGATTCTGATAAAGAAATATTTTGAGTAGAAGATTTTGAGCTTTGAGATGGAGCTACATTTCTAGTTTCTAAATTTTCATTAACAACTACTTGCTCTGATTTAGATTCATCCTTACTGCTTAAGGTAAAAGGCCAAGATGGCCCCTCATCTACATTAGAATCCACAACCTTATCTTGATATATATATATTTCTTTATTTTTCTTAGAACTATTAGAGTTTTGACCTTGGTCGGATATTTGTTCCAAAGAGGGATCCAATTCTTTTTCTGCATCTATATCATTTGGTAACTCTTCTAGAATTGATTCAGGAATATCTTCTTTGCCTGATTGAATCGAAGAAAGCACTTCATCAGATTCTTCAGTTACTATTAAATCTTCTTCACCATCTTTCTTAGACTTTCTTTTAAAGATACCTAAAAAACCTTTGCGATCAGACTTTTCTTTAATCTCTTTATTTTTTCTCTTGAATAGCGACCACCCTTTTTTTTCTTCAGTTGAAGGGTCTGTGTTTTCGCTAGTAGTCTCTGGCATTAATAGCGATAGAATGATAATAAATATATATGTATTTTTTAATCTCATTATTCTTTGGAAACTTATACCATAATATAAATTTAATTTAATATTAAATCATTAATTATTATCATCCAGTATAATATTTAATAATATAATAATATCAAGTATATCTACATTTAAATCATAGTTTAAATCATTACTCCATAAAAAATCATTAACAGTCAATATTAAATTATTTAAATCAATGATGTCTATTATGTCAACTTCTGAGTCATTATTAATATCTCCTAATATAAACTCCTGTAAATAAAAGATAAAATCTTTAGAATTCAATATATTGTTTAATGGGTTTATTGATAATGTATAATAGTTATTTTCAACAATATTTAATTCTGATAAATCTATTTGAAAATCAACTACTTCAGAGTTTATAGATATATTTCCAGAGGTCAACTCCTGATCAAATTCATTTAGAAGTCTATATTCAAATCCTTCAATTCCCCATCCAGAATTATATATTTTTCCATTTATATATCCATTATTATAAATGATATAATTTTCATAATCTTCATTAAGATTATCAATTGTATAAGAAAAAGTATTGGGATGTAAATTAGGCACCCTTTCTGTTCTATAGATTGTTACATTGTAACCGTTATTTTTAACATTTAAATGCCAAGTCACATCATTATTAGAATTAACTTCTAAAACATTTCCAGTACGTCCAGCAGTTATTAATGAATTCCCATTTGAAAGTCTATCACACTCACCTCTTGAACCAGTAAACATTGAATCAGGCAATACATGTTCCCAAATTAATATAGGTCCGTTATCATCAACACCTACTTCAACACATCGTGAAAATTCAGGGTTTTGATATCTAGCATTATCAAAAAAAATCAAATTTCCACTTTCTATTAATTGAACAGAATGCTGTTGTGAAAAATTAATTTCGTCCAAGAAAGTAGGATTTTCCATGAAATCTACTTCTCCAATATTCCAATTAACTTGTTTAGATGAATAGTCAATTGAAGTAATTCGTGAAAGATTTCTAATAGATACATACACATTTTCTGTATTATCATCATAGAAAACTGAATTAGAGTGTGTCCAATCTAACTCATTCACACCATTGAAACTTTGAGCATATAAAGGATTATACTCATTTAAACTTATTTCATCAAATGTATTCCATTCCCATATTAGTTCTTCTGATGAGTTTATCTCTATGAACCTATCACCTTGCCATGGCACAGGAAAAATTGAAAACGAATCATCACACTCATCTGGACATGGATGATATTCAACTTCTGCATCTATAAAAAAATAAGTATCATTATTCGTTTTTCTGATTTCATGATGAATATTATACTCAATAGGAATTTCAAATACTATATCACTATCAATATTAAATTCATATCCTCTACCATTAGAAAATCCAACAAAATTACCATTTTCTAGAAACTGAGTAACTATAATTTGGTCCATATTAAAATTTTCTCTTTGAGTGTACCAGATTGGCTCTCCATATCTATTTATAGCTAAAGAATATCCGAGCGATTCAAAATCTAAAATATTTATTCCATTGTTATATTCCTCTTCATTAATAGTATTAACAGTAATTTGATCTGCATGATAATCAGGTAGTGGATTAATAAAAAACTCTTTAGATGAATGACAATTTCCAACAATGGACTCGCTGCAAACTTTCCAAAAATATCTTGTATTCCAATTTAATAAGTCAGGATATATGATTGAATTAGAACTAACAAAAGATGTATCTGATTGAATAAAATTTTCATCTTCTGATAGAATTAGAATATATGACTCTGAATTAGAAATTTGAGGCCAACTAAAAAATACCTGAGTATAATTTATCTGTTTATAATTTGGAGGAATAAAATTAGAAGAAAATGAAAATGATATAATAATTATTGTTATAAAAAATTTCATATTAGGTGAATTTTAAATAAGTTCATAAAAAATATAATTAAAATGGTGTTCATAGATTATTAAATTATTGTATACTTAAATTTACTAAATTAATTTTTTTTAACATATCCACAATATCATAAATGGAGAAAAATAATGGAATATAGAAATCTTGGAAAATCAGGGTTAAAAGTAAGTGAGCTTTCTTTTGGTTCATGGGTAACCTTTGTAAATCAATTAGGACTAAAAACTGCAACAAATTGCATGAGCTATGCATATGAACATGGAGTTAATTTCTTTGATAATGCTGAAGCGTATGCATCAGGAGAATCAGAAATATTAATGGGTAAAATTCTTAAAAAACTAAATTGGTCAAGAGATACCTATATAGTTTCAAGCAAAGCATTTTGGGGAGGTCAGCTTCCAACACAGAAAGGATTATCTAAAAAACACTTACATGATGCATGCAATGCTGCCCTAACCCGACTTCAAGTAGAATACTTAGATCTTTACTTCTGCCACAGGCCAGATCCAGAAACTCCAATTATTGAGACAGTATATGCTATGAACGATTTAATACACCAAGGAAAAATTCTTTATTGGGGAACATCAGAATGGAGTTCAAAAGAGATTAGAAAAGCACATAATGAGGCTGAAAAAAACAATTTAAGAGGTCCATTAATGGAACAACCTCAATACAATATTCTTCATCGAGATCGATTTGAAAAAGAGTATAAGCCTTTATATAAAAAATATGGCTTAGGTACTACAATATGGTCTCCACTTGCCTCAGGATTACTAACAGGGAAATATGATAAAGGAATACCAAAAAAATCGAGATTTACTGTAAAAGGCTATGAATGGCTAGGAGAATCATTAGACTCAGTAGATTTGAAAAAAATTAGAAACGTGCAAAAAATAGCAACTAGTTTGGGTATAACTCCTTCACAGTTATCAATCTTATGGTGCTTGAAAAATCAAAATGTAAGTACTGTCATTCTTGGAGCATCAAATCTAAAACAATTAAAAGAAAATTTAGATTCAATCAATTATAGAGAACTGGTGGATGACAAAGTTATTTCTAAAATAAATAAAAGATAATTTATTTTATTAATACTACCTTGTTTGATTGATTAAAATTATGTGAGCTGAATAGTTTACTTAGCTTTTATTTTCTGAGTGAAATTTACCATCAAAATCTGCAAGGCATTGTTTGAGATTACCGACTCCATTTGGATTTGTTTCAAAAGCTCTAAACCCAAGAGCACCTTGGTTAATAATAAATAGCTCATCATCATTCATTTTATCTAGCATCCACTTTGTAATAAGTTCATCGGTATCTTCTTCACTGATTCCAATATGTTTAAGTAGAGTTTTGAGAAAATATTGAAATTCATCATCATCAAGATCCATAGCCTGGGCACAGATATCACAAGAACCAAAGAAAAACCACCTTACAATCATGCTATTGCTATAATCTTTTAAATCTGGTTTCTCATCTATTAAATTAAGCTCAACATCAGCCCAGTTTTTAAGGGTTTCGATAATAGTCATTACTCACCTTTTGTTAAATAAATACCAACAATACTCATTACACTAAATGCAATGCATATATATAACATAAATATCAGCTCAGTTGTTAAAAAATATAATGCAAAAATGAGCATCGCAATCGCATCAACAAATAACCACTTTTGCTTTGTATTAAAGGCTTTAAACCTTGCAATAACATTTTGAGGCGAATTGTAATAAATAATTTTTTTAAGCAAACTCATTTTATATACCTATTTAAATAAATATCCTATTTTAAGAAATTCCATTTCAATATAAGGGTTGTCATCACCATCTTCTTTTGAAATAATATGCCAGAACAATCCTTTCTTATTATATCTGAATTTATAAAAGTAAGTAAACACTTACAATAAAACTTTGAACTCTATATAAAAGAATTTAAATTATTTCATGAAATATTTTTTAGTATTAATAATATCAAGTTTATTACTTTGTAATGCCAATCCATCAGTTGGAATAGCTCTATCTTCAAATTCTATGTGGAAAGGAATTTCTATATCAAAATTTGAACTTACAGGCTATTACCAGATTAAAAATACATATTATTATGGATCTGTAGCTAACTTTCCATCACTGAGAGGAATCGGACTGGGATTAAAACATTTCCTTAGAGATCATAAAACAAGTTCACCTTTTTTCGCTTTTTCTTATAATTCAATATCTGAGATTCAATCATATAATGATAATATTAGATATGTAGGGCCATCTGGTGAAATAGGATACTCCATTCCTTTTAAGATTAAAATAAATGATAGATCCCTTGGATTTAATATTAACAATGCTAGCATCGTTTTTAATGCAGGTACAGGATATATGGTGCTAATGAATCGCGATGCTATTGGTGAGCAGTTTTATTTCTTTAAGGCAGAGTTTAAAACCGATCAAAAAATAATAAAATAATTATACAAAAAAAAAGCCCCACTACAAGTAATGGGGCTTTTATATATGAATTAGTATATGGTTTACTTAACTACTGTAACCGTTCTACAAGTAACTGTAAATGAACTTGTAAACGCATTTATTACCCCATCAACGAATGAAGCCTGAGTTACTATCTCATAATTTTCAGCATCACCCGCCATTTCATTTGTATCAACGTTGTTCAATGGCGCAAGACCATATGCGACATACCATTGTCTTGCAGATACTTCTTTACCAGTCACAGAACCTGTACCTACAGTATGTGTATGAGTACTACAGCTTACAACAAAGACTACTATTAGATTAAGCAATAATACTCTAGCTATTGTCTTTTTCATTTATTCCTTCCCCCTTTTTTGTATTGATTTTACTGAGCCAATTGATGATTCTATATACTTTAAAGAATCTTCATAGATTGAAGCATTTAAAATGTAAGTGATTTCATAAAATTTATCAAGGATGTTTATATATAGCTTTATTGTAAATGACTTTTCATTATTAAACATATATTGAACTACATTAACTCCATTTATATTGAATTTTCCCATATTTATAGATTCAACATTATATGTTTCTTTTAAAGCTTCTATATAATTCGAGTTCAATTTAGAAAATAAATTAGCCTGCTCAATTTGTCCAATATAGATTAAAATATTATCATTACTAAAAAGGTCAATTAAACGAAATGGAAAATATGAATTATTATCCTTATTCAAATGATTATTTAGTGTATTGAATGCATCACTATTTTTAAATACAATGTTCGGAAATGACATTGTGAAACTATCATCTAATACAATTGGGATAGAAATTAAATTTGCATTGACATTAAAATTTATTTTTTCAAAATCTTGTTGATCGCTAGAGTTCTTTTCAGAACAGCTACAAAACAATGTCACGATTATTATTAATATTTTATACATTTCGTAATTTAGTCATATATATAAAGCTTATAAATTATTTTATTTTCTTACCATTTTCCCAAAAGGTTTTCGACATCACTTTTCCATCTGGAGTATATATAGTCCATTGGCCATCTAATTTCCCATTTTTATAATTTGAATCAGAAATAATATTATGATTTTTATCAAATCTTAAACTTCTGCCTATTGGTATTTTTTGAGTCTCATCCATCTGATGAACAGATTGGATAAATCCATTTGCATTGTAAGATATGCTATTAAACTTAGTTCCATCATCAAGGTAATAAAATTTTCCTATTAAATTTTCTTCATTTTTACTGCCATTATATTTAATGACAATTTTTTTATTCCCACTAGGATGAGTTTCTACAATTTCTTCATCAATGGATTCACATGAAAATAAAAATATTAAGATTAATAAAATTTTACTCATCTTTTTATGGAAAAACACAGCAACAGCCATCATTTTCATCCCAGTTGGCATTTTGATTATAATCATTTACTGTATATACTCCATCATTTTCATTGCACTGATCAATTATAGATTCGCAATCTTCACTATACTGAGAATATAAATCACAATGATCATAATTAGCTGCATCTAGGATTTTATCTTCATCACATCCATAAAAAAATAATAAAAAAATTATATATATCAGTATTTTCATCTAATTCTTCTAAATAATAAAAATGCTAAAGCTCTGAATAAATATCTTCTAAGGTTAGGGTTGATTTTAATAGTCTCTAAAATACTTTTTAGAATATATTGTTTTCTATATAAGTAATATCCAACTAATGATATAAATAATAATATAAATACTAATTTAGTCATTATTAGAAATTATATGTTTTATTTAGGTATGTCTTTTTTTTCATTTGCTTTAATTATTCCTTTTTCAATTCCAATAGATAATGATGATGTTATTTCTTCAGCGGTAACATCTCTACGATTGATCGTCCATTGTGAAGCAATCCACTTGAAAAATATTTCTTTTGTTGAAGCCCAATTATATTCAGGTCTATTTTTGTTTTCTGCGTACTGATTATGTTTTGCAAGAGCAAAATGATAAACACTACCTTTAAAGTCAATTTTAGGTGTAACTATAGCTGGTGGCTCATTTATTTCGATTACTTTTTGCTTACTAACCATTTTTATTATTAAGAAAAATAATTTAGTGATCTAACATTATTTTTCTGTATTTAGAGAAGTTTGAATGTGACATCTTGAGACTTACGTCTACTTTTCTCATATTCGCTACTATATCATCACACTTATCCAGTATAAGACAATATTCCTTCTTAGAATCCTCATTCATTAATTTCACAACTTCATAATTATAGTTACTATCAGCTTTTGTCATACTTTGATCTAGACGTTTACAATGTTCTTTCCAAATTTTACCCAATTTTTGCAAATTAGATATATACATAAATTTTAATTTATGTTTATTTTGCTTATCTCTACTTCTCATTTTTTTAATTTATTAAGGCTTTCGTAAAGTTGGTTCTAAATCATAAGTAGTAAAATTTACTCCAACGAGCATTCCTCCTGCTAATAAATAGATTATAGAATGTTGAGCAAAATAACCTATTGCAATTCCACATGCCGGCAATAGAATACTTAGTGACTTTGATAGCTTAATACCTGTAAAACGTTCAACTAAATTTATTTGACTAATTTCATTATCATTTATATCATATATTTTTTGTATTGATTCATGTTTTAAATCTATTTTGTTTCCTAATTCATCTTGGAATGTCAATGATATAAAAGAATCTCCAATAAAATATACATTTTTATAGTTGGTTAATTCTGAATCTTCGTTAAGTGCTACAACTGTATATATGTATTCTTCTGAAAAACATAACCCCATTAATAGAATAAATAATAATTTCACAGCACCCCCTAATTGGTTTATCTATTGTATTGCATCAAATATACAAAAATATTGTTTAAAAAAGTAGTATCTCAATTATATGGATGGATATAAAAAACCCCTCGACAACTCGAAGGGCTTTTTAAAGTATTATTGTAAAATATTATTTTATTTTACTAGTGTTACCTTCTGTGTAGCTATGCTATTAGCTGTTTCAGCTCTTAGTAAATATACTCCGCTTGATAAGTTACTTGCATCCCATGTAATATTATAATTACCTGGATTCATTGAATTATTTATTAAGCTACCCACTACATTACCTTTTAAATTATATACATTCAAAGAAACATGACCAGCAACTGCAACCTGTACATCAAAAGTAGTTGATGGGTTAAAAGGATTTGGATAAGCATCTCCTAATGTAATTAAAGAAGGAATTATTACAGCATCAATGAAATTATTTCCATTAGCCGCAATTGTTTCAATTATTTCAAATTCACCATTAGCATAGAACAATTCATTGCCAGGATTAACTACAATCAATGTTGTTGAATTATTATAAGTACGGTATTCAGCTACTAATGCATCATTTGTTAAGTCTATTGAAAAATCATCACCATGTGATAAAATCATTTGAACAGCACCTACATAGCCATCTGAAGAAATCATTACATGATTAACATCTCTTATAACTTCTATCATTGTAGCATCATTTGTTCTTGTGCCTAATATAGCTTGGACAAGTGCAACTACATCTAGAATATTGGTTATGCCATCCTGATTCATATCAGCCTGATGCATCTCATCTGATGGATTATTAAGAATTAATTCTACAATCATAACTACATCTAAAACATTCAGAGAACTATCACCTGTCAGATCTCCTATTATTAACTCTTGACCATCATCTAAACCTTCATCTTCTTCAGGATTAAAACATCCATCTTCATACCAGAGACAATCAACAGCTTCACATTCTATCTGGCTTTCTATCTCTTCACAAATCCACTCTTCATCTTCCCACTCTTCGTCATCCCATTCTTCACCTTCTT